>Ga0209913_1000852_pt1 | contig 21258 bp, 18 predicted proteins | sample PersoiDNA2013203_FD_185805 | JGI IMG/M metagenome (GOLD analysis project Ga0209913, IMG submission 185805) | Permafrost soil microbial communities from the Arctic, to analyse light accelerated degradation of dissolved organic matter (DOM) -... | ecosystem: Environmental > Terrestrial > Soil >... | reverse complement strand
ACGATAGTAGCCGCCGGTGATCTTCATGCGTTCGCTGATCGAATAGGCAACCCCACCGAAGGTATTGGTGGTGACCGTGTTCGGTCCCGGCGCCTTGACATCGAGCGTATCGACCATGTAACCACCGGAGAGGCGCCAGTCGCCAAACTTGTAGCCGCCACCCAGCAGGTAGTAGCTCTCGTTCTGATAAGCCGTACCGACCAGCACATTGCGGCGGTTGTAGTTAGCGCCAAACACCGCATCACCAGCGTAATACTGCAAGCCGATACCGCGTGCCGAACCGTCGTTGATACTGCCTGCGACCTCACCGAAGGAATTTTCCAGTTCCAGCTTGAGACCGCCGAAGTTGCCGGTGTATTTGACATCATTGCTAAAGCGCGTGCCGCTGGAGGCCTGAGTCAATGGGATCAAGGCAGTATAGTTAAAGCCGAATGGATCGTAATCCGAAATGAAGTCATGCGAAATGGTGTATTGACGCCCCAGATCGATTGCATGGGAGCCGCTCTTGATGCCGACGAACGCCTGCCGGTTGAACAAGGTACTGGTAGTGTTATCCAAGGCACCGGTGGCCAGATTGAAGCCGTTTTCCAGCAAAAAATGCGCTTCCATGCCGGAGCCCAGATCCTCGGTGCCGGCAATGTCGATCTTGTTGGAGCTGTTCCAACCGTTCGATCCCATGAAGACCTTGCTGCCGCCAGCGGCGTTGGCGTTGGTCTGGTAACGGATACCGCCATCAGCGGTACCGAAAATGGTGACGTTCGATTGTGCTTGCGCCGTATTCATGACCGACATCAATGGTGCGGAAACGGCAAGCGTGGCGATGGTGTAAGCAAATTTTTTCATGAGATCTCCCTTCCGAATGGATATGACATTCGGTTAATTTATGTGAGTGTGACGAATGGCTTTCGCCGCGCCCCGGTTGATGGGGCACTCCGGCAAGCAGTTCCGTGACGGAATGCTTAGCGGCCTGCGGCGGCAGTCTTGCGGATGATGACTTCAGGCTCTATATAACCCGCGTTCAGTTCGGCCTTTAACCTGATGCGGTCCAACCCGTTTTCCCAGCCTGCCACCACGACGGTGGCGACAGCATTGCCGGTAATATTGACGAACACGAATGCCGAAGACAGCAGCCGGTGCACGCCCAGAATCAATGCAATCGATGCCACCGGAATGGCGTTGGTCGCTGCCAGCGTGGCCGCCAGCACGGCGATGGCTGAACCGGCCACACCAGCACCACCTTTGGAGGTGATCAGCAACACCATCAGCAAGCCAATCTGCTGTTCCCAGCCCAGCGCGGTGTTGGTGGCTTGCGCCAGGAACACGGCAACGGCGGCGAAGTATAGACAGGTGCCATCGTGATTGAAGGAATAGCCAGCAGGCAGCACCAGACCGACCACCGATTTTTCGCAACCCAGTTGTTCCAGCTTCTTCAACATCTGCGGGAACACACTTTCGGAGGAGCTGGTGCCGATCACCAGCAGCAATTCAGCACGGATGTAGCGCATCAGCTTGAACAGGCTGAAGCCGCTGAAATACGTCACCGGCAACAGAACCAGCACAAAGAACAGACCGCAGGTCAGATAGAACTCCAGCACCAGCTTGCCCAGCGAGACCAGCGAACCGACGCCGAATTTGCTGACGGTAAAGGCAATCGCACCGAAGGCGGCAATCGGCGAAATTTTCATCGCCAGACCGATGATCCAGAACAGTCCCGACGAAAAGCTGTCGATCACATTGAGCATCGGTTTGGCACGTTCACCAGCGGCGGCCAGACCAAACGCGAACAATACCGAGAAAAACAGAATCTGCAAAATATCGCCATTGGCGAAACCGGAGACGATGGTTTTAGGAATCAGATTGAGCAGGAATGCGCTGGTCGACACAAATTGATGCGCCTGCGTGATGTAGCTCGACGCCGCTGCCTGATCGAGCGTCGCGACATCGATATTCATGCCCACACCAGGCTGCATGACATTGATCGTGACCAGACCGATCACCAGTGCCAGCGACGTAATCACTTCAAAATAGATCAGTGCCTTGATGGCCACCCGACCGACTTTTTTCATGTCACCGGCATTGGCGATGCCGCTGCAGACCGAACAGAAAATGACCGGACCGACCACCATCTGAATGATGCGGATGAAAGCGTCACCGAGCGGTTGCATCGACTTGCCGATATCGGGCCAAAAGTGTCCCACGGCGACGCCGATGATGATGCCGAAAAAGACCTGGAACGACAAATCCTCGTAGAACCGTCGCTTGGGTTTCGGTCGTTGGACGGGAATATCTTTCATGTCCACGATATGCTCTCCTCGTTAAATAGTAAGTGGCGTGTGCCACGTCGCTCTTAAATGGCGACTTTTTTGATTGACCTCGACCGCGTGCCGGATTGGCCGCTGTCAGGCTGGTGTTCATTTGCTGCCAGGTGATTGCCATTTGCATGGCAACGCGATCATCGTGCCGCGTCACCCAAAAATTCGAGACTATCGGCAAAGATTTCATCAACCGTCAACTTGCGTGGCAACAGTTGCTGCTCTTCACAGCAGGCCAGAATCATTTCCAACGGCCCGCGCAAGGCATCGATACCATCCGGCACGCGCTGCCGTATGGCCGTCGGCGACGCCAGCCCATCCTTGCCCTGACGGAACAGTTGGTACACTGCCTTGACGCTCTCCGGATGCTGCTCAGCCACCGCACGGTGCATGACAGCGACATGGTTGATCGGCACGAAACCATGCTTGGCCTGCCACAGACGATCCGCTTCGACGTGATCGCTGATCACCGCAAGGATGCCCTCTTCCTTGGGCAAATCATTACCGAAAATGGCGGCATCGATATCGCCATCGCGCAGCATCTGCAGCATATCCTGTCCGGCGTCGGCACGCGTGACGAAGGCGGGATCAAGGTATTCGCTGAGATGACCGCCTTCAAACGTGATCCAGTTGATCGACTGACTGGGAATGCCATACGTGCCGGCCAGAATTGCCCGCACCCACATGCCGGTGGTCTGGGTATAGGCACGCACGCCGACGCGCTTGCCAGCCAGGTCATTGACACTGAGCTTGCCATGCTTGGCGTTGTAGACGATGCAACCCTGCTGCAGACGTGCGGCCAGCACGGTCGGCAACAGAATCAATGGCTTGTTGTAAGCCTTGGCCTGCAAATACGTGACGATGGCCAGTTCACTGACATCGTAAGCCTGGGTCCGCGCCATGGGTGCAAAGGCGTGATGGATCGGCTCGATATCGAGGCAATCAAGCTCAATTCCTGGCACCGAAATGGCGCCGCTGATGATCTTTTCCGTATGCGGATATGACTTGATGGCGGTGCGCAAATGCAACACCTTTTGTTCGCTGCTCATGCTCATGCTCCCATTTTGTTGAGCGCCGGATAGATCGAGCGTGCCGTATCGCCGAAAATCCAGGCCTGGTCTTCCGCCGACAGCATCGCCAGACCGGCTTTCGCCTCGGCCAGCAAACCTTGCAACGAACCTTCGGCCGACGGGAAATTGGAACCCCAGGCGATGCGCTTGGCACCGAAGGCCTGCACCACGCGCGGGAAAAAGTCCTGTGGCGTCGACGCGCCACGACCGGCTTCGGTAATGGTGCGATTGGTCAGCTTCAGATACACGCCTGGATGCGCCGCCAGTTCGAACAGCGAAGCCGCCGAGGTATACGGTGCACCAGCGGCCAGATCAGGCCGGGCCAGATGATCGAGCAGCACACGGCTACGTGGGAACAGCGCGAGCATGCGTTGCAGCGCAGGGATGCCAGCGGCGGTCATCTGCAGGCAGATCGACAGATTGTTGGCTTGCGCGTATTCCCAGACTGGATACGAGCGCTCATCGTCGAGCCAGCTTGCCTGCCCTGGCATCGTGGTGCCGGTCAGGAACAGGCGCAGACCGCTCATGCCCTGATCCAGCCAGTACTTGAACTTGTCGACCGCATCGGCGGCCAGCACGTCGATTGAAATCACGCCGCAAAAACGATCAGGATGGGCGTTGACCGCAGCCACCACATAACTATTGTCATTACCATAAGCCGTGGACGCTTGTACCACCATGGCATGAGCGATACCGGCGCCATCCATGGCCGAAAGCAAGGATTCAAAGTCGGCCGGGCGATGCGCCGACCAATCCGATTGCTTGCCACCGACCGGCGCTAACGGATAGCGCTCGTGGTCCGGCGATATAGCGTGTGTATGCGTATCGACGATGTCGTACATGGTTAAGCTCCTGTATTTTTTTATTCCATAATGTGAGCGAAGTGTATTAAAAAAGACCGAAAATCACTAATTTTAACGACGACACATCCCATAAATTTAAATTAAGCTTAATATATAAATATGTTTTATTTTAGCGAAATGAGGGTGTCATGTCTGACGAAATCGTCCGTCTGAGGCGTTTGGTGTTCTTCGATGCAGTGTGTCGGGAAGGCGGTATCGGCCACGCTGCCGAAGCTGTTGGATTAACACAACCTGCGGTGAGTCTGGCGATCAAAAAACTGGAAGAGAGCTTTGGTGCGGTGTTGTTTGAGCGTGGCTATGGCGGCAGTGATTTGACGCCGGAAGGCAAACTATTGCATCGACGCGTGCGCCGCATGCTGGATCAGATGGAAGTCGCCGTCGCTGCCGTGCTGAGCGGTACCAAGCCGCGCAATCATGACGCCAGTGCGGTATGTCGCCATCTGACCGATGCGCAGATCCGTTGTCATATTGCGATTGCGCAGCTTGGCTCGGCAGTAGAAGCGGCCCGCAAGCTCGGCATTTCGCAACCGGCGGTACATCGGGCCGCGCGCGAGCTGGAAGAAACCGTGGGCGTGACGCTATACCGGCGGCGAGTGCACAGTGTCTCGGCCAATGCCACCGGTACTGAGCTGGCGCGCCGTTTCAGTCTGGCACTGCATGAGATCAATCAAGCCACAGTTGATCTGGCCTCGGCACGCGGTCTGGCCAGCGGCAAGGTAGCGGTGGGTGTGTTGCCTTTGTTACCGCAGCGTTTGCTGGCTCGGGCGATTGGTCGTTTGCAGGTAGAGTTTCCCGATATTGCGGTGACGATTCGGGAAGGTCCGCATTCGCGCCTGATCAATGATTTGCGCTTTGGCGAGCTCGACATCATTGTCGGCGCGTTGCGTGAGCCACGCTTGGCCGATAGTGTGGTGGAGGCGGCGTTGTTTACCGATCCATATGCAGTGGTGGTACGGCGCGGGCATGCACTGGCGCTGCGTGAGCATGTCACGCCCGAGGATTTGACGGCTTTTGGCTGGGTAGTGCCGCAGCAGGATATGCCGCGCCGCAATGTGGTCGAGGCAATGCTGGCGACCTTGCCGACGCGGCCGCGCGTGGTGGTGGAAACCAGCTCGCTGGCCATGATGATTGCAATGCTGGAGGAAAATGATTGCATTTCCTTGCTGTCAAGGTCGCACATCTTGTATGGCAATTACCGCCATGATGTGGTGGCGCTCGATATTGCACCGCCTCAGGAGGAGCGCACGGTCGGGTTGACGACGCGGGCGGACTGGTTGCCTACGCAGGTGCAGCAGGGGTTTATTGAGTATCTGCGCGAGCAGTGTCGGCTGGATCATTGATTCTTTTTTCCTGCGCTCAGTGCGTCGTTGAACAGCATTAATCCCTTGGCTCCTTTTTTACGTCCTAGCGGCGATCATGGGCCGATCGACTGATGCACAAAATTCCATCTGCCCGATTATTTCATTTTGGGAAGAGGAAATTCATGGTGAGGCGAATGCCGTTATCGGGAGATCCATTCGGCGTCGTAATGAAATGGGTATAACCGAGATAAATGCTGACCGGTTGACTGCCTAACAGCATGACTTTGGCCATGCCCCAGCCCAGGCTGGTGGTGTTGCGCCCCGAGCTTGCTTGCCAATTCCGGATGTATTCAGATTGGAATGTGGTACTCCATCCACTCCCGAGCGCATAAGCCACAAATGGGTTCAAGTTAGTCACATTGATACTGTCGCGATGACTATTGCCTGCAAAAGAAACGATGTGATTGGCCACCCCACCTACGCTCCAAGGACCTGCCTGGATGAGTAGCACCCCAGATGGCCCCACCCCCCATTTTTTGGCGCCAAAGTCATCTCTGCTTGCCGTGGGCAGCAGGAAAACCGGCCCGACACCCCAGATCAGATTCGTCACGGCGCGCGGAGAAAAGAACGTCGAAGCAATCACATCTCCGGTGCTCCAGGTAGCTCCCTGGCCAGCCACGACCTCGGGCTGACGAATCACCGGCACAATGGTCCGGGTAATCAGATTCCAATCGTCATTGATGCGAAAGGGAATCACGGGCTGAACATTCATCACGTAGCGGGTTGCGTCGTTTGGCCCCACCGGACGGACCCAATTGCTTTGCACCGGAACCGACACCATGTCCGCGACCGGATTTGCTGCGGCTTGCGAAAGTTCATCTTCCGTCGGGATGGCCATGGCCGAAGTGGAGATTGCCCCAATCAAACCACCAAGAAGTATTTTATTGAGTTTCATGTCGATATCGCTTTCGCGCATGATCATTCGTGTGTCTCAATTGGCAATTGGCCCAACAGTTGAGGACACTGTGCTCCACATCAGGCATTGGCGGAGGTCGTTTCCACTGACACGATCATGCGCGAGGCGATCAATTGCAACCGCAACACTAGGACATCGCAGTCATGGCCGGATGCAGGTATCTTCCCCTACTTTCCCGCTTGAAAAGAGCGAGAGTATGAAAACATACAGTTCGTCAATGCATGCCCTCCATGCCTGATACTGCGGGCAAAAAAAAACTGAGCTCTGTGCAATACAGAGCTCAGCAATGGTCTTTCCCTACATCCATTCTTCAAGCCGATGCGACTAGTTCGTCGCAGACTTTATTTCAGTCTCATGCCGCTATGTTCAGGCCAACTCCTCCAGGCGAATCTTGGTCACGCTGCCGACGACGGTCGATAAAGCTTCGATCTTGAGAATCGCCGCCTCAATGTTGCGCTCCTGAGTTTGGTGCGTAAGCATGATGATATCGGTCTGGGTTTCGCCTTCCGACGGTTCCTTTTGCAGCATGGCATCGATAGAAATCGACGAGTCCGCCAGAATGCGCGTGACATCGGCCAGCACGCCCGGCTTGTCCGCCACATGCATGCGCAAGTAATAGCTGGTGGTGACATCGGCCATCGGCAGCACTGGCGTATCGGCCATCGAATGCGGCTGGAAGGCCAGATACGGTACGCGGTGTTCCGGATCAGCAGTCGCCAGGCGTGTGATATCGACCAGATCGGCAATCACGGCCGAAGCGGTCGGCTCGGAACCGGCACCCTTGCCGTAGTACAGCGTTTCTCCGACAGCATCGCCACGTACTACGACTGCATTCATCGCGCCTTCGACATTGGCAATCAGGCGGCTCGATGGAATCAAGGTCGGATGCACGCGCAATTCGATGCCATTGGCAGTTTGCCGTGTGATGCCGAGCAACTTGATGCGATAGCCCAGTTGTTCGGCATACTTGATATCGGTCGCTTGCAGCTTGGTGATGCCTTCCACGTGCGCCTTGTCGAACTGCACCGGAATGCCGAACGCAATCGACGCCATGATGGTCAGCTTGTGTGCTGCATCGACGCCTTCAATATCGAAGGTCGGGTCGGCTTCGGCATAGCCCAGGCGCTGTGCTTCCTGCAACGCCACGCTGAAGTCCAGGCCCTTGTCGCGCATTTCGGACAGGATGAAATTGGTGGTGCCATTGATGATGCCGGCAATCCACTGGATGCGGTTGGCAGTCAAGCCTTCGCGCAAGGCCTTGATGATAGGAATGCCACCGGCCACAGCGGCCTCGAACGCCACCATCACGCCCTTTTCCTGCGCAGCCTTGAAGATTTCATTGCCATGCGTTGCGATCAATGCCTTGTTGGCAGTGACCACATGCTTGCCATTGGCGATGGCCTTGAGCACCAGTTCTTTGGCAATACCATAGCCGCCGATCAACTCGATGACAATATCAATGTCCGGGTCATTGACCACCAGATTGGCATCGTTGACGACCTTGACTTGTCCATTGGTCAGCTCGGCGGCGCGCTCTGTGTTCAGATCGGCCACCATGGTAATTTCAATGCCGCGTCCCGCGCGCCGCGCAATCTCTTCCTGATTGCGCTTCAATACATTGAAAGTACCAGCACCGACGGTGCCAATGCCAAGCAGACCTACTTTGATGGATTTCATAATGTCTTCGTAGTTGAAATAAAAAACCGTCGCAGCGCTGCGACGGGTAGTGCGGGAAAATCTGTTATCACGATCAAGCCGTGCCGTGGCGCTTGCGATAGTTTTCCAGGAAATGCGCAATACGGCCCATCGATTCGGTCAAATCGTCGGTATTGGGCAAGAACACCACGCGGAAGTGATCCGGTGTCGGACAGTTGAAACCGGTCCCTTGCACAATCAAGACCTTTTCCTCGGCCAGCAAATCGTAGGCAAATTGCTGATCGTCCTGGATTGGATAAATCTCCGGATCGAGGCGCGGGAACATGTACAGCGCTGATTTCGGCTTGACGCAGGTCACCCCTGGAATGTCGGTCAGCAGCTTGTGCGCCAGATCACGTTGCTTGGCCAGACGACCATGCGGCGCCACCAGATCGTTGATGCTTTGGTAACCGCCCAGCGCGGTCTGGATCGCATATTGACCGGGTGCATTGGCACACAAACGCATCGATGCCAGCATGTTGAGGCCCTCGATGTAATCCTTGGCATGCCTCTTTTCGCCCGAAACCACCATCCAGCCGGCACGATAGCCGCAGGAACGGTAATTCTTGGACAAGCCGTTGAAGGTGATGAACAGCACGTCGTCAGCCAGCGAGGCCAGCGAAGTATGGGTGTTGCCGTCGTACAGCACCTTGTCGTAGATTTCGTCGGCGAAGATGATCAATTGGTGCTGGCGCGCCACTTCGACCAATTCCTTGAGCACCTCTGTGGTGTACAGGGCGCCGGTTGGATTGTTCGGGTTGATGACCACGATGGCCTTGGTATTGGGCGTGATCTTCTTGCGAATATCGGCCACGTCGGGTTGCCAGCCGGCCTGTTCGTCACAGACATAATGCACTGGTGTGCCGCCGGACAAGCTCACGGCAGCCGTCCACAGCGGATAATCCGGTGAAGGCACCAGCACTTCATCGCCGGTATTGAGCAGCGCATTGACGCTCATGACGATCAATTCCGAGGCACCATTGCCAAGGTAGATATCATCAATGGTGACACCCTGGATCTGCTTTTGCTGGGTGTAATGCATGATCGACTTGCGCGGCGCGAACAAACCCTTGGAATCGGTATAGCCGGAGGCATTGCCCATGTTGCGGATCATGTCCTGCACGATTTCATCGGGCGCATCGAAGCCGAACGCGGCCAGGTTGCCGATGTTGAGCTTGATGATCTTATGGCCTTCTTCTTCCATTTGCCGCGCTTTTTCCAGCACGGGCCCGCGGATGTCGTAACAGACATCTGCCAGTTTCTTCGATTTTTGAATCGGTCGCACAGTGCACATCCTTAAAACGGTATTTCATTAAATGGAACCGCCTCACCGACATCCGCTCTGGCAGGAACGCTTCTTATCACGAGTAATGACATGCGCTCCTGCAAAAGCCCGCCGGAACCGGCCATTTTGCCGAAAGCCTTCGATTTTATCAATGAATAATGCGTAGCCAAGAACAGGAAAACGCTACAATGCAGCACTTTAAGACCTTATTGTCGAAATCGGCCGAGACTACACGCTGACGGTTGCCCTTTCGACGCTACGCGCCATGAAGCTTCAATCCACTGCAAGCCAGCAATACCAAACCGTCACGGCCTATGACGACACCGGCATTGAAATCAATGCCGTGCGCTTTACGAATAGCCTGCTGGTATTGCCAGAGACAGCACCGACCGCCTGGCCGGTGGCGTCCTTCGATCAATTGAGCGAGGCGCATTTTGAGCAGATCGATGCCACCCAGCCTGACGTGGTGATCCTCGGCACCGGACAGCGGCAACGTTTTGTCCATCCCAAACTGACGACGCAACTGACGGCACGCCGGATTGGTGTCGAATGCATGGATAATCAGGCGGCTTGCCGAACTTACAACATTTTAATGGCAGAAGGCCGCAAAGTTGCGCTGGCGCTGATCATTGAATCGGGCTCTCCACACCACCCTGTCTCTGCTTAAGGAAATCGCCGTAATGCGCGAATTGTACAAATCCAAAGCGTTCGTCTGGACGCTGCTCATCCTGTTCCTGCTGATTTGGTTCTATATGCTTGGCGCCCGCACCCTGGTGCCGACCGATGAAGGACGCTATGCGGAAATGGCGCGCGAAATGGTTGCCACCCAGGATTGGATCACGACGCGCCTGAACGGCATCAAGTACTTCGAAAAGCCACCGCTGCAAACCTGGATGAATGCAATCACCTTCGAGTTGTTCGGGCTTGGTGAATGGCAAGCACGTTTGTGGACCGGTCTCAACGGCCTGTTTGGCATCGCTCTGGTTGCTTATACCGGTCGTCGCGTGTTCAACGAACGTGTCGGTTTCTATGCCCCGCTGGTGCTGGCATCGAGCTTGTTCTGGGCGGCCATGGGCCATATCAATTCGCTCGACATGGGCCTGGCCGGGATGATGACCTTGAGCATCTGCGCCCTGCTGTTGGCGCAGCGCACCGAGGCCGACCGCGACGAACAACGCAACTGGATGCTGCTATGCTGGGCTGGCATGGCGTTGGCGGTATTGTCCAAGGGCTTGATCGGCATTGTGCTGCCGGGCGCAGTGCTGATACTGTACACGCTGTTTTCGCGCGACTGGGCGATCTGGAAGCGCTTGCACATGATCAAGGGCTTGTTGCTGTTTTTCCTGATCACCACGCCCTGGTTTGTACTCGTGTCGATGAAAAACCCGGAATTCCCGCAATTCTTCTTCATCCACGAGCATTTCCAGCGTTTTACTACCAAGATCCATAGCCGTACCGGCCCCTGGTATTATTTCATCCCCATTCTGGTGGCAGGCATCCTGCCCTGGCTGGCAATCATGGCGCAAAGCCTGTGGGGTGGCCTCAATGAAGACCGCAGCGGCGCGGGCAACTTCACCAGCCTGAGTGAAGGCCGCTTCCAGCCGCGCAAGATGTTGCTGGTCTGGTCGGTATTCATTTTTGTGTTCTTCAGCATTTCCGACTCCAAGCTGCCGTCGTATATTCTGCCGATCTTTCCGACCCTGGCGCTGCTGATTGCCTGCTATCTGGAACGCGCCTCGTCCAAGGCGATCGTCTGGTCGGCCGCACTGGTGGCGCTGATGTGCGCCATCGGCATGGGTTTCATCTCGCGCGTGCCAGAATTGGCCAAGGATGCTTATTCGCTGCCGTTGCTGACAGCGCATGTACCGTGGATTTATGCCGCGGCAATTACCGCCTTTGTTGGTGCGGTGCTGGCAATCCGCTTTGCCCGTAGCCAGCGCGACCTGGCAGTGGTCTTGCTGGCGGCCAGCAGCTTCATCGCCGGCCAGTTGCTGATGCTGGGTCACGATCCACAAGGCCGCTATTCGGCCGGGATCGACTATGTCCCGGCATTACAGGCAGAATTGACGCCGCAAACGCCGATGTACCTGGTCGGCCGTTATGAACAGGCACTGCCGTTTTACCTGCAACGCACGATGACCATGGTGCGTCATGCCGATGAACTGGAATTCGGTCTGAAGCAGGAACCGCAGTTGTGGCTGCCAACCATCGATGCCTTCGTGGCGCAATGGATGGCCAACCACGCCGCCGGCAAGAAAGATATCGCCATCATGGATCCACAAGTTTATAAAGACCTGAAAGAACGCGGCATCCCCATGCGGCTGATCGGCCAGGATCCGCGCCGCGTGATCGTCGCCAATGATCCACCAACTGCTGGCGAACCAGCCAAGGTGACACCATGAATATCACCACCTTCGGTTTCATCTTCGTCGGCATCTGCCTCAATGCCGTAGCGCAACTGCTGCTCAAGGCCGGTACCAACGCGGTTGGCGCGATTCACCTGACCGCCGACAACTGGCTAGCCACCGGCATCAAGCTGGCGACACAATTGCCGATCATCGGCGGCTTGACCTGTTACGTGGTGTCGGTCGGCGTATGGATCATCGGCCTGTCGCGCGTCGATGTCACGATTGCCTATCCGTTGCTGTCTCTGGGCTATATCATCAATGCCATTGGCGCCTGGTATTTCCTCGGCGAAGTGGTCTCGGCCCAGCGCCTGATGGCCATCGCCGTGATCATCGTCGGCGTGATTCTGCTTACCCGCAGTTAATCCCTGGACCAGCGCACTGTCCGCACAGATGGTCAAGCGAGCAGTGCCTGATTTACAATACGTGCCGGTATGTGCGGCTTTTTTCTGCCGCTACCAGTTTTTGATCCGAAATTTGTGAGCCCTCCATGACACAGCCTTTGCCGTTTTTGCCGTTTTCCAAGCCCACCATTGATGAAGCGACCATCAGCGCGGTGGCCGATGTGCTGCGCTCCGGCTGGATTACCACCGGCCCCAAGGTGCAGGCATTCGAAAAGCAATTGTCCGAATATCTGGGCACGCGCCTGGTGCGCACCTTCAACTCCGGTACCTGCACCATGGAAATCGCCCTGCGTATCGCTGGTGTCGGCGCTGGCGATGAAGTCATCACCACACCGATTTCCTGGGTAGCGACCGCCAACGTGATCATCGAGACCGGCGCCACACCGGTCTTCGCCGATATCGACCCGGTCACCCGCAACATCGACCTGGACAAGCTGGAAGCAGCGATCACGCCGCGCACCAAGGCCATCATCCCGGTCTATCTGGCGGGTTTGCCGGTCGACATGGACCGCCTCTACGCCATTGCCAAGAAGCACAATCTGCGCGTCATCGAAGATGCTGCCCAAGCCCTCGGCTCGAGCTGGAAAGGCCGGCGCATTGGCGCATTCGGCGATTTCGTGTCGTTCAGCTTCCAAGCCAACAAAAACATCACCAGTTCCGAAGGTGGTTGTCTGGTGGTCAACAATGCCGACGAAGCGCGCCTGGCGGAAAAATACCGCCTGCAAGGCGTCACTCGCACCGGTTTTGACGGTTTGGAAGTCGATGTGCTGGGCGGCAAGTTCAACATGACCGACGTCGCTGCCGCCATCGGCCTGGGCCAGTTTGCCCATATCGATGCCGTCACTGAAAAGCGCCGCAGCCTGGCGCGCCACTACTTCGACGTATTTGGCAGCGAATTCGAAGGCCAAAGTGGTGCACAACTGCCGGTCGCCGACTTCGAGAATTCCAACTGGCACATGTTCCAGCTGGTACTGCCAGAACGCATCACGCGCGCGACGTTCATGGAAAAGATGATGGAACGACAAATCGGTATCGGCTACCACTATCCACCGATTCATCTGCTCAAGCTTTACCGTGAACTCGGTTTCAAGGAAGGCATGTTCCCCGTAGCTGAACGGGTTGGCCGCCTGATCGTGTCGCTGCCGATGTTTACGGCGATGAACACGGCCGATGTCGAACGTGCAGTCGGCGCGGTAAAATCCGTGCTCGCAGCAGCGTCGGGTGCAGCATAATCAATCGACAATGAGCGCACTGTAAATCATACTGGCGTTGGCATCACGCGCTGGTATGCAGTTTGCATCAGGTGTAATACATTAACGATGTCTTTAGTGTAATTCTTAATTTCCAAGCTTTGATGAAACCAGAACTTTCCGTTGTTATTCCCGTATATAACGAGGAATCAGGCCTTGCCAAGCTGTTTGCCCGGCTCTACCCGGCGTTGGACGCCCTCGGCATCGCCTACGAAATCATTTTCGTCAACGACGGCAGCCGCGACCAGTCCGCCGCCATGCTGGGCGAACAATACCACTTGCGCCCCGATGTGACACGGGTAGTGCTGTTCAATGGCAACTATGGCCAGCATATGGCGATTCTGGCCGGCTTTGAAGCTACCCGCGGCGATATCGTCGTCACGCTCGATGCCGACCTGCAAAATCCGCCCGAGGAAATCGGCAATCTGGTGACCAAGATGCGCGAAGGCTACGACTATGTCGGCTCGATCCGGCGTCAGCGCCAGGATTCTGCATGGCGCACCTGGGCCTCCAAGGCCATGAACCGCCTGCGCGAAAAGATTACGCGTATCAAAATGACCGATCAGGGCAACATGCTGCGCGCCTATGGCCGCAACGTCATCAACCTGGTCAATCAATGTCGCGAAGTCAATACCTTCGTGCCGGCACTGGCGTATTCGTTTGCGCGCAAGCCGACCGAAATCATCGTCGAACACGAAGAGCGTTCGGCCGGCGAATCCAAGTATTCGCTGTATAGCCTGATCCGCCTCAATTTTGACCTCATCACCGGTTTTTCACTGGTGCCGCTGCAATTGTTTTCGCTGCTCGGTATTGGCCTGTCGTTTGCTTCGGCGGCGCTGTTCATCCTGATGGTGATACGTCGCTTCATCCTCGGTGCGGAAGTTCAAGGGGTATTTACCTTGTTTGCCATCACCTTCTTCCTCATTGGCGTGATCCTGTTCGGCATCGGTCTGCTTGGTGAGTACATTGGGCGCATCTATCTGCAAGTGCGCGCCCGTCCACGCTATGTGGTGCAGGCAGTGCTCGAGCAATCGTCCGAACAGAGCGGCCAGAACTCATGAACGCAGTCGTCTTTGCCTATCATGATGTCGGTGTGCGCTGCCTGAAGGTATTGCTGGCACGCGGCGTACGCGTGGCCCTGGTGGTCACTCACGAAGATAATCCCAACGAGAATATCTGGTTCGGCTCGGTCGCCAGCGTCTGCCGTGAATACGGCATCGCCTATATCACGCCGGAAGATCCCAAGTCGGCACAAGTGTTGACACAAGTGCAGGCGGCGCAACCGGATTTCATTTTCAGCTTTTACTATCGCCACATGCTGCCGGTCAATCTGCTGGCGCTGGCCAAGCACGGTGCCTACAACATGCATGGCTCGCTGCTGCCGAAATACCGTGGTCGCGTACCGATCAACTGGGCCGTGCTGCACGGTGAAACCGAAACCGGCGCCACGCTGCACGAAATGGCAGAAAAGCCCGATGCCGGTGCCATCGTGGCGCAAACGGCGGTACCGATCTTGCCCGACGACACTGCCTACGAAGTCTTCGGCAAGGTCGTGGTTGCTGCGGAGCAAACCCTGTGGCGCGTCTTGCCGCTGATGCTGTCAGGGCGTACGCCAAAGTTGCCCAACGATCTCAGCAAGGGCAGTTATTTCGGCGGCCGCAAGCCGGAAGACGGCCGTATCGACTGGAAAAAACCCTCGCAATACGTGCATAATCTGGTGCGTACCGTGGCCCCGCCTTATCCGGGTGCCTTTGAAGAAATTGCGGGTGATAAAATCACGCTGGTGAGAACCCGCATGGTGCCGGCTTCTGTCCGCCCGACGCTAGAACGGTCGCATGGCACGCAAGACAAGTTCTTTGAAGGTGGCCGCCTCTACGCCCGTTGCGGCGATGGCAACTATCTGCAAATCATGGGCATCCAGATCAATGATCAAGATGTCTCTCTTAACAATTATTTGAAATACATGGCCGTCTAAGGTCGTCTACTTACTATGAAAAAAGTCCTCATCCTCGGCGTCAACGGCTTCATCGGCCATCACTTGTCCAAGCGTATTCTGGAAACCACTGACTGGCACGTCTATGGCATGGACATGATGACCGACCGCATCACCGACATTCTGGAAAACGAGGCCTACAAGTCGCGCATGCACTTCTTTGAGGGCGACATCACGATCAACAAGGAATGGGTCGAATACCACGTCAAGAAGTGCGACGTGATCCTGCCGCTGGTCGCCATTGCGACGCCGTCGACCTATGTCAACAAGCCATTGCGCGTGTTCGAACTGGACTTTGAAGCCAATCTGCCGATCGTGCGCTCGGCTGCCAAGTATGGCAAGCATCTGGTGTTCCCATCGACCTCGGAAGTCTATGGCATGTGCCACGACGACGAATTCGACTCCGAAGAGTCGGAACTGATCTGTGGCCCAATCAACAAGCCACGCTGGATCTACTCCTGCGCCAAACAGCTGATGGATCGTGTGATCTGGGGCTATGGCATGGAAGACAATCTGAACTTCACACTGTTCCGTCCATTCAACTGGATCGGCGCTGGTCTGGATTCGATCCACACACCGAAAGAAGGCAGCTCGCGCGTCGTCACCCAATTCTTCGGTCACATTGTACGTGGCGAAAATATCTCGCTGGTCGATGGCGGTCAGCAAAAGCGTGCGTTCACCTACATTGATGATGGTATCGACGCGCTGATGAAGATCATCGCCAACGAAGGCGGTATCGCCACCGGCAAGATCTACAACATCGGTAATCCGACCAACAACTATTCGATCCGTGAACTGGCTAACATGATGCTCACGCTGGCCACCGAATACCCTGAATATGCCGAATCGGCCAAGCAGGTCAAATTGTTGGAAACTACCTCGACGGCCTACTACGGCAAGGGTTATCAAGACGTGCAAAACCGCGTTCCGAAGATCACCAATACCTGTGAAGAACTGAACTGGAAGCCAACGTTCACCATGGCCGAGACACTGCGCAATATTTTTGACGCCTACCGCGGCCAAGTCGCTGAAGCGCGCGCACTGGTCGACTAAATCGCACTTGCGGTTGCAACGGGAAATGCGTTCTTCGGAACGCATTTTTTGTTTTTGCCACCATTTTTTTGGTTCACGATTGCAGCATTGCGGGAAATAGATTTATCCACCTCGACTTTCGTGCAACAATTTGCACTAACAGCGCCCTCCAGAAAGCCAGTAAATTGCCTCAGATCACACTCAAAATCGATGCCGACACCTACCGCGGAACACGCGAAGGCGTCCCCAATCTGGTCAAGCAATTGCAGCGTCACGGCGCCAATGCCAGCTTTCTGTTTTCGCTCGGCCCCGATCATACCGGCTGGGCACTCAAGCAAGTATTCCGTCCTGGTTTTTTCAGCAAGGTCTCACGCACCTCGGTGGTCGAACATTACGGCATCAAGACGCTGATGTACGGCACGCTGTTGCCAGCGCCCGATATCGGCAAGACCTGCGCCAACTACATGCGGGCCGTGCGCGATGCCGGCTTTGAATGCGGCATTCACACCTGGGATCACCGCGTCTGGCAAGACCACGTACGTCAGCGTGACGCTGCCTGGACCCAGGAAGTCATGCAACGTGCCTATGCGCGCTTCCACGACATCTTTGGACATGCACCGATCACGCACGGTGCTGCCGGCTGGCAAATGAACGAACATGCCTTCCTGCAACTCGATGCGTTCGGCATTGCCTACTCCTCCGATGGCCGCGCCGTACTGGCTGAAGACGGCACGCTGGCCGCCCCCGCTGCTGGTCCGCATCTGCTCAGTGCGCAGGGCCGTACCTTGTCATGTGTGCAATTGCCGACGACGCTGCCAACGCTCGATGAACTGCTCGGGCGCACCATCGGCGGCCAGCTCATTGATACCAGCAATGCCGCGGCACTGCTGCTGCGCCTGACCGAACAACCGCGTGACCATGTATTTACCTTGCATGCCGAGCTTGAAGGACAAAAGCTCGCCCCCATCTTCGAGCAACTGTTGCTCGGCTGGCGAGCGCAAGGTTATGAGCTGGTCTCGATGGGCGACTATTACCAGACCGTCAAGGATGAGGTCTTGCCAATCCTGCCGATTAGCTGGGGTGAACTCCCAGGACGCTCCGGCGACATGATCCTGCAGGCTGCATGAACCTGCCACTGACACCACAACACTGCAAACAAACAATCCAACACCTCACCCCGGGCCGCTATGTTGACTGACGATACACCATCCATCCTAAACAAGATCGTGCCAGAATTTTCTGCGGCCATGACCAGCGGTAAAACCTTCAACCTGTCCGACTACCAGGGCAAGAACCTGGTGCTGTATTTTTATCCCAAAGACAATACCCCGGGCTGTACTACCGAGAGCATCCAGTTCCGTGAAGCGTATGCACAATTCCTGCAACACAACACCGCGATCTTCGGCATCAGCCGCGACAGCCTGAAATCGCACGAAAACTTCAAAGCCAAGTTGGAGATGCCTTTTGAACTGATTTCCGATCCCGACGAAAGCTTGTGCATCATGTTTGATGTCATGAAGATGAAAAACATGTATGGCAAGAAAGTACGCGGCGTCGAACGCAGTACGTTTGTGATTGACGCCACTGGCAAATTGGTGAAAGAATGGCGTGGAGTGAAAGTACCTTCTCATGTGGACGAAGTGTTGGATTTTGTGAAGACAATTGCTTAAAAGACGTTTCAGCCATCACTGAAATGTTGATCTGCGCAGCGGCAAGTCTGGTTTGAACCATCACTTGCCGGCGCCAGCCGAGAGAACTGGTTACTTTAGACAAGCCTTTGAATTCAAATAGAAAACCGATGTTTAAAAGCCGTTTTTGGATCAGGTCTCGCACCTGCCAAAACGGCTTTTTTACTTTGCAATTTCATACTAGCGGCAAACACCACGGCAATGACGCGCTCACAGCAACGCGCGCCAGCCTGTCAGCGCCGCCTCCAGCGTTCCATCCCCCCTCTAACCAAGCCCTCCTCCCTGTGCGGTTCCTGTTGCCAACGTTGGCACATGACCGTACCAAGAAGGGTTTGCTTAGTGGCGGTCGTGCTTCGTTGTTGCATCTCCTGCAGTACCCGCAGTTCCTGTTCGCTCTGACAAAGCGGCATTTTTTCTCCATTTACCACCGAGGTTCTGATGCCCCTGCCCAAACTGCCGAGTAAACCAGCTGCTATCCTAGCGCCCAAAGACTATCCCAAGGCCGAACGCGGTACCCCTGTCAAACCCAGAATTGCTTTAGTAGAAGTACCACCTGTCGTGATCGCGGCACCGGTCGCAAAAGCGCCATCGCCACCGCAAGAGACGCATGCCAAGATCAGCGCCAAGACACCGGTCGAGAAACCCCGCGCAGCCGTGCCCAAGGCACTCGAATCGCGTTCCAAGTCAGCCACTAGCCGCAGCGCCGACAAGCTTGGCGTGTCCAAGCTGTTTGTGCTCGACACCAACGTACTGATGCATGACCCGACCTCGCTGTTCCGCTTCGAAGAGCATGACATCTATTTGCCGATGATCACGCTTGAAGAACTCGACAACCACAAAAAGGGCATGTCGGAAGTGGCGCGTAATGCACGTCAAATTTCGCGCTCGCTCGATGCACTGGTGAGCGACATTGCCGAAGACGCCATTGACCTCGGCATCCCACTGTCCAAGCTGGGCAACAAAGAGGCCAAGGGTCGCCTGTTCTTCCAGACCAAACTGCAAAACGCCAAGCTGCCGGATGGCCTGCCCGAAGGCAAGGCCGACAACCAGATTCTAGGCGTGGTGCGCGCGCTTGATCAGCAATATCCCGAGCGCCCGGTGGTGCTGGTGTCGAAAGACATCAACATGCGCCTCAAGGCACGTGCCATCGGTTTGCCGGCGGAAGATTATTTCAATGACCATGTACTGGAAGACACCGACCTGCTGTATTCCGGCATTCACCAGCTGCCGGACGACTTCTGGAACAAACACGGCAAGGGCATGGAGTCGTGGCAAGAAAACAAGCAAGGCACCAGCTACACCTATTACCGTGTGACTGGTCCACATGTGCCATCGCTGCTGGTGAATCAGTTTGTCTTCATCGAACCGAAAAATGGCGAACCCGCATTCTATGGCCAGGTCTCCCAGCTCAACGGCAAGACTGCCGTGCTGCAGACCTTGCGTGACTACGGCCATACCAAGAACAGTGTATGGGGTATCACGGCACGCAACCGTGAACAGAACTTCGCGCTGAACCTGTTGATGAATCCGGAATGTGACTTTGTCACGCTGCTGGGTCAGGCCGGCACTGGCAAGACCTTGTTGGCACTGGCAGCCGGTCTGGCACAAGTGCTCGAAACCAAGACCTACAACGAAATCATCGTCACCCGCGTGACCGTGCCTGTCGGTGAAGATATCGGCTTCCTGCCCGGTACCGAAGAAGAAAAGATGGGGCCGTGGATGGGTGCCTTCGACGACAATCTGGAAGTGCTCAACAAGTCCGACGGCGATGCTGGCGAGTGGGGTCGTGCTGCGACCCAGGATCTGATCCGTTCACGGATCAAGATCAAGTCGCTCAACTTCATGCGCGGCCGTACTTTCGTCAACAAGTTCCTGATCATCGACGAAGCACAAAACCTGACGCCCAAGCAAATGAAGACCTTGGTCACCCGCGCTGGTCCGGGTACCAAAATCATTTGCCTCGGCAATATCGCTCAGATCGATACGCCTTACCTTACCGAAGGATCGAGTGGCTTGACCTATGTGGTGGACCGCTTCAAGGGTTGGTCGCATAGCGGCCATGTCACCCTGGCGCGCGGCGAACGCTCGCGTCTGGCCGATCATGCCAGCGATGTGCTTTGATTCACCAACCCTAGCAACGAAAAAAGCCAGCGCAAGCTGGCTTTTTTCATCTGCAGGCGAATCTGCAAACAATACAGAGACGCTTGGCAACGTCCTGCCCGTCAGAGAATGTGCATACCGATCCACCAGGCCACCGCAGCCACGAATGCCGATGCCGGAATTGTAAAAATCCAGGCCCAGACGATATTACCCGCCACGCCCCAGCGCACCGCCGACATCTTGCGCGACGCGCCAACGCCGACAATGGCGCCGGTGATCGTATGCGTGGTCGACACTGGCACACCCATTGCCGTAGCGATGAACAAGGTGATCGCGCCACCGGTTTCGGCGCAGAAGCCACCGACCGGCTTGAGCTTGGTGATTCTCTGCCCCATGGTCTTGACGATGCGCCAGCCACCGAACAAAGTGCCCATGCTGATGGCGCAATAGCAGCAGATGATGACCCATATCGGGGGATTGTCGGTACCGGAGTAACCGGCAGCAATCAACAGCATCCAGATGATGCCAATGGTCTTTTGCGCATCGTTGCCGCCATGACCAAGGCTGTACATCGATGCCGACAGCAATTGCGCACGGCGGAACCAGGTATCAACCTTGCGCGGGGTCGAACGCACAAAAATCCACGACACCAGCAGCATCATGATGGAACCAAGGATGAAGCCGAGCAATGGCGACAGAACAATGAACAGCACGATCTTGATCAGTCCCGACGAGACCAGCGAACCAGTGCCCGCCTTGGCCACTGCCGCACCAACTAGGCCACCGATCAGCGCATGCGAGGACGACGAAGGAATGCCGTAATACCAGGTCACCAGATTCCAGAAAATCGCGCCGACCAAGGCGCCAAACACCACCACATGGTC
>Ga0209913_1000851_pt1 | contig 21258 bp, 21 predicted proteins | sample PersoiDNA2013203_FD_185805 | JGI IMG/M metagenome (GOLD analysis project Ga0209913, IMG submission 185805) | Permafrost soil microbial communities from the Arctic, to analyse light accelerated degradation of dissolved organic matter (DOM) -... | ecosystem: Environmental > Terrestrial > Soil >... | reverse complement strand
GACGCGCTTGAAGCTGACTTTGCGTGGCAAGCGCATAGGACTGAGTTTGTCTGAAATCAAGAGCCTGGTTGATATGTACGAGTCTCCGAAGGATAGCGAGTCGCAATTAAAGCACTTTCTCAAGGTCCTGACACAGCATCGAGAAAAGCTTGAGCGCCAGCGAGAAGACCTGGAAACGACCTTGGCGGAAATCGCCGCGCATGAGGCAGAATGCCTGCAATTACTCAAGAATCCGGTGCCAGAAAAAAACACCGCGAGACGCAAGATATCTGCTCGAACAGCACTCCTGAAAGTAAAAAACGAAATAGAGAAAAACAAGCATGATACATATTTTAGTTAACGTTAGCGTCAATCAAACAGATCCTGCGCGATAGAAAAGACAGGACCAACTTTCGAGGAGACATAGCATGCTTCACTTGCCAGGTTTGAGTTTCGATCACGGCGACGACATCGCCGCCTTGCGCGCCGCTGTGGCAGCGTTCGCCCAGGCAGAAATTGCACCGCGCGCAGCGGAAATCGACCGCAGCGACCAATTTCCGATGGATCTTTGGAAGAAGATGGGTGACCTCGGTGTGCTTGGCATTACCGCTGAAGCACAATACGGCGGCGCGGCCATGGGTTATCTGGCACATATCGTCGCGCTAGAAGAAATTTCGCGGGCTTCGGCATCGGTCGGCTTGTCTTACGGCGCGCATTCCAATTTGTGCGTCAACCAAATCAAACGCAACGGCAGTGCCGAGCAAAAAGACCGCTACTTGTCTAAATTGATTTCCGGTGACTACATTGGCGCACTTGCAATGTCGGAACCCAATGCAGGATCCGACGTGGTCAGCATGAAACTGCGCGCCGACAAACGTGGCGACCGCTATATTCTCAATGGCAGCAAAATGTGGATCACCAACGGCCCCGACGCCGATGTCTTGGTGGTGTATGCCAAGACCGATCTGGATGCCGGCGCGCGTGGAATGACGGCGTTCTTGGTAGAAAAGAATTTCCCCGGTTTTTCTGTCGCGCAAAAACTCGACAAGCTAGGTATGCGAGGATCGCATACCGGAGAACTGGTATTCCGCGACTGCGAAGTACCGCAGGAAAATGTCCTCGGCGGTGTCGGTCGCGGCGTCAATGTCCTGATGTCCGGCCTGGACTACGAACGCGCAGTGCTGTCGGGCGGTCCTTTGGGCATCATGCAAGCATGCATGGATGTGGTGCTGCCCTATGTGCACGAGCGCACGCAGTTCGGTCAAGCCATCGGGGAATTCCAGCTGATGCAGGGCAAGATTGCCGACATGTACTCGACCATGATGGCGTGCAAGGCGTATGTCTACGCCGTCGGCCAGGCCTGTGACCGTGCCGCGACACCTGACGCCGCACGCGCTTTGCGCAAGGATGCTGCAGGTGCCATTTTGTACAGCGCCGAAAAAGCCACATGGATGGCCGGAGAAACCATCCAGGCGCTAGGCGGTAATGGCTACATCAATGATTATCCGGCCGGCCGCTTGTGGCGAGACGCCAAGCTCTATGAAATCGGCGCCGGCACCAGCGAAATCAGGCGCATGTTGATTGGCCGGGAGCTATTTGCCGAGACACTCTGACGCGACAACCAAACCGCACCGGCATCACACCACTATTGAAACCAGCACGACTATCAAGGACAGACATGACGACAGCAATCGACTTCTATTTTGATTTTGGCTCGCCCTACGGCTATTTCGGTTCGTTATACATCGAAAAGCTGGCCTCGCATTATGGCCGCAGCGTCAACTGGCACGCGATCTTGCTCGGCCCGGCATTCAAACTGATGAATACAGCGCCATTGGCGAGCATACCAATGAAGGGCGATTATTCGCGCCACGACATGCTGCGCACCGCGCGGTTTCACAATATCTTGTTCAAGTTGCCGGATGCGTTCCCCATTGGTACCCAGGTCGCCGCACGCGCAGTCTTGTGGACCCAGCAACATGATGCCGAAAAAGCCGTCAACCTCATTCACACACTGTATAGCGCTTACTTCACAGAAAACATCGATATCAGCGATGCCAGCGAAGTCATGCGCATCGCCGCCGACGTCGGTATCGATCGCCAGCAGCTCACTGCGGCGTTGGGCGATGGTGCCATCAAGGAGCAACTCAAGCAGGAAGTCGATCTGGCGCTGCAAAAGGGTGTCTTCGGTTCGCCATTTGTCATCGCGGATGGTGAAGCGTTCTGGGGCTTTGACCGCTTTGAACAGCTCAATACCTACTTGAAGGATGGGAAGATTTGATGGCGGGAAAAGGAGAAAAAACCGGCTGCCCCTGCGGCAAACCAAACTTTGCCGCTTGCTGTGGGCGTTTCCTGTCTGGCGAAAAAATTGCCGAGACGGCCGAGCAATTAATGCGTTCGCGTTACAGCGCCTTTTCCCTACGCGATGAAAAATATCTGCGTGCAACCTGGCATACGGATACGTTGCCCAGTGAAGAGATCACAGCAGAAACCGATGTTAAATGGGTCGCCCTGGACGTCATCAAGCATACGCATGTCGATCAGGCCAATGAAGCGACGGTGGAATTCGTTGCGCGCTTCAAGGTCGCAGGACGTGCTCACCGCTTACATGAAGTCAGCAGTTTCGTGCGCCAGCCGGATGCCGCAGGACAATTACGCTGGTATTACGTCGATGGCGCATTTCCAGACGACGAATGAGCACCATAGCAAGGCCAGGCGAGCACAATCGATAACCAATAACGACATCGCGAGACAACGAGGATCACATGGCGCAGATCGACAGTAAGCTCAATCCACGTAACGAAGACTTTGTACACAATACCGCCGCGATGCAAACCATCGTCGATGATCTCAAAGAAAAAGTGGCCGAGATTGCGCTAGGTGGTGGAGATGCAGCGCGTGCCAAGCATCTGGCGCGCGGTAAATTGTTGCCACGCGACCGCGTGCAGATGTTACTCGACCCCGGCACACCATTTCTCGAATTCTCGCAACTGGCTGCCTATGGCATGTATCGCGACAACGAAAAAGATGCCGCACCGTCAGCCGGCATCATCACCGGCATTGGTCGCGTGGCCGGACAAGAATGCATCATCGTCTGCAACGACGCCACGGTCAAAGGCGGCACCTATTATCCGATGACTGCCAAGAAGCATCTGCGCGCGCAGGAAATCGCCGAGTTCAATCATTTGCCCTGCATCTATCTAGTCGATAGCGGCGGTGCCAATCTGCCGAATCAAGATGAAGTGTTTCCCGATCGTGACCATTTCGGCCGCATCTTCTTCAATCAGGCTAATTTGTCCGCCAAGGGAATTCCACAAATTGCAGTAGTGATGGGGTCGTGCACTGCCGGCGGCGCCTACGTACCGGCCATGAGTGACGAGTCGATCATCGTGCAGGATCAAGGCACCATCTTTCTAGCGGGGCCGCCGCTGGTGAAGGCGGCGACCGGTGAAGTGGTCAGCGCGGAAGAACTTGGCGGTGCGGATGTGCATACGCGTCTGTCGGGTGTGGTCGATCATCTGGCGCAGAACGATCTGCACGCCTTGGCAATCGCGCGCAGTATCGTCGGCAACCTCAATCGCAAAAAACCGCAGCAATTGAAACTGCGAGCCGTACAGGCACCGAAATATCCAGCGCATGAGTTGTACGGCATCATCCCGACCGACACCCGCAAGCCTTTCGATGTACGCGAAGTGATTGCTCGCGTGGTCGACAACAGCGAGTTCGATGAATTCAAGGCGCGCTATGGCACCACGCTGGTGTGCGGCTTTGCCCATTTGATGGGAATGCCAGTTGGCATCATCGCCAACAATGGCATCCTGTTTTCGGAGTCGGCGCTCAAGGGTGCCCATTTCATTGAGCTCTGTTGTCAGCGCAAGATCCCATTGATCTTCCTGCAAAACATCACCGGCTTCATGGTCGGCCGCAAATATGAAAACGAAGGCATCGCTCGCAATGGCGCGAAGATGGTCACTGCGGTCTCGACCGCAGCAGTACCGAAGCTGACCATGATCATCGGTGGCAGTTTCGGTGCCGGTAATTACGGCATGTGCGGCCGAGCATTCTCGCCGCGCTTCTTGTGGATGTGGCCCAATGCACGGATTTCCGTCATGGGTGGCGAACAGGCTGCCAGCGTGCTGGCCACGGTCAAGCGCGATGGTATAGAAGCCAAGGGCGGCAGTTGGTCGGCCGAAGAAGAAGCTGCATTCAAGCAACCAATTCGCGCGCAATACGAACATCAGGGCCATCCCTATTATGCATCAGCACGACTGTGGGACGATGGCGTTATCGATCCCGCCGATACGCGCACGGTGTTGGCGCTTGGGCTGAGCGCCGCACTGAATGCGCCGATTGAGGACAGCAAGTTTGGCGTCTTCCGCATGTAAAAAAATATTGCGGCAGCCACGATCAGACGTAACAGACAGCTGTAAATGAGGAGAGACAATGTTTCGCAAGATATTGATCGCCAATCGCGGCGAGATCGCCTGCCGTGTCGCTGCCACTGCGCAGCGTATGGGTATCAAGACGGTCGCCGTGTATTCCAGTGCCGATGCGCAGGCCAAACATGTGGTGGCCTGTGACGAAGCCGTGTTGATCGGACCGGCGGCAGCGCAGGAAAGCTATTTGCGCGCTGACAAGATCATTGCCGCAGCCCTGGCTTGTGGTGCCGAGGCGATTCATCCCGGCTATGGCTTCCTCTCGGAAAATGCCGGGTTCGCACAGGCTTGCGCTGATGCCGGTCTGGTGTTCATCGGGCCGCCCGTCGCCGCAATCGAAGCCATGGGTTCCAAATCCGCTGCCAAGACCCTGATGGAAAAAGCTGGCGTACCATTGGTGCCTGGCTATCACGGCGTCGCACAGGATGACGATCTGTTGCAGCAGCAGGCCGACCGTATCGGTTATCCGGTCTTGCTCAAAGCCAGTGCCGGCGGTGGTGGCAAAGGCATGCGCATCGTCGAAACGGCAGCGGAGTTCCTTGCGGCACTGGCATCATGCCGGCGCGAAGCGCGAAACAGCTTCGGCAATGATCAAGTTTTGGTCGAAAAATACCTGACGCGGCCGCGCCATATCGAAATGCAGATCTTTGCCGACCATAGCGGCCAATGTGTTTATCTGTTTGAACGCGATTGCTCAGTGCAGCGGCGTCATCAAAAAGTACTTGAAGAAGCGCCGGCACCAGGTATGACCGAAGACCGTCGTCAGGCCATGGGCCAGGCAGCAGTTGCTGCCGCCAAGGCAGTGGCTTACGTTGGAGCCGGTACGGTGGAATTCATCGTCAACCAGGATGACACGTTTTATTTCATGGAAATGAATACGCGTCTGCAAGTTGAACATCCTGTGACAGAAATGATCACCGGCATCGATCTGGTCGAATGGCAATTGTGCATCGCGGCCGGTCAGTCGTTGCCATTGCAACAGTCGCAATTGACTATCAACGGCCATGCGATTGAGGCACGTATTTATGCCGAAAACCCGGAGAAGGGGTTTTTACCATCAATTGGCGTTTTGCAGCATTTGCAAACCCCCGTCGCCGTGCAATTTCGGATAGCGCTGACAGCAGTCGACAGCAACGCGACTGTACGCATCGATTCCGGTGTGCGCGCCGGCGATGAAATTTCACCGTTCTACGATCCGATGATTGCCAAGCTGATCGTCTGGGGCCAGGATCGTGCCGCAGCGCTGGCCAACATGAGCGCTGCATTAGCGCAGTACCATATTGTCGGACCAGCTACCAATGTCGCCTTCCTGCAGCGCCTCGTCAGCGGCTATGCCTTTGCCAATGCCGAGCTCGACACCGGTTTGATCGAGCGGCATCATGCGGCCTTGTTCCCGCCGCCGCAACAGGCTGCGCGGGCACCGCTGATGCTGGCGATGGCGGCCTTGTTGGCACGTCAGAACGTCATGAGTGACGATCCCTGGGCACAGACCAATGGTTGGCGGCTCAATAGCAAATTGCGACGGCCATTACAGTTCGCTGACGCATTGGCCGAACGCGCAGCAATCGTTGAATACCTCGCTGGCAATCACTGGCGGGTGCAGCTTGATGGCAGCAGCAGCGATTTGCAACTCACGGCCCACGACGGTGCGGCAATGACGTTGACCCTGGACGGTGTCAAGATCGTCGGTGAGGTGATTTGTCAGGATGAACTATTCCACGTCTTTCATGGCAATACGCACACGGTGTTGCGCTGGAACGATCCGCTGACCCAGGCCGCACACAGCGAGCAACAGATTGGCCGTCTGACGGCACCGATGCCGGGCAAGATTGTCGCCGTGCTCATCGAAGCCGGTCAGCAGGTAGTCAAGGGCGCGCCGCTATTGATCATGGAAGCGATGAAGATGGAGCACACCATTACTGCGCCTGACGATGGCGTCATCGATAGCTTGCTCTATCAGGTTGGGGATCAGGTCAGTGAAGGCGCGCAATTGCTGGCATTCACGCCGCGCTGAGCTGCTCGCACCATGGGCAGTAATCCTTATCAGTTGCCACCGGGCGTTCATGTGCTTGAGCGCGGTTGGCTGTCATCCAACAATGTGCTGTTGCTCGGCCGTGAGGATACTGCGCTGGTCGATAGCGGTTATGTCACGCATGCCGTGCAGACGCTGGCATTGATTGAGCACGTCTTGCAGCAGCATGCGCGACCACTGACGCTGGATCGGGTGATCAACACGCATTTGCATGCCGATCATTGTGGCGGCAATGCGGCCTTGCAGGCACGTTACGGTTGCCGCATCAGTATTCCAGCCGCAGAAGTGGACAAGGTTGCGCACTGGGACCAAACCGCACTCAGCTATTACGCCACCGGACAGCAATGCCCGCGCTTTCGCTGCGACGACAGTGTGCGTGACGGCGACAGCTTGATGCTTGGCGATCTACGCTGGCAAGCACTGGCAGCACCGGGGCATGATCCGCATAGTTTGCTGCTGTATTGTCCGCAAGAACGCCTGTTGATATCAGCCGATGCTTTGTGGCAAAACGGCTTTGGTGTAATTTTCCCTGAGTTGGCCGGTGAATCCGGTTTTACGGAAACCCGGGCCACGCTCGATCTGATTGCCGGGCTTGACGTGCGGTTGGTGATTCCCGGACATGGCGCGCCGTTTTGCGATGTGCGCACCGCGCTCAGTACGGCCTATGCACGGCTGGACTATCTTGAGGCCGACCCGCTGCGTAATGCGCAAAACGGCGTCAAGGTCTTGCTCAAATTTCTGTTGCTGGAACGGCAGTCGATTGCACTGATGGCAATTCCGGCGATGATGACCGACATCCCCTGGCTGGCGTTGTGCAATCAACGTTACTTTCAACTGAGCGAGCAAGCACTGGCCAACTGGGCGGTGGCGCAACTGATCAAGGCGGGGGCGGCAGCGTGCGAGGGTGATCAGTTGGTCAACGTGGGATAAGGGCAATACAGCATGGAGCGTGGGTTGCAGGTAAAATCGACAGCTTGCCCTCTTTGCCTAGATCAACGCCATGCGTATCCTTTTCCAATCTGCCGACCCGATCAATCAGGACGAATGGCTGCAAGATTTGCGGCAAGCCTTGCCCGCCGCCGATATCCAACTTTGGCATCCGGACGATTACCGTCCCGCCGATTACGCCATTGTCTGGAAACCACCGATGGAAATGCTGCGTGCGCATCCGGAACTCAAAGCCGTGTTCAACCTCGGTGCCGGTGTCGATGCCATTCTGCAATTGAACGTGGTGCCCGAACATCTGCCCCTGATTCGTATCGATGACGGCGGCATGGCTCAGCAAATGGCCGAATTCGCCACGCAAGCGAGCTTGCGTTACTTCCGTCGTATCGATCAGTACGAGCAGCAGGCGCGCCGAGGCGAGTGGCAGCAATTACCGCCTTACGAAAAGCGCGACTTCGGTATTGGCATTCTTGGCCTGGGCGTACTCGGTCAGCGCATTGCCGAAAGTCTGCAGTATTTCGGTTTCGATGTCAGCGGCTGGAGTCGCTCGCGCAAGTCGCTGCCAGGTGTCACGGCCTATGCTGGGCCGGAGGAACTGGGCGCGTTTTTGCAGCGTTCGCGCATCTTGATCTGCATGTTGCCGCTGACGGCTGACACCAGCGGCATTCTCAATCGCGCGACGTTGTCGCAATTGCCGCGCGGCGCTTATCTGATCAATCTGGCGCGCGGCGGCCATCTGGTCGAAGCCGATCTGCTGCCCTTGCTGGAGCAAGGGCAATTGGCTGGCGCCACGCTCGATGTGTTTGAACATGAACCCTTACCCGCCGACCATCCATGGCGCAGCGATGCGCGCATCGCCATCACACCGCATATCTCAGCGCTCACTGTACGCAGCATTGCCGCGCAACAGATTGCCGAGAAGCTGGGCGCATTGCAGCGCGGCGAGCCGGTCGCTGGCCTGGTCGATCGGCAACGCGGATATTGAATACCTCTATTTTCTAGATCAACACTGATGACGACTTCTCCTTCTTCCGCTCTTCCCGATTCCGCACAACGCGTTGCCGATTTATTGGCCGCCATGCAGCATGACCGTCCTGTGGTGATGCTGCCCAGCGCCGGCCGGACTTCCGCCGAGGCCGCCGCCGGACTTGGTTGCAGCGTCGCCGAGATCGCCAAATCCATCATCTTCCGCCGTCTGTCCGATGATGCGCCGGTGCTGGTGATTGCCAGCGGCAGCAATCGCGTCGATGAAGCCAAGGTCGCAGCGCAAGTCGGGGCTCTGGGCAAGGCCGATGCCAAGTTCGTGCGCGAAAAGACCGGTTATGTGATCGGCGGTGTTTGTCCGATTGGCCATGCAGTCAAGCCAGTGATGTTGCTTGATCAGGACCTGTTCCGTTTCGACAGTGTCTGGGCGGCGGCGGGGCATCCGCATGCGGTGTTCAATCTGACCGCGCAGCAATTGCAGAACATGACCGGTGCCACTGTCGCTGATGTGGCGTTGGTGCCGACGGTACCAACGACGCCAGCCACGCCAGGCTGATTTGCATTACCATCAAAAAATAATACAGACAAATAGCCTGATATGACCGTCAGGCCAAGGAGACCCCGCCATGAGCATGCCCAGCAAAGTCAAAATCATCGAAGTCGGTCCGCGCGACGGTTTGCAAAACGAAAAAGAAACCATCCCGGCTGCGGTCAAGATCGAACTGATCAATCGCCTCAGTGCAGCCGGCTTCGTCAATGTCGAAGCGGCTTCGTTTGTTTCGCCCAAGTGGGTGCCGCAGATGGCGACGTCGAGCGAAGTCATGCAGGGCATTGCGCGTACACCAGGCGTGCTCTATTCCGCGCTGACGCCGAATATGAAAGGATTTGACGCTGCATTGGCGGCGGGTGTCGATGAAGTCGTGATCTTCGGTGCCGCCTCGGAAGCGTTTTCGCAAAAGAACATCAATTGCTCGATCGCCGAATCGATAGAACGATTCCGTGAAGTTGCCGTGGCCGCCAAGCAACATGGCAAGCGCTTGCGTGCCGCCGTCAGTTGCGCCTTCGGTTGTCCATATCAAGGGGCGGTGCCGCTGGCAGCCGTATCCGACGTGGTGGCCCGTTTCCGCGCACTGGGCTGCGATGAGATCGACATTGCCGACACCATCGGTGTGGCGACGCCGAACCAGGTCGCGCCGGTCATGGCGGCAGCGATTCGGGAGTTTCCTATCGATGGCTTGTCGGGCCATTTTCACGATACCTATGGACAGGCGCTGGCCAATATCTACGCCAGTCTGGAAGTGGGCATCACGATTTACCATTCTTCCGTGGCCGGGCTGGGCGGTTGTCCTTATGCCAAAGGCGCAACCGGCAATGTCGCCTCGGAAGACGTGCTGTATATGATGCAGGGACTCGGCATCGCCACCGGCATCGACCTCAACCTGGTGATGCAGGCCGGTCAGTTCATCTCGCAGCAACTAGGGCGCAAGTCGACCAGCCGCGCAGGCAACGCCATGGCGGCAAAACTTGCCAGCAACTGATCGGATGGCCGCGAACGCCTGACTTTAGTGCGTGTAGCGATTGCGTGCGCGGTAGTGAGGCGCAGCGCGGCCGCGTACGTCTTTCAGGCGCGCTTGCAGGTAACGACTATGCAAGCCGGCGGCGACCAGCACGAGGCCAGCAATACTGGCAATGATCAAAACGGTGTCCATGTGATTTCCTCGGGTCGGGCGATTTTCCAGATAGGCCAGAATTGGCTGCCAATTGATATGCAAGTCATATGCCAGACGCGATTGCGGGCATTGCGCCTGCGTATCAGTATTTCAGCGCCCGGCCAGTATTGCCGGCAGCGTTTCCCGCAATAAACGGCAAGTATTCAATTTGCGCGAATCTGCAACGAAAAAGCACGATCGTAATATTTTGTCCTATAATCGTCGCACTCCCTACAACAACGAGACGCCGCCATGCCCATTCCAGCCATCCTGCAGCACCTGCGCATACCTGTGATTGCTTCGCCGATGTTCATCGCCAGCGGCCCCGCGCTGGTCGCGGCGCAATGCAAGGCGGGAATCGTCGGTTCGTTTCCTGCGCTCAATGCGCGTCCGGCCGAGCAACTCGATGTCTGGCTGACGCAATTGCAGACCGAGCTGGCGGCCTATCAAGCAGCACATCCGCAAGCCATCGTCGGGCCGATTGCCGTCAACCAGATCGTGCACCAATCAAATGACCGCTTAGCGCATGACGTGGAAGTCTGCGTCAAGCACCGGGTGCCGATCATCATTTCGAGCCTACGCGCACCGCCGAAGGAAATGCTCGATGCCATTCACAGCTATGGCGGCATCGTATTGCACGATGTGATTTCGATCCGGCATGCGCAAAAGGCGCTGGAAGCCGGCGTTGACGGTTTGATTCTGGTTGCCGCTGGCGCTGGCGGGCATGCTGGTGCGCTGTCGCCATTTGCCCTGGTCGGTGAAGTACGCAAATTCTTCGACGGCCCGCTGATTCTGTCGGGTGCCATTGCCACTGGCGACGCTATTCTGTCGGCCCAGGCCATGGGTGCGGATCTGGCTTATATCGGTTCGCGCTGGCTGGCGACCAAGGAAGCCCATGTCACGGACGAATACCGTCAGGCCATTGTTGATTCGAGCGCGGCTGATGTCATTTACACCAACTTGTTTACCGGTGTACATGGAAATTATCTGAAGAAATCGATCATCAATGCAGGACTCGATCCCGACAATCTACCCGAAGCCGACAAGACCAAAATGAATTTCGGCAGCGGCGGCGATACCAAGGCCAAAGCCTGGCGTGATATCTGGGGCGCAGGTCAGGGCGTCGGTTTGATGAATGATGTACCAAGCGTGGCCGAAATGGTGACGCGCCTGGAAAGTGAATATGCTGCAGCGCGCCAACGGCTGGCACTGTAAGCGGAGAGAGGGTTTGCGCTGATCGCGCTGGTGCGATAGCCAGCACGGTCTGACAGCGCGCTTCTGTCGGACAACGCCGCTATTTGCAAATGACTTTGTAACTAGCGGCACTTCTTATGCGCTTGTGTGTCGTACGGGTTCCAGACACCACAAACGTGAGGATTTTATGACCAGCTTTCTCCGCACCCGGAAAGACCGTCACCCAAAACCAGAAAACAAGGCACGGCTGCCGCATGAACACGATCAATCAGGAGATAGCCAGCGCAGTGACGTGTCGCAGGAACGCATGCACCGCGCCTATCAGGACATCCGGGAAGGTCAGGTTGACACCGAGCTGCGCGGCACCGGCGGCCTTGATGAAATGAACAAAGATTCCGGCAAACGCGCCAGTGAAGCGCCACGCAAAGGCAATAGCGGCAACCCTTACGATAAATCGCATTGACCAATCGGCTTGTCATGTAGATAAGCCGATTCATCGCTTCGACATCGCATCAATAAATCAAGCGCCGCCACGAGCGGCGCTTTTTACGATGGTACCGATCGGTGCTTGTTTATAAACCGCTCGCACTGAGCCAGCTTTCAATGATCTGAAATAGAACCTGTGGTTGCTCCAGTGGCGTCATATGGCCGCAATCTGCAACGATCTCGAAGCGTGCCGCCGGAATCCGTTTAGCCATCTCTGCCGATTCCTCCACGGTACGCAAACGGTCGGCATCGCTGGCGACAATCAGGGTTGGGCATTTGATCTGTTCGAGGTCGGCATAACTACCGTCGCGCAGCGTCGACAACTGGCGCAAAAACACTTCCTTGCCGTTGCTCAACGCCATCGCCTGCAAGCGCTGCAGCAAGCCGGCGTCAGTAGCGCGCGCCGGATGCAGCGCCGAGGCCAGTGCACGTGAAGTCAACCCTTTGAACGGTGTGCGTTTCGCCAGTGCCACCTGCGCCAGCGTTGCGGCCGATTCCTGAGCGCTTTGTGGGCGTGAGGAGGTATTGAGCAAGCCCAATCCCAACACCCGCTCAGGTGCCTTGAGCGCAATTGCCTGCGCGACAAAGCCGCCCATGGAAAAACCAAACAGCACGAATTTGTCGGGCGCCTCTTGCAGTATCCGGTCAGCCATTGCATCGAGAGAGGCATCCCGTCCCAGATCGCCAAAATGCAGCGCACCGAGCGTGCCCAGATCGCCGCGCATATCGTCCCACAAGGCCGCGGTCAACATGAAGCCGGGCAAAAAAATCAAATCACGCATTCCTTGTTCTCTTTTCTTTTTATTTCAACAACTACCAACCAACAGTCCAGCAACCGCCAAGGCGTCAATGTTATTTGCTGCGTGCCTGCAAACGCATCACTTCGCCGTCGACCGCCAGCAATTCCAAGGTGTCGCCGCGAATGCGGAAGCGCTCCAGCGCCTGCAGCTTGTCGAGAAATGCCGATTCGAATTCCATCGCCTGGCCGACGCAAGCCATGCGCGTCGCTGCAGCATGGCCGATGGTCAGACGTTCATTGTCGCGCAAGACATAAGGTGCACTGAACCGATTGCACCAGGCGCGGCCACTGACGCTGGCTTGCTCTCCGCCCTGGAAGGTTAGGATCACCGGCTCGCCATTGTCGCCGTGCGGTATTTCATGGCCGCTCCAATTCACCAGCTCCCAACGCGTTGCCGTCAGTGCTGCGCTGGCCTGCGCCACCGAGCTGTCATCCGCAGCGTGGGTGACACAGCCAGTCAGCGCTGCCATGCTCAATACCATCCTGATGACTGAAATAATGCGTTTGCTGTTGCCGCTCATGTTCGCTCCTTGTCGATCATCATTCCAGCCAACGTGCGCGGCTGGCCGCTAGTGCAACCGCCACACACAACACGCCGATAAATGCCAGCGCCGCCTGCAAGCCAAAGCCATGCGCCAAAAATCCCACCACTGGCGGTCCAATCAGACTGCCGCTATAACCTAAGGTTGCTACCCCGGCCAGTGCAATCGAACCATGCCGGCCAGCGGCGCTGAAGACGAAGGGAAACACCATCGCCACGCCAGCACCGGCAATCACAAAGCCGCCGATGGCCATCGCAATCGATACCGCCGCCACCGCAATGAATACGCCGAGCGACGCCAGCAGTGCACCAACTGCAACCACCCTGCGCGCGCCCCAGCGTTCCTTCATGCGATCACCGACCAGTCGCGCCAGCAACATCGTGCCAGCAAAACCAGCATAGGCCAGCGGCGCACCACCATCGCTGGCCGCCATGTGGTCTTTCATGTACAAGCCGCTCCAATCAGCAATGGAGCCCTCCACAATGGCACCGCAAAAGCCGATCAAGCCCAGCGCTACCAAATGACCGTGTGGTATGGCAAAGATCTTGCGCCCGGCATCGGGTTGCGGGCGGTCATTCGGCAAGGCCCGATAACCCCAGCGCAAAGGCACCAGGAACAACACGCTCAAGATCAGAAAATGCTGCCATGGCGGTATTTCCAACGACGCTACCAAGCTGCCGAGCAGTGCACCGCTGAAGGTGCCGACGCAAAACCAGGCGTGCAACATCGACATGATCGAGCGGCCGGCTTGTTTTTCCGCCACTGCACCCAAGGCATTGATCGCCACGTCAAAGCAACTCGACGCAGCGCCGTAACACAGACAGACCACCATCAGCAGTCCCAGATTGGGCGCAAAACCAAATGCCGGCAACGACAACAGCAAAGTCAAACCAGCGTACCAGGCCGTACGGCGTGCACCCACATGGGCATTGAGCCAGGCCGCCAATGGAAACGAGCCAACCGCACCGATACCGCCGCACAGCAATACCAGGCTCAGCGTAGCAGCATCTAGTTGCAGATTGTCGCGGATGGCAGGAATGCGCGCAGCCCAACTGGCATACAGCAAGCCTAGCAAGAAAAAGAAAAACGGGATGGCAATCCGGCGCCATCGTTCTGATGATATCGATGTGCTGAGGGTGAGGTCGGTTGTCATGCAATCAAGAGAGGAATAAACTACGCCAAGCCGTCATTATCTCGCATCCTGCACGAATCGCCCATGCGCTTCGCATTGTGGGTTTGGCGGAGAAAGCAGTTCTTATTTCATTTGTGGTGCCGCTCAATTTTCTGCATGCCTGATTTTCAACATTTTAGTCATCAACTCCAGCGCCAGGCACTCGATGCCTTGCTGGCGATGCAAAGCCAGATCGATACCTATACGCCGCAACACGAAAATCGTGTGGCCGAACTGACCGTACGCATCGGCCGTTACCTGCAACTGGCCGACGATCAACTGGCAGCCTTGTCGATGGCGGCAATGGTGCACGATATCGGCAAGGTCGGCATCCCGCTGGAAGTGCTCAACAAGCCGGGGCATCTGAGCGACGAGGAGTTCGCCCTGATCCGCACCCATGCGCAACGCAGCTACGACATCTTGCGCCGCATTTCATTTGCGCAGCCGGTGGCCGAGATCGTCTATACCCATCACGAATATCTCGACGGCAGCGGCTATCCGCGTGGTGTGCGCGGTGACCAGATTTCGGTGGAGTCGCGCATCCTGACCGTGGCCGATATCGTCGAGTCGATGTCGGAAGACCGCCCCTATCGCAAGGGCCTCGGCATGCGTGCCGCACTCGACGAAATCATGCGTCTGTGCGGTACCCGGCTCGATCCGGCGGTGGTCGATGCTTGCGTTCAGGTGTGCGGCGGCTAACTCGCCGGCGCCATTGCACAGCTGACATGCCAATCCGCTACACTCTGGAAAATTAGACCAAGCAGGCGAGCAGACATCGCCGATGCCCAGGAGAGCACGCCACCATGCCAAGATTCATGAAACTGGAGTTGCCCAGCTTTTTGACCGCGCTCGGACTATCACTCGGCGTCGCCATCTCGTTGGGCATGTCGCGGTTTTCTTATGCGCTGCTTTTGCCGCCGATGCGCGACGATCTCGGGTGGTCATATTTGCTGGCCGGCAGCATGAATACGGCCAATGCATTCGGCTATTTTTGCGGTGCCCTGGCGACGCCGTGGCTTATGCAACGCTTTGGCATACGTCTGGTGTTGATCGCCGGTGCATTGCTGACGGCGGGCTTTTTGCTGCTATCGGGGGTGGTGACGGAATCCTCGTTGCTACTGGCATTGCGTGCCTGTGCCGGTATCGCCAGCGCATTGACGTTCGTCACCGGCGGAGTGCTGGCTGCCCGACTTGGTGCCCAACACCCACAGCAGGCCGGACTGATGCTCGGGCTCTATTATGGCGGCGCAGGTTTCGGCATCGTCGTCTCCGCACAATTGGTGCCGTACATCATCGCCACCGTACAACAGCGCAGTATTGCCCATGCCTGGCAATGGGCATGGATCGTACTGGCATTGATTTGTCTAATCGCGACGTCGGCCATGGCGATCGCAGCGCGTCGCGTGTCGGCCGCCGCTGTCGTACGCAATGCCACTGACCGTTTCCATCCTCGCGACTTCTTCTTTGGCCTGGCTGGCTATACCATGTTTGGTGTTGGATATATCGGCTACATGACCTTCATCGTGGCGCTGCTCAAACAGCAAGGCATGGGGGGTACGCAGATCGTCGGCTTCTACACCCTGCTCGGGATTGGCGTGCTGATCTCCTCCTTCATCTGGGCACGCATGCTAGACCGCTTCAAAGGCGGTCAGTCGATGGCAATTCTCAATCTATTGTTGGCGCTGGCAACCTTGCTGCCGATACTCTCGACGCAACCATCTGCGGCCTTCATTTCCGGCTTGCTGTTTGGCGCGGTATTTCTCTCGGTGGTTGCGTCTACCACTGCACTGGTGCGGCATAACTTGCCGCAATCAATGTGGTCGGCTGGTATCAGCGCCTTCACCATCGTGTTCGCCATTGGCCAGATTGTCGGTCCGGTTTTGTCCGGTTGGGTTTCCGACGGCGTAGGCGGGTTGCAACGCGGCTTCATATTTTCCGCCCTTAGCCTGTTGCTCGGCGCTGCTTTTGCCAGTTGCCAACGGCAGGTTCCTCTCCATGCTGATCTATGACGGCAGCAAACTCGCGCAATTGAATCCGATGTTGTGCTTGCCCCAGTCCGGCAGTCTCAGGAGCATTTCTTTGCGCCGTCGTACTCATTGGAATGAGCAAAATGTAAAAGCAGAGAAATAGCCGAAGTTGTATAAAATTATCGAGTTAATAATCACATTATTTCGCTGTTTATGCGAAATTTTCCATCTATCTATTCGTTGGAGCGAGCGCTATTTGAAGTGGTGCTCGGGCATTCGTCATGCCGCACCATGTTGGGATAGGTATTCATCATCCCACTTCGTGTATTCAGTAACAGGGGAAATCCTTGCTTCCAATATCACCAGTTTCTCCCACCACACCAGCACAAAGGATAGTGCTGAAAAGGAGTGCGCATAGGGAGGATGGCAATTTCGCCGCCAAATTTTCTCGGGCAAAATCGAGCCCAGCCTATCTGCTCTGCCTGGAGGATTGGCCTGAAGAGACCGGGACAGAAACTGCCTCGCGCATTCCAAATGTGCAGGATATCAATGCAGCGGCGAACGCATCTGCATGCCCGAATGGCGCTTTCCTGGAACGTTTCCAGCGACGTAGCGTGAGGGAAAAAAATACACTTATTGTTAACGCGATTTCCCAGGGTAATTCAGGCGCGGTAAAGTTTTATATCGATCATTGCGGCAGTGCTGAGGTGGTCAATTTCGGCGATTCTAAAATACAGACGGTCTTGATGTTGGCCGCATTTATGGGGCATCTTGAGATTGTCGACCTATTGCTGAAGGTGCCCGCTATCAATGTCAATGCGACAGATGCGCACGGTCAGACGGCCTTGATGTTGGCAGCAATGGTGGGACATCTTGAGATTGTCGATCTACTGCTGAAGGTGCCCGGCATTGATGTCGATGCAACAGATGAATGGGGCCAGACGGCCTTGATGCCAGCGGTATTCGCAGGGCATCTGGATATTGTCGATGCATTGCTGCAAGTGTCTTCGGTCCAAGTCAATGCACTTGATCGTTCTGGGAAAAGTGCATTGATGCGGGCGGTATCGAACGACCACTTTGCTATCGTCAATCGATTGTTGCTGGTGCCCGAGGTCCGGGTCGATTGGCGTGACCGCGAAATAAATGGTTTATTGCGCTATTTGGCGGACAGTAAAAAACTGCATACCTTGAAGGCATTTTTGCGTGTACTCGGTTATCAATGCATCGAGGTCGATCAAGCGATTGAATTTTTTTTGATCTGTGCGGTAACGAGGAATGACAATTATGTCGTCAACCTCCTGCGTAAAATATCCGGCATCAACTTCAATGTGACTGATGCTGCAGGCAGGACGGCTTTAATGCAGGCGGCACTCCACGGACGGCTTGAGATCGTCAACTTGCTCCTGCAATATCCAGAGGTCGATATCAATGCTCGCGATGCTAGTGGAAGAACCGCCTTGATGTTGGCAGTAATGCAGCATCCCACCGTGGTCGATGCATTGTTGCAGGTTCCCGGTATCAATCTCAATGGTGGTGATCAAAACGGTGCGACGGCATTGATGTTTGCAGTACTGGCGTGTGAGCATCGCAGCAGCCATGCCTTACTGGACCGTCTGGGCCCTGACGACATCAATGCGACCAACAGCTACGGTTTTTCGGTCTTGACCTTGGCAATCTATATGAACGATGACGAAATCGCCGACAGGTTGCTTGGCATGCCGGGCGTCATCTTCAATGCGGTCAAGCAGGGCGCGTTGAGCGCGCTTGTGCTGGCAGCAGAGGAAGACAACCTTGAGATAGCCAAGAAGTTGCTGACCAAGAACGGCATCGAGGTCAATGCAGTGAATGAGAGTGGAACATCCGCCTTGATGTTGGCAGCGGCCAATGGCAACGAAGAGCTGGTCAATGCGCTGCTGAAAGCGCCTGGAATCAATATCAATCTCGCCAATAATATCGATGGCGATACGGCCTTGATGGTGGCGGCCAAGAATGGCTACAGCGACGTGCTTAATGAATTGCTGCATATGCCCGATATCGACGTCAATGCGTGCAATAAATATCAAGAGACCGCCTTGATGTTGGCAGCGGCCAATGGTCATTTAGTGACCGTTGATACCTTGCTGGCAGAATCCGACATTGCATTAAACCAGGCCAACCTGGACGGGTATACGGCCCTGATGCTGGCGACGCGCGGCGGTCATTTGAAAGTCATCGAGTTGTTGCTTAGGGAAGACGGCATTGACAGAGGCACCTGATAGTGACCTCTATATCATCCATCTGCCAATGGCAGCGCCACGCATTAAGGTTCAGGGTTAGCTGCTTATTTTAGTCGTCTGCGTAATGCGTCGATCAAGCTTGCGCACGCAGCATCGGTGCCGACCGTGATGCGCAAGAATTGATTGATGCGGGCGCTGGTGAAATGACGCACGATGATGCCATCGCCGCGCAAGGCCGCCGCCAAGTCGGCAGCGTCATGTTGTGGGTGGCGTGCAAACACGAAATTGGCAGCTGAAGGCAAGACCTCAAAACCCAGGCCGGTGAGATCACTGACCAGCGTTGCGCGGCTGGCGATGACGGCGTTGCAGGTCTGCTCGAAATACCCATCGTCTTCCATGGCAGCAGTGGCGCCGGCAATCGCGATACGATCCAACGGGTAAGAATTGAAGCTGTTCTTGACGCGCTCGAGTGCATTGATCAGATCGACATGCCCGACCGCAAAACCGACGCGCAAACCTGCCAATGAACGCGACTTCGACAGGGTCTGCACCACCAGCAGATTGGTGTACTTGGCCACCAGGTCAATCGCGCTAACACCACCGAAATCGATATACGCTTCATCGACGATGACGACCCGGTCCGGATTGCCGGCCAGCAGACGTTCCACCTCGACTAGTGTCATCAGGCAACCGGTAGGGGCATTCGGATTGGGGAAAATGATGCCGCCGATATCCGTGCCATGACCGAGGTAGTGGTCGACGTTGATGCTGAAGTCATCGGCTAGCGGCACCGCGCGGTAGGCGACTTCATACAGGCTGGCATAAGTTGGATAAAAACTGTAGGTGATATCCGGAAACAGAATCGGTGCGTCGTGCTTGAGCAAAGCCTGGAACGCATGCGCCAGCACTTCGTCGGAACCGTTGCCGACAAACACCTGTGCCGCTGTCAGACCATGCCGTTTAGCAATAGCAGCCTTGAGTGGTTCGGCGTCGGGATTCGGATACAGGCGCAGATTGTCACCAACCTCTTGCGCCATGGCAGCGATGGCCCGCGGCGACGGGCCGTAGGGATTTTCATTGGTGTTGAGCTTGATCAGATTACTGATCTTGGGCTGTTCGCCAGGGGTGTATGGCGTCAGGCGACTGACAATGGGGCTCCAGAATTTGCTCATGGGAATACTTTTCGGGTGGCTGCGTGCGGCAGGAATCAATAAAACAGCAATGGTAGCAAACCTGGAGCCCGGGCAGCGGCAAACACAAAAACTCGGATTACACTGTCATTGCGTCAACTCGCATCATGGTTGAAGCATTAATGCTATGCCAGCGCACGCAGTGGTGCGCGGCATGCCGGGCGGCAAGATCGAGGAGTAGTGATCGCCAGGTATGGTCAATATAACAATTTCAGAATGGACGAACACTCGCATGGCAGAAGAATTTGAAGTTCCCAGCCCGCACGAACATCATTTGGAACATGTCACCGAACACGCGCATGGCAGCGGTGACAATTTCGCCGGCAAAATTGCCGTGATGACCGCAATCATGGCCACCGTGGGCGCGTTGTTCAGTTATCAGGCCGGCTCCACCGAGAGTATGGCGGCGATGAACAAAAATAACGCAGCCATCAAGAAGACAGAAGCCGCCAATCAGTGGAATTATTATCAGGCCAAATCCAGCCGCCAGAATCTGGCTGAGTTGGCGGCAACGATTCCCGGTGTCGATGCTGCCAAATATATCGCTGCAGCCGAGCGGTACAAGACGGACAAGGAAGATATCCGCAAAAAGGCCGAGCAGTTGGAAAAAGACTCGCAGCAGTGGGATGATTTATCCGAACAGAACTTGCACCAGCATCACCGCTGGGCGCAGGCGATGACAGCGATCCAGATTGCCATCTCGATGGCGGCGATCACCTTGCTGACACGCAAGGAATGGCTCAAGCGGCTGTCCTACACAGCCGGTGCAGTGAGCATCGTGCTTGGCTCGCTGGCGGCTATGCATATTTGAATCAGGTTTTGACTTCCATGTGATACAAGCCCCACGGGCAGAGCGCAAAGCGCGCGCTCAGGGGGCGTTCCATGATGTCGGCGAAGCGGTCGGCGTCATAGACCGCCCACAAAGGCCCGAGGCCGCCCAGTGGAATCGGCTTGCCATCCAGATGGGTGGCGACGATATAACGGTACTTGCGCAGATCGGTCAGCGCAACCTGCACTGCATAGCCGTCGATGGCGCGTAACAGGATGTCGAGCGTCGCAGGTTTGCCGGTCATGGCACCGGTGGCGGCAATCACATCGGCCAGCAAGGGGCCGCTCAGTTCGTGCTGTTTGTTGTCGTATTCGAGTGTCGGTTTGATGCTGGTTTGCGGTAGTGCGGCCAGTGCGGCGAAATCGAAGGTATGGGCGCGCGAAAACTGCAATTTCTGTTTAGCCATCATCTGGTCCAGCGCTGGATCAAGCGGGCCGCGATTGCCGTTGCCAATGGCGCCGGTGACGGTCAGCAAGACCGGGCCGGTTTCAGGATGGCAGGCGGCAGCCTTCTTCTTTTTGCTGGCGGCCAACGCCAGGCTGCTCAAGCCAAACAGGCCGGCGGCGAGGAAATTACGTTTTTTCATCTAGTCTCCCTTGTCATGATCAATGAAGGTGGAAATTGCCGGCGTGGTTTTCTTGGTTGCTGATGCTGGGTTTTCTTTGGACGAGCTAGCCGGGTACCTCAGTGTGTAGTTGACTCTTTGTTTTCTTCGGACGACCTAGCCGGGGGCGGCCCGGCAGCCGCTCACTTTCTTTGGTCTCGCCCAAAGATAAGTA
>Ga0209913_1000850_pt1 | contig 21266 bp, 15 predicted proteins | sample PersoiDNA2013203_FD_185805 | JGI IMG/M metagenome (GOLD analysis project Ga0209913, IMG submission 185805) | Permafrost soil microbial communities from the Arctic, to analyse light accelerated degradation of dissolved organic matter (DOM) -... | ecosystem: Environmental > Terrestrial > Soil >... | reverse complement strand
TGAACCCGTGCGTGCTTGTCCCGTCTCGAAAAAACGCGGTGCGCAAGAGGTTAAACTGGAAATCTTTGAGTTGCATGATCGCCACGTGCGCTAAGGACTGCGGCGCTGTGCTCGGTGGCGTTTCCGCCTTATCAAGTTGCGGCGCGACCTCGAGCAGGCCGCCCGCGTCACCGTAGTTGGCCACTGGAAAAATCGGCGCTTCTGTATTCTTGTTGGCGGCCAAGATGGTCTACGAACCCTTTTCTACCGGCCGGGTGCTGAATGGCGGCCGAAATGCCGACGGCAAGGTACTGGCTCGGCGCGACGATCATGCCGGTCTGGCCTGCCAGTCGTTGCGCATGACGCCCGCCTCGACGACAGCGCGTGAGGTGCCGCTGCAAATACGCGATCGCCCGCATATCTCGACAAGACCTAGCTTGGACGCATACTGATTTGTTGTAGACTCGAAGCGTCAAGTTTGAAGATCCATGCCTGCCGATCCAATATGTCACGTCGCTTCACGAGTCCTCTGTTCCTGTTCTGCGGCGCCGCCTTCATGCTGGCCGTCGTTTGGTTTTTTTACTTGCAAGCTGAGCCGCCGCCCGCTGATGTGGCAGTGGCGACCGCAGCATCGTCGCCAGCGCGGACGGGGTCACCCGGGCCTGGGAAACTCGTCTCAGGCAACAGCGGCAGTGCGGCAGAAGATGGGCCGGATCTCGATGAAATCCCCGCTGGCGTAATCCGCGTCGATGATCGCGGCCAGCTCATTATCGATGTTCAGCTGCACAATGCGATGGATTCCTACCTGCTCCATAGCGACTTGCCGACGCGCCAAGCAGCCGCCGTGAAATTGCGCGGCTACCTCAAGCGCAAGCTGCCAGCATCGGCCAACGTGGATGCCCAAGCCCTGGTAACGCGCTACCTGGACTATATGGAACAGCATGATGCGGCGCTAGGCCGGACCCGGTTCGTTGCGCTGGAAGGTGATGGCTTGTCGGCCCAGGGCGCCCAGCAGTTTTCTGCATGGCAGGCGCAGCGCAAGACCATGCGCCAAGTAATTCTTGGGGCGACGGTATACAAGGAATGGTTTGAAGCGGATGATGCCCGCTGCGCCGCTGCGCTCGCGGCCAGGCAAGCGCAGGCAGCGCCGGCGGATGCCTCCCCAAGCGATGCAGAGCAGGGCCAGGAGGCGCTTGATTGCGCTACCGAAATGGGCCGTAGTTTCGCTGTTGTCGAGTCCGCGGAGCGCCAGTGGACGCGCCACTGGGCCCTTTATCGCGACGAGCTTCGCAGGTTGCCTGAACGCGATCCGACGCTGCGCGAGCAAGCGCTGGCGAATCTTCGCCAGCGCATATTTACCAGCGAAGCGGAACGCCAACGGGCGGAAAACATGAATCTTCCTTGAAGTCGACGCGTTGCCGTGAAAGCACTGCCTTGGGAATTCTTGAGCGCGGCCAGTAAGAGTTGACAGAAGTTGGCATTCTCGGGATCTTGGTGTGCCCTGGTGTCTTGGTCGCTCTCGACAGCATGCTTCTGGCACGCGCGTCTGATCAGCGCAACACATGCATACAATCAGCATGCACGTCGACGATTCCCCTTTCAAACCGAAAAACGTTCCGATATTGTCGATCTAAGGTTGGCGACTAGCATTCCTGGCGATCGACCGGTTGCCTCTGTGAATTCTTTCTGCTCGATCTGAACAAAACTCATAAAACGACGGAGGATTGCAATGTTTCGGAAAATGACCTTGACGGTATTGCTGGTGAATGCGTTTGTAGGCTCGGCTGTGGCTGGGGACGTTCAGAATCAAAGCGGGGGAATGCCGGAGCCGAGCGCGCGCGGCGTGCACAAGATCCGGGGCGCCGCGCCAGGAGGCGCCACGACAGCCAGCCCGCTGATGACCTACCACGGTGGCAAAATCATGACCACCGCAGTTACCCAGGTGATTCTCTGGGGCCCAAGCTGGAGCAATCCAACCTTCGTAGCAGACAAGATCACGGGGCTGGATTCCTGGTATGCGGGTCACAGCAATTCGAATTATGCGATGACCTCGGATGAGTGGACCGGTAGCAATGGTCAAGTGGCTGCGACCACCACGCACCTCGGACACCTGATCGATACTTCAACGGCTACCGGCGGCGGCAAGACAGCGCCTATACTGGCCGAAGTCTGCAGAATGATCACCCATCCCGATCCATCGGGAAATGGCTACTAAGCAGTCTATACGGACGTGAAACGCGGCCACGCTGGCTATTGCGCCTGGCATAGCGCAGGCACCTGTGGTGGTACACCTGTGCAATTCGCCTTCTTCTTCAACCTTGACGGCGACGCCGGCTGCGATCCCCAAGATACCTCCGGCCAGCATTCGCAAGGCCTTGCCGCGCTCGCTTCGGTGACCGCACATGAACTGTCCGAAGCCCGTTCAGATCCGGCCAGCCCTGGCGCCTGGTATGACAGCTCGGGCCAGGAAAATGGCGACAAGTGCGCATGGACCTTTGGCGCACCGCTGGTCACCTTTTCCAACGGCACCAAGTGGAAACTGCAGGGTGAATGGTCGAACAATGCATACAGCGCAGGCACAGGCTATCCCAACTCATCCGGACAAAACGGCTGCCTGAGCGGTCTGTAATTATGCCGGTCATTACATCGCGCTAAGGTATCAGCGCGGCTGCGCCGGACGGGTAACTGTCCGGCATTTTTTATACCCATGTCGATCCGCCGGCGCAACAGCTCGCCCACCTCCGCGCGCACCGCGGTAACGGCAGCCTGCACGTCGGCCGAGGCCGCCGAGCCGCTGGCGGTGGCGCTGGCCAGCAGGCATCCAGGCGGCGTGGTTGCGCCCCTAAAGGCAATCGCAGCGCCATCGAGCATCGCGCTAACGCCGACGCGGTCGCTGGCCGCGGCGTCGAGGACGACCGCGATGGTGGCGCGGTCGCCTGCCACGAACAAGCGGCCCGCACCTGGACTTATTCATCGCTCGGACCGCGGGAGTCAGTTCTGCGCCCATGACTATCGAAAGCTGGTTGAGCAGTTCGGGATGCAAGCCTCCATGTCGCGCAAAGGGAACTGCGATGACAACGTCCCGATTGAGAGCTTCTTGGGCAGCCCGAAAAACGAGCTAGTGCATTACCAGCGCTACCCCACGCGGGCCGACGCGCAGGCCTCTCTACAGGAATACATCGAAAGTTTTTATAACCGCCAGCGCCGTCACTCTCGCCTTGGCAATATTCCGCCAGCGTTGTTTGCTGAATCCTTCATCAAACAGCCGCAGGCGGCTTGAAACAAGTATGTCCGCTATTGACAATACACCTCATTGATTACGAACCGTCTTGCGAGGTGCGCAGAGAAAATTTAACCCCGCAAGATAGAGTTCCCTCTGCGACCTGCCCGGAATAACTGGGGTTGGGGTCTGCCCACCACCTGGCAAGGATGGGCTGCATATCTGGTGTCTTTCGCGGCGTTTATCGGTGGAATTTTCCTTATGGCGTCTCATGGCCAGTGGGCCATCATCGCTTTCAGTTGTGTTGGGCCGCCCTCTTCCTTGGCCTGATGTTTTGAAGGGGCGAGCCGCAAAGCATGCGCGACAATAAGTCGCCGTAATCCAAGAACAGAATTGGGTCGTCACCGGCAGGTCTTCACCGGGTAGGGTTTCCACACTTGGACGATGCTATGCTGGTTCGACCGACCGGTTTAGGCCCAGGCTGTGAAAACGCGAGAAAAATAGTCGAACAAAAAATAAACTTCTTAGAACGACCGCTACGCGATTTTCAGGAGCGCGGAAGGGTCACTCTACCCATGCAAATTTCAAGTATCCGAGTTTTTACGCAGCCTGGACCGAAAGAGGACGTAACGCAAAAAGTGTCAGCCCGCCAGCGCCAGGTGCCGTGCAGGCACACGTGCAACCCGTGTGATCGCACTGCGCTGATCATCGAGCTTGAATATGCCGATCGCCTGGACCAGGCTATTTGCCTGTTCTGCCAAGCTGGCCGAGGCGGCCGCAGTTTGCTCAACCAAAGCGGCGTTCCGCTGGGTCATTTCGTCCATTTGCAGCACCGCTTGGTTGACCTGCTCAATGCCAGCCCCCTGTTCCGCTGAAGCGACCGTAATTTCCGCCATGATACCGGTGATGCGTCCGACGCTGACAAGGATGTTACTCATGGCTTGACGGGCCTCTCCGGCAAGCCGATTGCCCGCTTGGACCTGGCCCACGCTGCTCGTTATGAGACCCTTGATTTCTTTAGCGGCAGAGGCGGAGCGTTGCGCAAGGTTGCGCACTTCGCTGGCCACAACAGCAAAACCGCGGCCCTGTTCGCCCGCGCGCGCTGCTTCCACCGCAGCGTTCAGCGCAAGAATATTAGTTTGAAATGCGATGCTATCGATGACCGCGATGATATCAACAATCTTGCGTGATGCCTGATCGATGCCGCCCATGGTCTCGACGACCTGCGTTACCACCGCAGCACCGTGGCTTGCGAGTTTTGAGGCTCCAATCACGAGCTCATTGGCCTGACGGGCGTTGTCGGCATTCTGGCGAACGGTAGAAGTCAATTCTTCCATCGAAGACGCTGTCTCTTCCAAATTCGATGCTTGCGACTCGAGGCGGCCAGATACATCGGCATTGCCGCTGGCGATATCGCGAGTCGCGGCGCTGATGGCATCGATGCTGTGGCGAACATCGCCAACAATATGCCTCAGACTGTCGTTCATTTCTTTCAGTGCCCGCAGCATCAGGCCGACTTCATTAGGTGCACCTACGTCGAACTCGGCGACTAGGTTGCCGGCTGCAACCTGCTGAGCGACGGTAATCGCGTTGCCGAGGGGCCCCGTCACGGCCCGAGTAACCAGAGTGAGAAAGCCCGTAGCGACCGCGAGCAATACCACCATTGCGCCACAAAGTAGCCACCGTGTTTGGTAGAAATTGCTGACCTTGGCTGCGATCATCTTGTCAATCTGGGTGCGCGCCATTTCATTGAATGCAAACTGCGCATCAATGGCATTTGTGGCCTGAGTAAAAAATTCTGGCGAGGCATACGAAATCTGCTCCGGCTTGACGATCTGTTCGTTGGCCAGGGTGGACAGATGATTAGCCGCATCGGCTGCGGCATTCATGGCAGGCCCAAGGCTGGCGACGATGGCCGTATTTTCAGCAGCAGCTTTGTCGAACGCCTTTCGCATTTGGTCGAGACGGTCGCTCACACGCGCCGCGAGAGCTGATACAGCCAGGCGGTCGTCGTCCGTCAATGCCTTCGCAGACAGCAGTCCCGAACCCTTGGCCCGCAGTTTTCCCATTTCTTCAGTCAGATAGGGCAACTGATAGAAAGCTGCTTGTATCAATTGGTAGATATCACGGTCGGCCTGGAGATTGAGGCCGAAATGGTCCCCCACCGCTTCCGTCAAGTTAAGCAGTTTGGTCAGCAGCACAGTATGCCTGGCAAACGACTGAGGCGCGCTCAGTCCATTCGAGGCGACTGCCGGCGGCAGTTCATGCCAGCTGCGTTTGAGGTCGGCCCAGTCGCGCTTGAGCGCCGGTGCGTCCAAGCCGGAAATCAGACTATCCATGGCCAGAACGGATTGTTCCACTTCCGCTTGGACGGTAGAACGCTTGCCCTGCGCGGTCGCGGTGCCGTTCAGAACCATCGATGACAGGCCACGATGCTGCTGGATCCGCTGAATCATCGTGAGAACAGTGGAAACGGCCGGCATACCGGCCTGGTCCTCGGCGTAACCCGCCAGTGTCTTGCTTGATTCGCTCACGTACAAATATGCCGGCACGCTCGCCAGGGCTAGACCAATGAAACCCAAAATCAAAAACAGCTGCCACAGACGTAGTCTGCGTAGGGAAAATGACGATCTCATAACTATCTTTCAGCGAAAAGGCGGTACGGTTCAGCAGTTGTTATTTCGAATCCATGATAGCCAGTTCCAAATGCATCCGAGCAACATTTGGGTTGCGCGTCCAGTCTTGGTGCTTAATTGTTGGATATGAGCGACATTGCACCAGATTGGCTCGCGTCCGCACAACGTTATCTCGTGGCGCGATTCAACGCCCGGATAGCGGATTCGGGTCGCCAGTTGCCTTACAGTTGGAAGACCGAACCCGGCCAAAAGCTGTCGTCCTCCGTGGCAAACAGAACGCGAAACATTAAGCCACTTATAGCGCGTTCCGAGCCGCTTTCTATTTACCAACAAACACGCGTCCATGCGTGGAGGCCGAAATGTCGCCGCGATTCCCTGCCATGCGGAAGCGGCGTCAATGTCCGGGCGCGCCAGCCGGGTCGCTTCCCTGAAGCCGGCGCTGCAGCAAGTCCTTGGCCACCGCCAGAGCGTCGTCCGGCGTCGCTGCGACATCGGGGATGACCCCGACGCCTTCCCAGTTGGTATGGGTAATTGGACTGATGGATCGCCGGCTGGGTATAACAGCGTAAAAATGGTCGTGGAGGCGATACAGTTTGGCGGCGTTCGCGCCGCCCCACGTCCTTTCGCCGACCACCGTAGCGCGTTTCAGCGTTTGCATTGTGTACACAAACGCTTCGGCGGCGGATTTGGTGTTGGCGTCCGCCAGGATGAATACGGGCTTACTTCCACCGTAGCGTTTGCCATCAAGCTTATCTTGCGTCCAGTACTGCCTAGTGATACCGGTCGCACGCTCCCAGGTGTCGTTGAGGCGGGTGCGCCCGTCGACCAAATAGCTGATCAGCAGCGCCACCGAGTCCCCGCCGCCGCCGCCGTTGTTGCGCAAATCAATAATGAGGCCATCTGTGTCGGCAAGTTCGTTCATAGCCGCGGCGAATTTTTCGGATACGAGAAAGGTCGGCCCGAAGGAGGAAATCTGCAGGTAGCCGATATGCGGGCTCAGGTGATCAACTTTTTCCACACCGAGTCTCGACGTAAGAACCCTGTCCCGAACGGCAGGCGGCACCTGTTTTTCCCACTCTGCCCGCGTTTCGGGCGGCAGCGGCATCGCATCGTCGCCTGGCACCGGCCGCGTGCTGACGGCAACTAACATATGCTTGTCGTGGAATACGCCCTCTATGTCATCCGTCAACTGTTTGGCCAGTTGCTCGCCGTTCGTAATTCCATCGTACTTGCTCTCGCCCTGACGCTGACGCAAGACCGCCTCGGCTTGTTTGGCCTTGTCCGGAAAAACATAGTAAGAATTTAGCTTGGAAACCAGTGTGTCGATAACCTCCATTTGGGTCGCGCGATTCACCTCGATTGTCGATGGTAGACGGGCGATCGCTCCTGTCACAGTGAGCGTGAGCATACAAGGTATGACAAACCATTTATTTTTCATTTTTCCCTCAGAGGTTGACATGTCTTTGCGTAGAATTTTTTTTCAGAAACGATTACCTCTAATGAAAAGCAAAGAAGTGGATTTAAAATAGCATAAAAACTACTCAAGCATAGCAATTATTCGTGCCATACTGACGAGATTCACAATTGAAGTTCATCCGAAGCCAAGCCAGCGAATCATTGAATTCGCTGGCGACCTCCAGCGTATGAACTGCTCACGACCGACGCCGATGACCAAAGAAGCGCTTGGATGAGAAGAGGTTAATACACTACAAATTGAGCGATGGTTGGCGATGTTCGCCGGGACCGTGTTCGCGTAGCACCCGTTCGGTTTGGACCTGAAGGCCCGCCCGGGCGTTCGGAGCTGACGGAAAGCGTCGGCAATGAATCGCTTTTGCAAGCTCTGCCGGTCCGGCAGCTTTCACAGCAGCCGGCTGACTGGGTCCACTGGCGTGCGATTTCAGCGGGCATCTGGCCGCGTTCCAAGACGAAGGTGAGGTGGCCCGTCTGCTAGCCTCCAAGCTACGCCGAAGCACCGTCCAGCTGGCATAGATAAGGCTTCAAACATGTCGTCGTCAAAGGGCATGGTTTGCGTAGCACGTATAGCATTACGGCTCTATCAACTATCGACGGCTTACCTTGCTCGAAGTCGGTACGGAATGACAGTTCAGATCAGGTCATTTGGTGGCGATGATGTGAGCGCAAGCGTACACAACTCTATACCGTTGCAAGAACGCCACTAATTGTGGACACGTGGGATAATAAATCTTCAAGCGATACTTTTGACAATCTCCTGCGCCTCAATGCACTATTCTTCTCCTTTAACTCTGACCAACTGTGCGGACGAACCGATCCATATCCCAGGCAGGATCCAGCCGCATGGAGCGCTTCTCGCTTTTGATATCGACTGCACGCTGGTGGCCTGGAGTGCGAACGCTCCTGAGCTTCTCGGGCAGGCGCTGACGCTAAACTCGACGTTGGTCTCGCTTTCCTTGCCACATGGCGTGAGCGAGGTGGTGGCGGAATGTCGGGCAAGCATAGAAAACGGTGAAGCAGCTGCTACGGCGCTCGAACTGGAGCTAAATAACTTTCTATTCGACTGTATCGTCCATGCCTACGATGACCGAATAATAGTCGAGTTTGAACTACGCAGGTTCGCCGCCGATGCGGTGGCCGCGTTTGCGTTAAAGGCGCACGCAGCAATCGACCGGCTAAAGCGCCAGAAATCAATTGATGCGATTTTGCGGATGGCAGTGGAACAGGTTCGCAGTATTACAGGCTTCGACCGCGTCATGGCATATAGATTTCATCCAGACGACAGCGGCGACGTTGCTGCAGAAGACCGCCGTGATGACCTGGAACCTTATTTAGGCCGCCGCTATCCTGCCAGCGACATTCCAGCCCAGGCCCGCAGGCTTTACATCATAAATTCGTTACGGTTAATCGCCGATGTGGGTTATTCCCCCTCGCCGCTGGTCGGGCGCGCAGGTGATACGCCGCTGGACTTGAGCCATGGCGTGCTGCGCAGTGTTTCACCCATTCACATCGAATACCTGCAGAACATGGGGGTGAGCGCTTCGATGAGCGTGTCAATAGTCGTGGCAGGTCGCCTGTGGGGCCTTCTCGCGTGCCACCACATGTCGCCTTTGCAGGTTCCCTATTCGGTCCGCATGGCAGCCGATGTGATGGCGCAGGTGATTTCATCGCTGGTCCAGTCAATGGAGGCGCGCGAACGCGCCCACATGATCGAACAAGCGGCGGAAGTGCGCACCAGAGTCATGGAAACCCTTCTCCACAAGGATGAGACCTTGGAAGCGCTGCTGGAGCACGCGCCGGCGCTATGTCGAACGTTGCGGGCGGAAGCGATAGTTGTAACGCAGTACGGCAAAGTGATAGTACACGGCGACGTCGATGCCGGGCTGGCCGCGAAGATAGTGGAATCATTGCCTCACGGTGGGAATGATTTTATTGTACGGACCAGTGTTGCAGATTGGGCTGTCGAGGTGCAGACGCTGTTGGGCCAGTGGGCAGGTCTGTTGGCGCTGCGTTTCGACCCTGCCACATCAGGATGGCTAATCGCGATGCGCCGTGAGCAGATACACACGATTCGTTGGGCTGGACGTCCTGACAAGATAGTGAAGATGGGTCCTCTGGGTCCACGATTGACACCCCGTGGCTCGTTTGACGAATGGCGTGAAATGGTGCGCGGAAGCGCCGCGCCCTGGAATGATACCGAGAAGCTTGCGGCAAGTCAGCTGCTTGGAGAGATGCGCAGAGCAACCGTTGCGAAGCATATCGAAATCGATCGCGCTCGTCTTAAACTGTTGGCGATGTTAGGTCACGATTTGCGCGATCCGCTGCATGCAATCAACATGGCGGCAACGGTGATTCAACATGGTGGTGCCGCTACTTCCATGGGCAGCCGCATTCAGGCATCCAGTACAAGAATGGAGCGCTTGATAACTCAGGTTTTGGATTTAAGCAGTATCAACAGTGGGATTGGTTTAGGCCTCAATCGCGGTCAAGTTGATTTAATCCCGTTGCTGCGTGATCTGATTGATGAATTTCTGACCGGTCACGCCGGGCTGCGCATCGATGCGAAACTCCCGCAAACGCTCCTGCTACAGGCAGACGGCGACCGGATGGTGCAGGTCATGAGCAATCTGATCAGCAACGCACGTCACCATGGTGATCCAGGAGAGCCGGTCGAAATCATCCTGATAGACCGAGGCGACCAAGTGGTCCTAGAGGTACGAAACAAGGGCCCGGCCATTCCCGACGAACTATTGCCCACACTGTACAGCGCGTTAAAACACACATCGGTCGGTAACGCACGTAACCGGGGTGGCCTGGGTCTAGGTCTACATATTGCGCGAGAAATCGTCCATTTACATAGCGGGAAAATTGAATACCGTTACGATAAACCCCAAGTAGTGTTTGCTGTCACATTACCGCGCAGTTAAGTACCAAAGTCCTCGCGTGATCTGAATGCCATCAGTAAGCGTGCCGGCTGCTGTCCCGGTTGAAGTGTCTCGTACACTTTTCTCCAGGTTCCGTTGCCCATCAATGTCGAGCTTTAGTTTGCCGATTTTCTCGAGTCCATCATGACGCGTCGGCCCAGTCTTACAGCAACCGGAGCAAGTTTGAGTTTAAATCTGCGTGGGATCTGTCTACTATAAATTTTTGAATCTTGATGAAGCGCTGCGAGGGGATTCTCCAGCCTGTATCGGCAATGGATCGATTGACGAAAACCGGACTGCGTATCTTAATTGTCGACGACAATTCCGATGCTGCTGAGATGCTCTCCCTGCTTCTTGCGGAAGTGGGACACTCTGCGATCTTCTGTACTAACGGACGTGACGCCGTTGATACCGCGTTAGGATTTCTGCCGGATATTGTTTTGCTTGATATTGGTATGCCAGTGATGAATGGATACGAGGTTGCAACTCTGCTTCGCCAGCATCACGCACTCGAGGGATCGAAAATCGTTGCGCTTTCTGCTTGGGGCGATCATGAAACAGTATCTAAATCGAAAGCTTCAGGATTTCATTCCCACCTGGTCAAGCCTGTCGGGTTGGGACGACTGCTGGATGAATTTGCGAAGATGCATGTCGGCGTGGCGCACTCCTGAGCGTTCACTGGATTCACGCAGAGTGCGAGGCAGCGAAATTAGTCATCAACATGCACTGACCTCCCCCAGCAGAAGACCATTCGAGCAAAGCGGTACATTGGCAACAATACATCCTGCATGCAGGGTTACGAGAGCGGCGCCGTAGCATCGATGCCTGTAATCGGCCCAACGCGGATATTACAAGGCGTAAGCATTCGGTTCGAAGCGGCTGTTACGCGTTAGCCACCCTATCCTCACACGCGCAGTTTGAGTAGCAATTCAGCGAGGCGTTCGAGGGTGGCGGCCATGCCCTGCTTCATACACATATCCATCACCTTTTGCACATCTTGCGGCGAGTTGTAATGAACGACAGTCGTCACCAACGTGTGTTTGTTCAGGTCCGAAAAGGAATTGCGCTGCGAATACGTCAGGGGCGATCGCCCACTGTCACATCGAGGCAGGTGTTCACCGGCTTTCGGCGAGCAATTACGGAAGAACAACAAAAGCCGCGATCTCTCCTTATACCGCCGTCCAGTTGGAAGCGTTACCGGATATTCGCGCGACGTTCCTGGGCGCTTGCGGTTCTCCTATCCGCCACTCGCGCCATTGCGTTGACGAGCGCTGCTTGCGATATATGTAAGAAGTGATGTACTGCTATGTGAGGGGAAAGGTCATCCTCAGCCGCATAGCTTTCAAAGCGAATATCGCTGAATCCTTGTCGCGCCCCGCTGGCGTGATCCCGGTTTTGCGCGAACAGAACCTGCAAGCGTCTATGGCCGATTGCCCAGGCCGCGCAGGATTAACCCGCCTCTTGCAGACGGTATCTTTTTCAAACGCTTACCCGGGCTGTGCGCGAATCCAAACGTACAGGCTCCTGCTTCACCTCAGGGTGGAATTGCCTTCGTTCACGTTGCTGAAGACCACCGTCGAACGAGGGTAAACGACAAATTCCCAGCCTGATTGCAAGACCGTCCGTTCGTTAGCTAGCGCAATCGTTGCGAACTTTTAATGGCGTCGATTTTTGTCCAGGTGTACGCTGACATCCGCCACTGGACGCACTGTAATTCTATATAACTTTGTCGAAAAAAATGCCATGCGACCGCATAGGGACTTCGTTGCCAGGGAACAGAGGCACGGCGAGCCATGTATTTTGCTTGCTCGACCATCGAGAGAAGACTGGCGCACCGCCAAAATCATCTATCGCGCGCTTTTTTTGAGACGAACTTTGGGCCTCCTCATTGCGAACATTTTCGTTGCGACCCGTGGGCTGCCCTGGCCACTTTGGCTGCGTATCCTCAAGCGCGTAGAAGCAAACATCCGTCGATAGCTGGCTGCTTTCATGATCGAACCAATAAATCAACAGTGACTACCGTCGTTTGTCTTTGCGGGCTGAAAGTTGTCTTCTTACATTCTTTGCCCGTCAGTTGAGAATGACCCTTTACAGCTTTGCGTGTTCGACATTGCTCGGCGCAAATTCTGGGTTAGCGGCAAACTCATGAATGGCCAGCGTCGAGCCGGTTTCTCCGGCCGGCGGATTGACCGTTGAACGAACCGCCACCGAGTTCCGTCCGGATCGCTTCGCCTGGTACAGCGCTTCATCAGCCGCACGAAGAATCGTGCGGGGTTCATCTGCATACTGGCTCGTCACTACAACACCAATACTCGTCGAAATCTGGTGAAATCCATTTTCGATTTCGAAGGGATCGTGCATCGCTTCCATTATTTTGCCGGCAACCTGCTCGGCTTCGCTCGCGTGTTTGATTCCCTCAAGAATAATCACGAACTCATCCCCTGACAGCCTTGCAACAATGTCGGTTTCCCGCACGCAAAGCCTGAGGCGCCGGCCAAACTCGACCAATGCAGCATCGCCACCCGCGTGTCCGAGACTATCGTTAATTTTTTTAAAACGATCAATGTCCAGGTAGAGGCACGCCACGCATTCTCCTGTGCGCCTTACGCGCACCAACGCTTGCTCCATCCGGTCCAAAAGAGCAGCGCGATTCGGCAGACCTGTCAGCGTATCGACACGTGCGATGTCGGTCAGCCGCTGCTGAATCGTCTTGAAATCGGTGATATCGATGATGGTTGCATAGAATCCCAGGACTTGTCCGTTGGGCATACGATCTGGAACAAGGTAATGTTTGAACCATCGCTTCTCGCCGCGCGATGCTTCATAGTGTTCCCCGCTCATCCTCTCGCCGGCAAGTACTTTGCGCACTTCGGGTTCGATTTGCTCGTAAAGCGCTTCGCCATGTACTTCCCGCAGAGTCTTGCCCTGCAGCGCGCCGCCAGGCGCACCGAGCGCGCCGCAATTGTGGAATGTGTAACGCTCATCCGCGTTGATATAGGCGACCCGGGCAACAATACTGTCGGCGATGTTGCGCAAGCGTCGCTCGCTTGAAGCCAGCGCTTCCAATGCATCGCCAAGCTTGCCGATCATTTTGCGTTGTTCGGATTCGACGACATGTGCGCGCTCGAATTGTCGAACCGCAAATCGCACGCTCAATAAACCAAGCAATAGCGCCACCGCGGCGCTGACGATACCTGTCACAAGATCGAACCAAATTCGGGAGGGCCATGCGTCTTGTGTCAAGCTGACGCTGACCATGAGGGGAAGACCGCCGACAGCGGCACGCGCGCTAAATCGCTTTTGCCCCGGAAGTGGAGCGAACACCGGGAACGCAATCGTCGACTCTCGCGAGGGCGAAGCGGCGAACCTGGACGCATCCATAGCGAACGTTTCCGCGAACAGAGGCGCTCGCGCGAAAATTTTTCGATCGCGTGCTTCCAGGGTGATGGACATGGCATCATTAAGCCTTGCCCGCCCCAGTACTTGCGCAATGCGTGCTGCGTCTACGGCGGCCACCACTGCTCCAAGAAACTTTCCGTCGCGTGTTTCAACCTTTCGGCCAACGAAAAAAACACCCCTGCCAAAAATGCGCGCACGCGTCGGGAAACCCATATAGCGCGTTGTGCCAGGCGAGTTCCGGACCGAGCTGAAATAGTCATGATCGGCAAATGAAACGCCGCGTACCGGCACGTTGTTGGTTGCTGCAACGCCCCTACCATCAGCATCAACAAAGAACAGCCAGTCGCGAGAATCAGAATCTCGTGCTGATGCGGAAAGAAGCGCTTGAATCAGTTCAGGTGAAAACGTTTCGCGACCGGCATGCGAAACGGACTTCGCGAAATTTTGCAGCGGCTGATCGACCGCATCAACAAGTTCTTGCACGCGCGCGGCTATCGAATAAGCACTATTTTGTGCCAGCATCTCGCAGCTCTGCTTGTCCTTGAGGTAGCCAGACGCCAAGTTCCAACACAGCAGCGTTATGACCATTGCACAAAGTGCAACGTAGCCTACCGAAAGTCTTCGGCGGAATCGAGTAAAAGTCTCGCTACGCTGGCGCATGATGAATTCCCATTGTCGAGTCAACTCAACCGTGGCAATGAAGGCGGCGCTCCGACAGTTTTTCTAATAATCTACACTTTTTTCGCGACCTCATCCATTGCGTTTTGATTGAAAAATGCAGTACAAAAGGGCGCACCGTGCCGGCGTCTAGTGACGCGATACCAAAAAGACCAACTACTCTATACTTGACTTAGGGATCAAAGATCGCACACGAGGAGCGCGTGAAGTTCTGCCACCGTCTCGCGGATTCGATGGGCAACGCTGCCTACGAAGCACAGGCCAGCGTGCTGGTCAATGAATTCAATCCACACGCCGACGGTGCAACGGTCACCGTATATGGCGCGCGAAAGTGGCTTAGCGGAACGGCGTTTCCGACGCAGGAGCGCCTGCTCATACTTGCGCGGTGGCTGAACCTATCGGCCCATAGGCTGCGCTTTGGCGAAGGAAATGCGTCCGATGGCATTGCCGCCATTGCGGCAGACATGCTTCCGCTACAAGAATTGGTTTTGCTCAATGATTTTCGACTATTAGACAGTCTGTCGAAGCAGCTCGTTCAAGAACTTGTGAGAACACTCATCAAGAATCGATCACGCCGCACTCGAGTGAGCCGACTCATTATTGACTGCGAATCAGTGTTTCGAGACGAAGGTCATCCTTGCCGAATTTCTCCTTGTCGGGATACGACTCGACGAGTGCCCGCCATCCGATATAAACACCGTACGCCCTTTCGGCCCGCTCGCGCGACTCCAGCAACGACGTTTGGCGTCGAGAGCCCTTCATGTACAGTTCGATCTGCGCTGTGGCGATCCGTGTGATCTCATCGTACGAATAGACGCGCGCACCAAGTGTGAGCGACGACAGTTTCATCTTGCAGCCATAGATGCGGACTCGCATCCAGATTGCGCCGATTCTTGAAGACGGGACAGCGCGCAAAATTGATGTGTCTCAAATACGCGCCTTCAAAATCGACTCAGGCCTCGTTGGCAGATGGGCAGTGCTCGCATCCCGGGGCAGCCCCACATCGAGTTCGGCGAATATGACTGAGCTGGCGGGTGTGGGGCAATTCTGTTTTCTGAAAGGCTGGTCTTTCATGAATCGATCATTCGAGCGATCGCGACGGATAAGAGCGGCCCGAACCAGAATGCGCCTCGACGCCCAATCTTAAAAGGCTGTATATTCAAATGCGACCTATCTATATTTGCGATGGAGAAATGGATGCTGGACGGCGTTTCGCTTGATCAACTGCGAACCTTTGTTACCGCTGTCGACGAAGGCAGCTTTTCGGCTGCCGCCAGGAAGCTCAACCGCGTGCAATCCGCGGTAAGCGGATGGGTCAGTAGTTTGGAAGCACAAATCGGTGTGACTCTGTTCGACCGCACGGCTCGTTTTCCAAAGCTCACACCTGAGGGCATGCTGTTGCTCGCAGATGCTCGCAGCATCGTCGCAGGCGTGGACATGCTGAAGGCTCGGGCGAAGCTGATGACCTCTGGCGTGGAAGCCGAGCTATCGGTGGTCATCGACGCATTTTTCCCGACCGCCGCCGTTACGGCAGCGGCAAAGGCTTTTTCGACAAGGTTTCCGCTCACGCCTCTGCGCATTTTCGTGGAAGGCTTGGGTGCGGGCTACCAGCCTATTCTGGACGAACGTTGCGGCCTGGGCATCCTGGAGACATTGCCGGTTTCTTTTCCATCGCTGGTGAGCGAACGCCTTGGAGAAATTCCATTTGTGATAGTTGCGTCATCATCTCACCCGCTCGCAGGGATCGCCGGCCAAATTTCGAAGTCGGAATTGGCGAAACACGTACAACTGGTACTCACTGACCGGTCGGAGCTGATGAAGGGGCGGGACTACGGTGTATTGTCCCCCTCGACCTGGAGACTGGCGGACCTGTCGACCAAGCATGCGTTTCTTAAGGATGGCGTCGGTTGGGGAAGCATGCCATTGCACTTGGTAAAGCAAGATATTGCGAATGGCAATATGGTAGAGCTGAAATACGATGACAGGTCCCGCGCAGGCTTCACGTTGGCGATGTCTGCCGTATATCAGGCATCAACGCTTCTCGGGCCTGCAGCAAGATGGTTTGTTGAGTACCTCAAGGCCTGGTCAGGGAATGCTCTCGATTCGGAACAGGCCTGATCTCCATATCCTGGAGACGCGAACGAGGTCCCATCGCGGGCTGGGAGGCCGGCGCCAGCGCCTGCGTATCAATATACTTCCAGGTGTTGGTCGGCAGGCCGTCGCGTATCGCAGTAGCGAAAACGCTGTGGTCCTCGAAGGTCCCGCCCGGTGGCTTTGGTTTTGGCTTTGACTTTCCCGTTCGCTAAACCGGCGACCAGGACTCGGTCTCACTGCGCCAGGTTCGCCGGGCGTGCCCAAGATGACATCTCCATTTCCTCAGCGGTCAGAAGAAAAGCCGTCGGGGCCGCTTGCCAGCGCTGTGTAGCCGCCAGCGGCCAGGATTTACCTGGAATGATCCACGCGATTTCGCCGGCACACAAGGTGAGCAGATTCAGCCTGTCGCCGTGCCCGACCGCGACGAAAAAACGCATCGCAATCCGAACATTCTCCTGGGTGCTCGTCGACATCAATCCCTTTCCGTTTTGGTAGAAAGGCAGGATCGCATCGAAACAGTTATACCAATTGATCAGTTATAAACGTTCAGTTGAGATGCTATCTATCGACCTTGCAGATGCACGTGTGACGCCTGGTGGAGTTTCATCGCATCAGTCTGATTTTGCAATGCGCGTCAGGTAGCCCGCGCATCGATAATGGCCGGAACGATTGCAGTAAGCGACCGTCTTCTCATCGCGCGTGCTCACAGTTGGGATATTCGTCGAGGCAGTCAACCGCATCCATCTATGAGAGAGATGGAATGCATCTCAATATATTGTCTTCTCAGAAGGGGCAGCGCTCTCCTACCATTCTTGTTCGCCCAGCAGGCTCATTTGCCAGCTTTCGCGCCACTGGCGCGGTGCTTGGGTCGCCGCCTGTTGCCAGATATCGGCTTCGTCAGGCGCGCGATTCAGCTTTAACTACGAAAAGGATCGAAGAGAATGAAGAAATTAGAAGGCAAGATTGCAGTGGTCACGGGCGGGAGCAGTGGAATTGGCTTGGCCACAGCCAAGCGCTTCGTTGATGAGGGCGCGCATGTCGTGATCACCGGGCGCCGCGAGAAAGAGCTGAAAGCGGCCGCCTCGCTCATCCAGAAGAACGTGACAACGGTCGTGGGCGATGTATCGCGCCTGGAGGATCTGGATCGTCTCTTCGCTGTCGTTAAAGAAAAACACGGTTACATCGACGTTCTGTTCGCCAATGCAGGCGCAGGGACAATCGCACCGCTCGCAGCAGCGACCGAGGCCCATTTCGACCAGACCTTCGACGTCAACGTGAAGGGAATGTTCTTCACGGTCCAGAAGGCCCTTCCCCTCTTCAAAGACGGCGGCTCGATTATCCTGAACTCTTCCGTATCGAACGTGCTCGGACTTCCAGGCTTTACCGCCTACGCCGCAAGCAAGGCGGCAGTGCGCAATTTCGCGCGCGGCTGGGCGCTGGAATTAAAAGATCGCAAGATCCGCGTGAATTGCATGAGCCCCGGCGCCATCGACACCCCGGCCTTGGCGACCACGACTGGCCTTACCGCTGAACAAGCCGAGCAAGCGGTCGCGCAGTTCACCACTCAGATCCCGATGGGCCGCAGGGGCATGCCCGAGGAAATCGCTGCAGCCGTCGCGTTTCTCGCCTCTGATGAAAGTTCTTACATCACAGGTATAGATCTTCCCGTCGATGGAGGCATGGCGCAGGGCTGACCCGCCGTGATTCGCTGGCAGCGCAGGTCTTAGCGGCTTCCTCAGCGGTGTCTGCGGCAGATGAACCGTACGCCGCTGCTTCCCACGTCATAAGTGCGTCGAGCACCCCTAAAGTGAAGGAAATATCATGTACAAACAATCGAGGATATCGGAATTGATCCGCTTCTCAGGCGCCGAGCCGGGCGCCACCGTCATCGACGTTTATCCAGGCGGCGGCGACTGGACCCGCGTCTTTTCAGACGTCGTCGGTCCCGAAGGACGGGTCTACAGCTTCGTGCCGGCCGAAGTCGCCCACTTCAAGAATGATCCGGTCGGCCTCATGCGGACGCTTGCGAAGGAACCGGGCCGAGAGAACGTCGAGGTCCTATCGGCGGACCTGGTGGCGATGCCGCCGGCCGCTCGACCGGCTGATGTGCTTTGGCTGCACCTGTTCTACCACGACCTCCACACTGCGCTTATGCAGGCCAAAGGCGCGACGGCAATGCAGTTCAATCGAACCGTTTACGAAGGTCTGAAGTCTGGAGGTTACTATGTCATCGTCGATCACGCCGCAGCCGCTGGGACGGGCACTAGCGACGCCCAGTCTCTGCATCGGATTGATCCCGCGACCGCGCGCGCGGAGGTCGAAGCGGCGGGCTTCGTACTTGAGGCGCAAAGCATCGTGCTTGCCAACCAGGACGATCCGCACGCGATCAAGGTATTCGACCCTTCGATCAAGGGTGAAACCGATCGCTTCGCCTATCGATTCGTGAAGCCCTGAGGGCTCCCATCCCAGGGACAGCTGCATATTTACCAAAATATTTCGGCATACAGTATTCCGATTCGCTTTGGGTAGTATCGGCAAGGCGCCAGCTCGTCGGTTCTCTTGCAGCAGCATCGGTCCGGCCATCGCGAGTACACGGGTTCGCAATCGCTCGTTCCCCTGGTGATAAAAGTCGGTAATAGGGCCATCCCGCTGAATGCTCAGGAGGCCGTCGCCCCAGCCGTCGTCATTCCGGCGGCTCTATATCGGTCGCATCTGATAGTCGCAAAGGCGATGCCGAGCGGGGAAGCAAAGTCGTTATCGCCCCGATCAACGAGTTCAATGCGACCGCCGCGGAATGGGGCAATCGACAAGCCAGCGATGCTGTGGCTGCGGCAAGCAGTGACGTCGGGTTATTCAGCCACCAGCGTTGTAGCGCATCAACGCAATAAATTGTAAGCAATCGCAAAAGTCAGGAAGACGCTGCTTGTGTGGAAAGTATCGAGGATGCGATCGCGCAAGCTGGCCAGTTCGCTGGGATAAGGTCGCCGTCCGGCTTAACCAGTTGATAAAAAGATGGTGGGAATTCTGAAAGTTATGCCAACTCCATCAGCGCGTTATTGCCGTTCAGTCAGCTTGCAACGCTTGAGCGCGCCAGCTATAACGTCCGTTCATCCGGGCATTGACCGAGCTATGCATGGCTGCCCTGCCTGGGTGCGCACCCTGAACGCTTTCAACAAAATCATACTGGAAACTGCATGCCCTCAATGAAGCCGCTCCGTCTTTTTGCCTTGCTTTCCCTTGTGGCCGCAACGACCGCAACTGTCCACGCTGCCCCGTCGCAGACGACTTTAATCGCACAGCAGGCCGCCCACGAACAGGATAACGATCCGGTCGGCCATGCCCGTGAAGGAAGCGTGGCGCCGCCCGGCCACGCACGTCCCCCATTTAGAATCCACGGCGGCCGTGCGATCGCGCCTGTAACGGTCACACCGCAAGCCGTGACGGCACCGAATACGACGCGCACTCCGGCCAATGTTCGGCATGCGTACGGATTCGACCAGATCGCCAATCAGGGGGCGGGACAGACGATCGCCATTGTCGACGCCTACGACCATCCAAACATCGAAGCCGACCTCTCCAGTTTTTCCCAAGCTTTCAATTTGCCTGCATGCGTTTCATCGACAGGCTGCTTCAAGAAGCTGTACGCAGCGGGAACACAGCCGGCAGTCGACAGCGGCTGGGCACTGGAAATCGCTCTCGACGTGCAGTGGGCCCACGCGATCGCGCCACAGGCGCGTCTTCTTCTGGTCGAGGCAAAGTCATCATCGATGAATGACTTGATGGCTGCCGTCGATATTGCCGTCCAAAATGGCGCTTCAGTCGTGTCGATGAGCTTTGGCGGTCCGGAGTTTTCAGGCCAGTCTTATTATGACTCGCACTTCGCCATTGCCGGCGTGACCTTTGTCGCTTCTTCCGGCGACGCCGGGCATGGCGTCGAATATCCAGCAGCATCACGCCGGGTCGTCTCGGCCGGCGGCACCACGCTCAATGCCGATGCATATGGAAACTACGTCGGCGAGACCGCATGGAACGGCTCTGGCGGCGGTGTTTCCAAATACTCCAGTGAGCCCAACGGCCAGACCTATTGGCCGTTGCCATACGCTGGTAGCCGTGGCATCCCGGACGTCGCATTTAACTCCGATCCTGCCAGTGGCGTCCCGGTTTATACGAGCGTTCCCTACAATGGCCAAACAGGCTGGTTCCAGATGGGCGGCACCAGCGCCGCCGCGCCGCAGTGGGCCGCCCTTTTCGCAATTGCCAACGCACAACGCGTAGCAATTGGTAAGCCGCGTCTTTCCTCGACCTTTGATGCACTATATGCCGCGGGAAAGTCCAATTATGTTAATTTCAGAGATACCTTGACTGGCAATAATGGGTCATGCGGCGCGATCTGCCAGGCGAGCGGTGGTTACGACTATGTCACCGGCCTTGGCTCGCCGAATGTCGCCCGGCTAATTCCCGCATTGGTCAACTATTAATCCTATGCATTAGCTGGAACGAAGGGTTTAATAAACCCTTCTGCGTCTGCTCCGCGGAGTGGCGTCAGGATTTGCCTCGCCAGCATCCATGCGCTGGCGGGTGAACCGAACCGGCCTGTGCTGGTGGCGCCACTGCTCCTCTTGCCCCCGCTAGCACAGTCCAGAGAAATTGCGCAGGAAGCGGTATGGGCTACGGCTGCAGCGGCAATCTACTTCACCGGGGCCACTCTGCGCTGCGGTGGCGCGGTCATCGAGCTATGCCTGGTGGGATGAATGCTAGTGCGCAGTCGGGTCTTGCGCAGCAGTTTGCAGCCGGCGATCTACCCGACAATCGAATTGTTCGACTGCCTCCGCTGGTACGTCGCTACTCGTGGCATGTTTCCCT
>Ga0209913_1000849_pt1 | contig 21309 bp, 29 predicted proteins | sample PersoiDNA2013203_FD_185805 | JGI IMG/M metagenome (GOLD analysis project Ga0209913, IMG submission 185805) | Permafrost soil microbial communities from the Arctic, to analyse light accelerated degradation of dissolved organic matter (DOM) -... | ecosystem: Environmental > Terrestrial > Soil >... | reverse complement strand
TCACGCAACGCCTCACCCAGCCCTTATTCTTCAACCACTCTGAAGCATCATGCTTTTAATCCCTGCAATTGACTTAAAAGACGGCCACTGCGTACGCCTCAAACAAGGCGACATGGATCAATCCACCATTTTCAGCGAGGAACCCACCGTGATGGCCCGTAGCTGGGTCGACAAAGGCGCGCGCCGCCTGCATCTGGTGGATCTGAATGGGGCTTTTGCCGGTCACCCGAAGAATGAGCTGGCGATTCGCAAGATTCTCAAAGATGTGGGCAGCGAGATCGATGTGCAGTTGGGCGGCGGCATTCGCGACCTTGACACCATTGAGCGTTACCTGGATGCCGGCCTGCGCTATGTGATCATTGGCACGGCCGCGGTCAAGAACCCCGGTTTTCTGCAGGACGCCTGCACCGCCTTTGGCGGTCACATCATCGTCGGCCTGGACGCGCGTGACGGCAAGATTGCCACCGACGGCTGGAGCAAGCTCACGCGCCACGACGTGGTCGATCTGGCCAAGAAGTTTGAAGATTACGGTGTCGAATCCATCATCTACACCGACATCAGCCGCGACGGCATGCTCAGCGGCATCAACGTTGAAGCCACGGTGCGTCTGGCGCAGGCATTGACCATTCCCGTGATCGCCTCCGGCGGCCTGTCCAGCATGGCCGACATCGAAGCACTCTGCGCAGTCGAAGGCGAAGGCATCGAAGGCGTCATTTGCGGCCGTGCCATTTACAGCGGTGACCTCGATTTTGAAGCGGCGCAGGAGCGGGCCGATGAGCTCAATGGCTAGCGGTTCAGCATAGAGCCATGGACTCAAAGTTTGTCGCGCACGTCGAATCTCTACGGCCAAAACTTCAGGCGCTCCTCGCTATGCCTGCGGTGAAGCCGACACACCTACCACCCATGATGCCAAAGGCCGGGGTGTACGTTCTTTCGGAAGCAGGGCGACCTCTCTACGTCGGCCGAAGTAATGACATTCGCGCTCGAATCGGTAACCATTCTCGTCCTGGCGCCACCCAGCAGAAGGCTGCATTCGCGTTCCGGCTGGCGCGACAAGCTACTGGCATTACCCGCGCGTCGTACAAAAAAGGCGATGAATCGCGCGATGGTTTGATGAAGAACCCCGCCTTTATCAAGGCGTTCACCTTGGCAAAAGCACGCATTTGCGAGATGGAACTACGATACGTCGAGGAGTCTGACCCGGTGCGTCAAACGCTGCTGGAGATCTATGTCGCGATCGCGCTCGAAGCGAGTTTCAATGACTTTGACAACCATTGATTGCGCTCCAAGCTGCCAGTAGAACGGAAAGCCTTCAACTGCCAGTCCATCCTATACTGCGCGCCATGGCCCAAGCAACTATTAGCCATTTCCGGCATCTGATCCGCACACTTCAATTTTTTGTTTCAACCCACGCAGCCGAAGAGCTTGAAGATGACAACCTTACTATCCTCGACCTTGAAAATATCATCCTCACGGGTCAAATCACAGCCCGGCAGCGTGATGCAAAAACCCGTGAAGTCAAGTGCATCGTTGAGGGAATCACCCTCAGCGGCGACTCTGCCGAAGCAGTCGTCAAAATCAGCTTTAGCGGCAAACTCATTGTTATCACCACCTACCTCTGTTGAGCACCATTGCGAGCACTGCGGCAGCAGCGCAGTTCAACTCAAGCATGTGACCCGGAGTTTCGGCCAAGGTGCTGCCCTCATGGTGGTTGAGGCTATTCCGATGTGGTCGTGCCCTGATTGCGGGGAATCGTATTTTTCAGCCCAAACCATGCACGAAATTGAGCGGATCAAGGCGCTGCGCAAGTCGGTGGCCGTCAAGCGCTCCGTCCCTGTCGCTGCGTTTGAAGCTGCCACGGCTTGAGTCTGCATTCCAGTTGACACGCTTCGCTCATCGCTGACTCAAACATAAAATCCATGCTAGCCAAACGCATCATCCCCTGCCTGGACGTCACCGGTGGCCGCGTCGTCAAAGGTGTCAATTTTGTCGAACTGCGCGACGCCGGTGATCCGGTGGAAATTGCCGCGCGCTACAACGATCAAGGCGCTGATGAACTGACGTTCCTGGACATCACCGCCACCAGTGACGGGCGCGATTTGATTTTGCACATCATTGAGGCGGTAGCCAGCCAGGTGTTTATTCCACTCACCGTCGGCGGTGGCGTGCGCACGGTGGACGATGTGCGCCGCCTGCTCAACGCCGGGGCCGACAAGACCAGCTTCAACTCAGCGGCAATAGCCAACCCGCAGGTGATCCGGGACGCCTCGCGCAAGTACGGCGCCCAGTGCATCGTGGTGGCCATCGATGCCAAGCGACGCCTGGCAACCGATGTCGGTCGACTCGATGCCAACGGTCAAGCGATGGGAGAGGGTTGGGACGTTTACAGCCACGGTGGGCGCAAAAACACCGGTCTGGACGCCGTGATCTGGGCACGCCTGATGGCCGAGTTCGGTGCCGGTGAAATTTTGCTCACCAGCATGGACCGCGACGGCACCAAGGCTGGTTTTGATCTGGCCCTGACACGCGCCGTGAGCGACGCTGTCAGCGTGCCGGTGATTGCCTCGGGCGGTGTCGGCACGCTGGACCATCTGGCCGACGGCATCCAGATCGGGGGTGCCGACGCGGTGCTGGCCGCCAGCATCTTCCATTACGGCGAGTTCACCGTGGCGCAGGCCAAGGCGCGCATGGCCGAGCGCGGCATTCCCGTGCGAATGTAGAAATTTGCGGGACCGACTGTTTCTTGAGGCCTTGCGGGACAGACCGCAGTGACGCGAAGCGAACTTGGCTCTCCCCGACTGATTAAGCCTTTCAGGCTGTAGCCCCCGTCAATGCTGCTTCAGCAGCTACTTATTTAATAGCTATTGCAACTCGCAGACAATCTCCTCATGAACTGGTTAAACGAACTCAAATGGGACTCGCAAGGCCTGATGCCGGCGATTGCGCAAGAACAAGGCAGCAACGACGTGCTGATGCTGGCCTGGATGAACCGCGAGGCCCTGCAAAAAACGGCTGAGTTGGGCCGGGCCGTGTACTTCAGCCGCTCGCGTCATAAACTGTGGTTCAAGGGCGAAGAGTCCGGCCACGTGCAAATAGTGCATGAAATTCGTATCGACTGCGACCAGGACGTGATTTTGCTCAAGGTCACGCAAACCGGCCACACACCCGGCATTGCCTGCCACACCGGGCGCCACAGTTGTTTCTACCGGGGGTATGAAAATGGGGTCTGGAAAGTGCTTGATCCGATCTTGAAAGACCCACAAACCATCTACAAATAGGCGTTCATGACATCCAACACTTCAACTTCTGACGCCTTGGCCAATCTGGCACGGGTCATCGAGAGCCGCCTGCCGCAAAACGGCGGTGACCCGGACACCAGTTACGTCGCACGCCTGCTGCACAAAGGGCCGAACGCGTTCCTGAAAAAAATCGGCGAGGAAGCCACTGAGGTTGTCATGGCCGCCAAAGACGCGGATAACGGCGGCGACAAGACAAAAGTCGTTTACGAAGTGGCTGATCTGTGGTTTCACTGCATGATTGCGCTGGCGCACTATGGCTTGAGCCCGGCCGATGTGGTGGCCGAGTTGGACCGGCGCGCGGGAACCAGCGGTCTCGAAGAGAAATCCATGCGCAAGGTAACCGCGCGTGAAGACGAACAACCCGGAGCCACACAATGACCCAGGATTACTCCAACCCCGGCAACGACCCCGACCTGAACCGGGCCGCGCTGCAAAAACTGCAGTCCCTCAACACAGTGGGCACCATCAGCTACGTCCTGCACCTGATCGTGGCCATTGGCGCCCTGATTCCGGGCGGGCAGTTTGGCCCGGTGCTGCTGATCGCGGCCCTGATCATTGACCTGGTGAAACGTCCTGAGGCCGAGGGCACCTGGCACGCTTCGCATTTCCGCTGGCGCATCCGCACCGTCGTCATCGCCGCCCTGCTGTACGCGGTCACGGCGCCTTTGTGGCTGCTCTTTTTTATACCGGGCTGGATCGCCTGGCTGGTCATTTCGGCCTGGTTTCTGTACCGCATCGTCACCGGCATGGTGCGCATGAACAAGGGCTTGCCGATGGAGTTTCCAGCGTGAGCGCCATCGTTGACATTGACCCAAACTGCCTGTTTTGCAAAATTGTGGCGGGCAAGATACCGTCCAAAGTGGTGTACCAGGACGACGAAATTTTTGTCTTCCATGACATCAACCCGTGGGCACCGGTGCACTTTTTGATGATTCCCAAGCTGCACATCCCCTCCATGGCGCACGTCGGCCTTGAACAGGCGGCGCTGCTCGGGCGCATGCTGGTGCTGGCGCCCCAGCTGGCGTTGCAGCAAGGCTGTAATCCTTACCCACAGGGGGGGTTTCGCATCCTCTGCAACACTGGCGACGAGGGGCGCCAGGAGGTGCGACACCTGCATATCCACGTGATGGGCGGCGCGCGCCCGTGGCTCAAGGGTTAATATTCAAAGCTTTTCGCGCAGGTCGTACTTCGCCGACTAAAATTGGCTCAACTTGACAGGAGAAACTCATGGGATTTTCGACAACACATCTGCTTATTTTTTTAGTCATCATCATCGTGATTTTTGGTACCAAAAAGCTCCGCAACATCGGCTCAGATCTGGGCGGTGCGGTCAAGGGTTTCAAAGATGGCATGAAAGAGGGCTCGGACAAAGCAGCCGACGCACCGGCCGCGGCGCCGCAACAGGTTGCCTCCAGCGCCACCACGGCCAAAGAAACCATTGATGTCGAAGCCAAGACCAAGGCTTGATGAGCCAGGTTTTGGCGTTGGCAGATCAGCAGGATATCTGTAAGTGATTGATATTGGCATCACCAAGCTGGCCATCATCGGTGGCATTGCCTTGATCGTGATTGGCCCGGAAAAGCTGCCGGGTCTGGCCAAGACCATCGGCACCTTGCTGGGACGGGCGCGGCGCTATGTGGCCGACGTCAAGGACGAGGTCAACCGTTCCATGGAGCTCGACGAGCTCAGGAAAATGAAAGACACGGTTGAAAGCGCGGTGCGGGACGTGGACAACAGCATCCAGACCGGTGCTGCTGATTTCGAAAAAAACTGGGCCGACGCCACAGCGCAGGCCGCCGACACACCGTTCAATGATTTTTCTCCAGCACCCCCGGCGTACCGGCACCCCAACAAAAAATGGCGCGTCAAGCAGGGAGCGACCCCCAACTGGTACAAAGCCCGCGCCGGCATCCGCACCCGCGCGCTGTCAGGGGCCGCTCGCGTCGCCCGGTTTCGGCCGCATAAAGTTAATTAATGACTGATCCTGTCAACGAAACAGATGAACTCGCCGGCACTGAACAACCGTTCGTCGCCCATCTGATTGAACTGCGCGACCGGCTGTTGCGTTCGGTGTATGGCATTGCCGCGATATTGGCGGTGCTGCTGTTCTACCCTGGCCCATCCCATCTTTACGACTTGCTGGCGATGCCGCTGGTCAAGGCGCTGCCTGAAGGCTCGCGCATGATCGCGGTGGGGGTGGTGTCGCCGTTTTTGGTGCCCATCAAGGTGTCGGTGCTGGCGGCCGTTGGTTTGGCCCTGCCCTGGATTCTTTATCAAATCTGGGCCTTTGTGGCCCCGGGCCTTTACAAGCACGAGAAGAAGCTTGTGCTGCCGCTGGTGGCGGCGAGCACCGTTCTGTTTTACATGGGTGCGGCGTTCTGCTATTTCTTTGTATTCGGGCAAGCCTTTCCAGCGATCCAGCGCATGGCGCCGATCTCAGTGGCGGTCAGTCCTGACATTGAGGCTTATCTTGACTTCGTCATCACCATGTTCATCGCGTTTGGTGTCGCTTTTGAAGTGCCCATCGTCGTTGTGATTCTGGCCCGGATGGGGATCGTGACGGTGGCGCAGTTAAAGTCATTTCGTACTTACTTTGTCGTTGGTGCGGCAGCGGTGGCCGGTCTCGTCACACCGCCCGACCCGGTCTCCATGATTGCCTTGCTGCTTCCGATGGTCCTGCTGTATGAAGTTGGAATTTTTTCGGCCAAAGTCTTCATCAAGCACACGGCAGCACCGAGTGATGCGGCCGATGCCGCAAAAGTCTAATTCCGATTTATGGCGCTGGCCGGCGCTGTTTGGGCCGCACACTGGGCGTCACGGCCACTTCAACTTGGCTGTCACGGCGCAGCACGCTGAATTTGGAGGCTGTCCCGGGCTTCAAGGCAGCAACACTGCTCAGTAAATCTGCCACATTGCTGACGGGTTTGCCCGCCACTTGGGTAATCACATCACCGGGCTTGATGCCGGATCGCGCCGCTGGTCCATCTTGCAGCACCCCGGTGATGATCACCCCTTCTTTGGCCTTGACGCCAAAGGTTTCGGCCAGTTCGGGCGACAAATCATTGGGCTCCACGCCAATCCAGCCGCGCGTGACCTGCCCGTCCTTCACAATGCCTTCCAGCACCAGTTTGGCGGTCGCCACGGGTATAGCGAAGCCAATGCCCATGCTGCCGCCCGAGCGCGAATAAATCGCCGTGTTGATGCCCAGCAGATTGCCGCTGGTATCCACCAGCGCACCCCCCGAGTTGCCCGGGTTGATGGCAGCATCGGTCTGGATGAAGTTCTCAAAGGTATTGATACCCAACTGATTGCGCCCGAGCGCACTGATGATCCCGCTGGTGACGGTTTGCCCAACACCAAAAGGGTTGCCAATAGCCAGCACCTGGTCCCCCACCTGCAGCGCATCGGAGTTGCCCAGCACAATCGCGGGCAGGCGATCGAGTTCTATCTTCAAGACAGCCAGGTCGGTTTCCGGGTCGGTGCCAATCACTTTGGCCCGCGCGCGGCGACTGTCGTTCAGGACGACCTCAATTTCATCAGCGCTCTCGACCACATGGTTGTTGGTCAGGATGTAGCCACTGGCACTCACAATCACGCCACTGCCCAGACCCATCTGCGGCTCATTGCCCTGCTCGCCAAAGAAGAACCTGAACCACGGATCCTGGCTGCGCGGGTCATTCCTGGCTGCTTTGCTGGTATTGATGCTGACCACCGCCGCAGAAGATTTTTGTGCCGCCAGCCTGAAACTGCCTGCCGGCACCACGCCCGAACCGCTGGCAGGCGCCTCCATCAAGGCCACGGTGCTAAAGCTCGCTGGCCGACTGAGCAGCCAATCGGGCTTGAGTGTGCCAACCACGAAATAGGCTGCCAGCACCACGGTGACCGCTTGCGAAAACAACAACCAGAAACGTTTCATAAGAAAAACGGGCTAAACGCCCTTGCAGTAGTTAGGTGAACCAAGATTTGAAACGGCAAATTGTAGGCTTCAGGCAGCGCCAAAACAGGTGTAGGGACTATCAAGGCTTGCGCTTTGTCACGGTGGACGTTGTACAGTCCGGCCACCCCATGTCCAAGAACCGTCAGGTCATCCACATCCGCCTCGACGCGGCGCCCAAGCCGCTGCCGGGAGCGCCCTGCAATGGTTGCGGGATATGCTGCCTGTTGGAACCCTGCCCCCTGGGCGTCATTTTGTCAGGGCGTCGTCATGGCGCCTGTGTCGCCGTACGCTGGCAAGACGATGTGCATCAATACCGTTGTGGCGCCTTGTGTGAACCCGTCGCTGTGTTGCAGCGTGTCTTGCCGGCGCGCTTGCAGCGCCTAACGCCCGGGCTAGCTTCTGGACTGGCACCGATCCTGGCCCGCTGGGCGCAACGCTGGATCGCCGTCGGCCAGGGCTGCGACAGCAGCCTTGATTCAACTTTGCTGGAGCAGCCGCTGGCCGACTCAAAAATTCATTGACAATGCAGCGACTGATGCCAGCCAGACACTTTTGAGCCCGCCACCCTTTTTCAACATGACCCATCGGACACAACTACTGCAAGCCTTTGACGCCCTGCTGCAACCCGAGCGCTTTCGCGACTACGGCCCAAACGGCTTGCAGGTCGAGGGCGCCACGACAGTGCGCAAAATTGTCTCCGGCGTCACCGCCAGTCGGGCCTTGATCGAAGCGGCCATTGCCGCGCAAGCGGACACTATTTTTGTCCATCACGGTTTATTCTGGCGCGCTCAGGACGGGCGCATCACGGGCTGGCTTAAGGCACGTCTGGCCTTGCTGCTTGCCGCTGACATCAACCTGTTCGCCTACCACCTGCCGCTGGACGCGCACCCGGAGCTGGGCAACAACGCGCAACTGGGCCTGAAACTGGGTCTGCGAGCGCTGACGCGCTTTGGCGAACAGGAACTGGGGTTTCTGGGCGAACCGATGGCGTCTGCCAGTTTTGCCTCTGCCGAAACGCTTGCCCAACATATTGAATATGTACTAAATCGGCCTGTAGCCCTTGTCGGACCTGCACATAGCGCTATCAAAAAAATTGCGTGGTGCAGCGGCGGTGCGCAAAGCTATTTTGAAGCTGCCATTGCCGCTGGCGCCGATGCCTTCATCACCGGCGAGATCTCTGAGCCGCAGGCGCACTTGGCACGCGAGTGCGGCGTAGCCTATCTGGCCTGTGGACACCACGCCAGCGAACGCTATGGTGCGCCCGCCGTGGCGGCACAGGTGGCGGCTCAGCTTGGCCTGGCACATGAATTCATTGACATTGACAACCCGGCTTGAAAGCGCCCTGCCCCATGAAAAAACCCATTGCCATCACACTCGGCGACGCTGCAGGCATTGGCCCTGAAATCATTGCCAAGGCGTTCCGGGATGCGCCCGAACTCACACGAGGCTGCTTTGTGGCGGGAGATGTCGCGACCCTGCGGCGAGCCGCCCGAGTGATCGACGCGGGCTCAATCCCGTTGCCCGTGGCGTTGCTGGAGTCCCCAGCCGAGGCCCTCAACATGCCGCCGCGCTGCCTGCCGGTGCTGCAAATCGGGGCCCTGGCGGAACCCGTGCCATTTGGCCGCCTGAGCGCCGAGGCGGGGAAACTGGCCGCCGAGTGCGTGATCTGGGCCGCGCAAGCCGCTTTACGCGGTGAGATTGCCGCGCTGGTCACGGCGCCATTGAACAAGGAAGCACTGGCGCTAGCGGGCACGCCCGGCACCCATTATCCGGGGCACACCGAAATGCTGCAGGCACTGGCGGCAGCGCATACCCACAAGGCGCTGGCGGATATGCCGGTGCGCATGATGCTGGCCAATGATGAGTTGCGCGTGGTGCTGGTGAGCATTCATGTGTCCTTGCGCGATGCGATTGAAGCCGTCACTTTTGACAACGTGTTGCAGACGCTGCGCATTGCCCATGCCGCGCTGACGGCCAGCCTGGGCCGTGCACCGCGCATCGCGGTGGCCGGGCTCAACCCCCATGCCGGTGAAGGCGGGCTGTTTGGCCGTGAAGAAATTGACATCATCGCGCCCGCCATTGCGGCCGCTAGCGCTTTAGGGTTGAAAGTCAGCGGCCCGTTCGCGCCCGATACCGTGTTCATGCGCGCGCGCGCCAAGCCGGGCCAACCGGGTGAATTTGATGCGGTGGTGGCGATGTACCACGACCAGGGCTTGATCCCGGTGAAATACCTGGGCGTCGAGCAGGGTGTCAATGTGACGCTCGGTCTGCCGCTGGTGCGCACCAGCCCGGATCACGGCACCGCGTTTGACATTGCGGGTACCGGTCAGGCGGACGCATCCAGCCTGCTGGCGGCCATTGTCATGGCACGGCGTCTGAGTCAGCTGCAAAATTTATAGAAAATTGGCCGCTAGCCCCCGTCCAATAAGCGTAATGCGCTATCAATAAAATTGCATATCTACTTTTTCAGGCTGTCCCGGATTTCACGCAACAACAAAACATCTTCGGCTGGCGCTGGGGCGGGAGCGGGCGGCGGCGGTGCACTTCTCTTTAGCCGGTTGATCTGCTTGACCATCAAGAAAATGATGAACGCCAAAATGGCAAAGTTAACCGCCACCGTGATGAAGTTGCCGTAGGCCAAGACCGGAACGCCGGCCTTTTTCAGCGCGTCCAGGGTCATCACGGTTCCTTCAGGGGCTTGTCTCAGCACCACGAATAAGTTGGAAAAATCCAGTTTTCCGATAATCGCACCCACCACCGGCATCACCAAATCGCCCACCACGGATTCGACGATCTTGCCGAAAGCGCCACCAATAATCACGCCCACGGCGAGGTCCATCACATTGCCTTTGACGGCAAACTCCTTGAACTCTTGCATCATTCCCATTTTTCGACTCCTGCTGATGAACCGAATATAAATGCTGGACCAAAATAGCTGCTTGCGCAAGCTGCAAACGCAAGCGCCACACGTTCAGCCGACATTGATCGGTCAGCTACAATGATGCAGTACCCCTATCCCCCTCCCATCGTGTTGTTTTTCCTTGAGGATTCCCATGAGTGAAACCCTTGCCAATGGCGGCAAAGTCGACGACAGCAAGCGAACCTGGCTGATCGCCACCAGTTGCGCCGGTGCCGCCGGCGGCATTGCCGCAGTCGTTCCTTTTATCAGTAGTTTTCAGCCATCTGAAAAAGCCAAAGCCGCTGGCGCTGCGGTGGAAGCCGACATTTCAGCACTGAAACCTGGTGAAAAAATGACCGTTGAATGGCGCGGCAAGCCGGTCTGGATCATGCGTCGCACGCCCGAACAACTGGCAGCCCTGTCCAAGCTGGACCCGCAGTTGGCCGACCCAAATTCCACACGCAAGCCAACCGAGCAGGCCCCCGCCTACGCGCGCAACGCCACCCGCTCGATCAAGCCGGAATATCTGGTAGCAGTGGGCATTTGCACCCACCTGGGCTGTTCGCCCTCTGACAAATTTCAGACCGGCGCGCAGCCTTCCCTGCCCGACGACTGGCAAGGCGGGTTTTTCTGCCCCTGCCATGGTTCCACCTTTGACTTGGCCGGGCGCGTGTTCAAGAACAAACCGGCCCCAGACAACCTTGAAGTGCCGCCCCACGTCTATCTCTCTGACACCCGGTTGCTCATTGGCGACGACAAAAAGGCCTAAAGGCACGCATCATGGCTGAATTCCACGAAATCTCCCCCAACGCCGCCGCCGGCGAAAAGCTGCTGAACTGGATCGACAACCGGTTCCCGCTGTCCAAGCTCTTCAAAGAGCATATGAGCGAGTACTACGCGCCGAAAAATTTCAACATCTGGTACGTTTTTGGTGTGCTCTCGCTGCTGGTGCTGGTGATTCAAATTGTCACCGGCATTTTCCTGACGATGCACTACAAGCCCGATGCAGCCCTGGCCTTCGGCTCGGTCGAATACATCATGCGCGATGTGCCCTGGGGCTGGCTGATTCGCTACATGCATTCCACTGGGGCCTCAGCGTTCTTTCTGGTGGTCTATCTGCACATGTACCGTGGCCTGATTTACGGCAGCTACCGCAAACCCCGCGAGCTGACCTGGCTGTTTGGCTGCGCTATTTTCCTGGCCTTGATGGCCGAAGCCTTCATGGGCTACCTCTTGCCCTGGGGCCAGATGAGCTACTGGGGCGCCCAGGTGATTGTCAATTTGTTTTCTGCCATCCCCTTCATTGGCCCCGATCTGGCGCTGCTGATTCGCGGTGACTTCGTGGTGGGAGACGCCACGCTGAACCGCTTCTTCAGCTTTCACGTGATTGCCGTGCCGCTGGTTTTGCTGGGTCTGGTGGTGGCACACATCATTGCCCTGCATGAGGTCGGCTCCAACAACCCGGATGGCGTCGAGATCAAGGCCACCAAAGGTGCCAACGGCATCCCGCTGGACGGCATCCCGTTCCACCCCTACTACACGGTGCATGACATCTTTGCGGTCAGTGTGTTTTTGATGGTGTTTACCGCCATCATCTTTTTCGCGCCAGAGATGGGCGGCTACTTCCTGGAGTACAACAACTTCATCCCGGCCAATCCGTTCCAGACGCCTTTGCACATCGCACCGGTCTGGTATTTCACGCCCTATTACACATTGCTGCGTGCCGTCACCAGCGAGATGATGTACGCGCTGATTGCCTGTGTGGCGGTTGGTGCCATGCTGGCTGTGGTCAAGGGCAAGATGCCCACTCTGTTCAAGGGTTTGATTGCTGGTGGGGCGCTGGTTGTCGTGGCCATGATGCTCTCCATTGATGCGAAATTCTGGGGCGTGGTCTCGATGGGCGGCGGGGTTGTGATTTTGTTTTTCCTGCCTTGGCTCGACAACTGCGCAGTCAAATCGATCCGCTATCGGCCCAGTTGGCACAAGTACCTGTATGCGATTTTCGTGATCAATTTCGTCGTGCTGGGTTACCTGGGCACGCAACCACCCTCGGCGATTGGCGGCCGCGTCTCTCAAGCCGGAACCTTGTTTTACTTCGGCTTTTTCATGCTGATGCCTTGGTGGAGTCGTATTGGAACGCCCAAGCCGGTGCCGGATCGTGTCACCTATACGGCGCATTGAAGGGAAGAACAAGTTATGAAAACCATGGGTTTCACTCAAAAAATTATTCTCGGCCTGCTGTTGGCACTGGGCTTGGCAGGCGCTGCTCAAGCCAATGTCGGCGGTCCGGCCTGGGACAAAGCACCCAACAAGACCAATGACATGGGCGCCCTGCAAAATGGCGCCAAGGTTTTTGTCAACTATTGCCTGAATTGCCATTCAGCGGCATACATGCGCTACAACCGCCTGACAGACATCGGCTTGACCGAGCAGCAGATCAAAGACAACCTGCTCGTGACCAACACCAAAATCGGCGACACAATGACAGCGGCAATTGACCCGCAGCAGGCCAAGGCCTGGTTTGGCGTCAACCCGCCCGACCTCACCGTCATCGCCCGCTCCCGCGCAGGTGCCGGTGGCAGTGGTGCGGACTACCTGTATACCTATATGCGCTCGTTCTACAAAGACGAAACAAAACCCACCGGCTGGAACAATTTGCTGTTTCCCAATGTAGCCATGCCGCACGCCTTGTGGCAGCTGCAGGGCGAGCGTCGCCCCATCTTTGAAGCGCTCACGGAACATGGCAACGTGGTGCAAGTGTTCAAGGGTTGGGAGCAGATCAAGCCCGGCAGCATGACCACCCAGCAGTACGACCAGACCATTGGCGACCTGGTGAGCTATTTGCAGTGGATGGGGGAACCCGTTCAAAATACACGGGTTCGTGTCGGCATCTGGGTTTTATTGTTCCTCGGCGTATTCTCTGTGTTAACTTGGCGACTCAACGCTGCCTACTGGAAAGATATCAAGTAGTGCGGGTTTGACGCTTGGGTTGCGCCTGATAAGGCGCGACTTGAGTTTTGCGGAGTGGGGTTGCATTGAGCATCCCACTCCTTTTAGTTTCAGCATGACTTGGGTACAAGTCAGCGTGCAATGAAACTATGTTTTTGATTTTTAGGAGCTTCCATCATGATGGTGTTGTATTCAGGAACTACCTGCCCTTTTTCCCACCGTTGCCGTTTTGTCCTGTTTGAAAAAGGCATGGACTTTGAGATTCGCGACGTTGATCTGTACAACAAGCCCGAAGACATCAGCGTGATGAATCCCTACGGCCAGGTGCCGATCCTGGTGGAGCGTGATTTGATTTTGTACGAATCGAACATCATCAATGAGTACATTGATGAGCGCTTTCCGCACCCCCAGCTGATGCCCGGCGACCCCGTGGATCGGGCTCGGGTCCGGCTGTTCCTGCTTAATTTTGAGAAGGAGTTGTTTGTCCATGTGTCCACGCTGGAGTCACGCGCGGCCAAGAGTAACGAGAAGGTTTTGGAAAAAGCGCGGGCTCACATTCGTGATCGATTGACACAGCTGGCGCCGGTTTTCCTGAAAAACAAATACATGTTGGGTGACGGTTTCTCGATGCTCGACGTCGCCATTGCCCCGCTGCTTTGGCGTCTGGATTACTACGGCATTGATCTCAGCAAAAATGCAGCACCCTTGCTCAAGTATGCCGAGCGTATTTTTTCGCGCCCAGCCTATATTGAAGCGTTGACGCCTTCCGAGAAAGTCATGCGCAAGTAAGCGCTTCTCCAAAGCTCCATGATTGACGCCACCGACACCCCCTCTACTCGTCCCTACCTCATTCGGGCTTTGTACGAGTGGTGTACCGACAATGGGTTTACGCCTTATCTTGCCGTGGCTGTGGACGACAGTGTGCGGGTTCCGCGCGAGTACGTGAAAGACGGGCAGATTGTGCTTAACCTCAGCCTTGATGCCACGAGTTCGCTGCAACTCGGCAACGACTTCATTGAATTCAAAGCCCGTTTTGGCGGAACGGCACGTGAAATCGTCGTGCCAGTCCATCAAGTCAGCGCCATTTACGCGCGGGAAAATGGACAAGGTATGGCGTTCCCATTGAGCACCCCTAAACCGGTTAAGGCCGTTGCATCAGCCTCAAAAAATCTGGTTTCTGTGCCAGCCGGCGATGAAACAGCCGAGCGGCAACTTGCGCCGGTTCAATTGGCGAGTGTCGAGTCAGAGCAGCAAAATGATGAGACTGGAAAAAATCCAAATCCACCCCGACCCCCGACCCCCGGCGCCAGACCGGCATTAACACGGGTGAAATAAAGGTGGCTTGCCCCTGAAATTCAGGATGAGTCCAGTAAAATAGAAAAGCGCCGATTTAGCTCAGTTGGTAGAGCAACCGCCTTGTAAGCGGTAGGTCATCAGTTCGAATCCGATAATCGGCACCACCTTACCGGTGGAGACTCTTCTAAAACCCGCCTTCTTCACTGAAGAGCGGGTTTTTTCTTGTCTGAAGACGGCACCCTGCGCTTTGATGATCCGCGGATGCAAGCCGTGGTCAGTGCCAGCGGCAAAGAGCAGCCGTGGGTTCCCGCTAAAATGCAACGGCTTGTACAAGGGGAGGCACTGGCGGCTCGACGGGCGCTGCATGGCCTGTTGCTTGATGCACCTTAACAAGGCATAAACCTTTCACAGTTGGAAAAATAAATGAAAAAACACGTTTTGTGGTTGATGGCTGGCCTGATGGGTGCGATTCTGTTGACTGGCTGCGGCAAGAAGGAAGCGCCCGCAGCCCCGGCACCTGCCAAAGCGATTGTCATTGGTCTGGATGACAATTTCCCGCCGATGGGTTTTCGCGATGGCAAGAATGAGCTGATTGGCTTTGACATCGATCTGGCCAAAGAGGCGGGCAAGCGCCTCGGTGTGGCGGTGAGCTTCAAGCCCATCGATTGGAACGCCAAGGAAGCCGAGCTCAATGGCAATCGCATCGACGTGCTGTGGAACGGCCTGACGATTACCGAAGAACGCAAGGCTAACATCCTGTTTACCAAGCCCTACCTCGAAAACCGCCAGATCATCGTGGTGACCGAGAAGTCGCCGATCACGACCAAGGCGCAACTGGCCGGTGCGGTCGTTGGTGTGCAGGATGGCAGCAGCGCAGTTGAAGCCATTCAAAAGGACGCGGCAACAGCCAAGTCGATCAAGGAACTCAAGAAGTTCGGCGACAACGTCACGGCGCTGATGGATCTCTCTGCCGGCCGCCTGGATGCGCTGGTGGTGGATGAAATCGTTGGCCGCTATTACACCGGCAAGAAGCCAGGTGAGTACCGTGTGCTGGAGGAAAATTTCGGAACCGAAGACTACGGCGTCGGCACGCGCAAGAGCGACACCGAACTGTCGGCCAAGTTGAATAAGGCGCTGGATGACATGAAGGCCGATGGCACCGCCGCCAGAATTTCAACCCAGTGGTTTGGCAAGGACATCGTCAAGAAATAAGCCGGTCAAGTTCCGGGGCTGCCACCCGTCACCCGGCCATCCGGTAGGCGCGCTGTGCGTCTGCCCGGCCGGATTTTTATTTCGGGGCTCTGACACTTTCCCATGAACTACCTTGCCGACATCTTGCCCCCCCTGTTGCAGGGCAGCGGCGTCACGCTCCAGGTCTTCCTGATCACGCTGCTGCTGGCGGTGCCGCTCGGTCTCGGCTTGGCCCTGATCAGAATTTCACGCTTTGGCTTTCTGAGTGGCCTGGTCAACGGCTATATCTGGCTGATGCGCGGTACGCCGCTGATGCTGCAGATGCTGTTCATCTACTTTGCCTTGCCGTTCATTCCGGTCATTGGTGTGCGACTGCCCGATTTTCCGTCGGCGATCCTCGCCTTCGTGCTGAACTACTCTGCCTATTTTGCGGAAATCTTCCGCGCCGGTATCCAGTCCATTGACCGTGGCCAGTACGAAGGCGCCCAGGTACTGGGTCTGACCTATCCCCAGACCATGCGCCGCATCGTGCTGCCGCAAGTTCTCAAGCGCATCCTGCCGCCGATGAGCAACGAGACCATCACGCTGGTCAAGGACACCTCGCTGATTTATGTGCTGGCCATGAACGACCTGCTGCGCGCGGCACGCGGCATTGTTCAGCGCGATTTCACGACGATGCCTTTCGTGGTTGCTGCCGCCTTTTATCTGCTCATGACCCTGGTGCTGACCTACGGCTTCCAACGTCTGGAAAAGAAATACGCTGTCTATGATGAATAGTCCGATGATTCGCGCAGTCGATGTGCACAAGCGTTTCGGCCCGGTGGAAGTGCTCAAGGGGGTCTCGCTGGACGTCGACAAAGGCGAGGTGCTCGCGGTCATCGGTCCCTCAGGATCGGGCAAGAGCACCTTCCTGCGCTGTCTGATCCATCTGGAGACCATCCACCGCGGAAGCATAGAGATCGAGGGCGAGTCGCTGGTTGCAACCGATGCCCAAGGCCATTGCAAATACGTGCCAGAAGCCGACATCTGCCGCGTCTGCAGGAAGATGGGCATGGTCTTTCAACACTTCAACCTGTTTCCCCATCTGACCGTCCTGCAAAACCTCATAGAGGCACCGCTGACGGTGAAGACGGCGCGCCTGGATGACATCGTGCCCAAGGCGGAGGCCTTGCTGCGCAAGGTCGGCCTGTTTGACAAGCGCGACAGTTATCCCTCGCGCCTGTCTGGCGGCCAGAAGCAACGTGTCGCCATCGCGCGGGCCCTGGCGATGGAGCCCGACATCATGCTGTTCGATGAGCCGACCTCGGCGCTGGATCCTGAGCTCACCGGCGAAGTGCTGAACACCATGCGCGCATTGGCCGAGGAGCACATGACGATGATTGTCGTCACGCATGAAATGGCATTTGCCCGTGAAGTTGCTGGCCGTGTCGTCTTCATGGACGGCGGGAGCATTGTCGAGGCGCGTCCCGCCCGCGAGCTGTTTGCGGCCCCGGCGCATCCCCGTACCCGAGCGTTTCTGGAGAAAATGCTCTAAACAGGCACCGGGAATGTCTGAGAATTTATGACAAATTTGGCTGTAGCCCCCGTGTAACAATCGTTAACAGCTACTAATTCAGGGGCATTGTTCGAGACTCAGGGATTGGCCATTGCAGGCGCAGGCCCATAGCAGATGGCATACACAGTTTTTTTGGCACTGAAGTCTCTAAATTTGCCCCGCCACTTTACTGTAATAGCTAGGGTTTACCCTGCATAATGTCAGATGAAATTCTGCTGAATTCGAGTGTTGCCATGAAAAAATCACTTCCTCTCCCGCCACCGACTGAACGGCAGCTGGCTGCCGCCCAGGCGCTTGATGAAGCGTTTCACTCGCAACTGGCCAAGGTCAACCTGGGCTTGTCACCGATTTCCCTGGCCCTGGCTTATGCCGACTGGGCCATGCATCTGGCCACATCGCCAGGGCAGCAGATGCTGCTGGCACAGCGGGCGCTGGCACTGTCACAACAAGCACTCAGCAGCCCTTGGCAGGAGCAACTCGCGTCTGATGATGAGTCTCAAGCAGCGCCAGTCGATGACCCGCGCTTCAATGATCCGGCTTGGCATCACTGGCCCTTTAATGTGCTGAAGGAAAGCTTCAAGGCCACCAATGCCTGGTGGCACGAGGCAACCCAGGTCGAAGGCGTATCGAGCCACCATCGCCATGTGGTTGATTTTTTTACCCTGCAAGGGCTTGACGCCCTGTCGCCCTCCAACTGGCCCGCCACCAACCCTGAGGTGCTCAAAAAGGGCAAAGAATCACTGGGACAAAGTTTGATCAAGGGTTATCAGCATTTGGCCCTGGACCTGCTGGACCGACAGCAACAAAAAAGCATGGCTGCCACCGGCCGACTCAAACCGCTGGCATTCAAGGTCGGCCAGGACGTCGCCGTCACACCGGGCAAGGTGGTGTTTCGCAATCATCTGATTGAGCTGATCCAGTACACGCCAACGACCGCTACCGTCTACCCGGAGCCGCTGCTGATCGTGCCGTCCTGCATCATGAAGTACTACATCCTGGACTTGTCGCCCGGCAATTCGATGGTGCGTTATCTGGTCGGGCAAGGACACACGGTGTTCATGATCTCGTGGCGCAACCCGCAGGCGTCCGACCGCGAACTGGGTATGCAGGACTATCTGCAGCTGGGTGTGATGGAGGCCATGGCGGCGGTGAAGTCGCTCACTGGCGCATCCCGCATTCATGCCTTGGGCTATTGCCTGGGAGGCACCTTTCTGACGATTGTGGCAGCGGCACTGGGCGCTCGCCAGCCGCAGTCTCACCGGCGCGGCCAGGGAAAAAATCAGCACCGTCGGCACGAAGATGCACTCGCGCTCGACACCCTGCCCGAACTGGCCAGCGTCACGCTACTGGCGGCGCAGGCTGACTTCAGTGAACCGGGTGAACTGGGCGTGCTGATTGACGACGACCAGCTAAAGACCCTGCGCGAGTCGATGGCGCGCACCGGCTATTTGTCGGGCAAGCAAATGGCCGCGTCGTTCCAGTTTTTGAATTCACGCGACCTGGTCTGGTCCCGCAGTACACGGCGCTACCTGCTGGGCCAGGACGAGGTGGGCAACGACATGATGAGCTGGAACGCCGACGTCACGCGCCTGCCCGAGCGCATGCACAACGAGTACTTGTCCTCACTTTTCCTCAACAACGCGCTGGCCGCTGGTCATTACCGCGTGGCGGGGGTCGGTGTCGCCCTGATGGACATCCGCTCTCCGCTGCTGGTGGTAGGCACCATGCGCGACCACGTGTCACCCTGGCAGTCGGTTTACAAGATTCATCTGCTCACCGACACCCAGACCACTTTCATTCTGGCGGCAGGAGGCCACAACGCGGGCATCGTGTCCGAGCCTGGACACCCAGGGCGCAGTTACCAGATGGACTGTATGAAAAAAGGTCACGCCTGGACCGAACCTGGCGAATGGGTGGCACATGCGCCTTTATTTGAGGGCTCGTGGTGGGAAGCCATGCATCGCTGGTTGCATGAGCGCTCGGGTCAACCGGCGCCGCCGCCCGCCATCAACCCGGCCACTGTGTTGGGTGATGCGCCTGGCGACTACGTGATGGCGCGCTATGCCGATTAAGCCCGCGGCACAAGACAAGCTGCAGGCCGATCGCCTGCAACAAATGGAAGCGTCTATCGAAGCGCTGAATGTGCGCATCGCCCGTTTGGCCATCGCCTTGGGCGTGTCGCTTGACAACGATGGCGAAGTGGCCGGTTTGATGAGCGAACACCACGCGCCAACGGTCTTGCACGAGCGTCGAGTCACATCCGGACACCCTGAAGCAGCACATGCCAGCACCAGCCCGGAGCACCGCGTGGCGCACCAACGCGAAGAGTTGCGCGGCCTGCTGGTCATGCGCTACGGTGTCGAAAAGCGTTATGTCGACGATACCGGCGTCACGGTCACACGCCAGATCATGGTCGAGGCCGAGCAGCAGTTGGAGCGCAGAGGCTTCAAACCCGGTGTAGACGGCATTAACCTGGAACGCCTGTTCAGCCAGCCCTGACACGTCTACGCCTGCCACGCCAATCGCCACGCCGTCGCGTGACTGAACCCTTCTATTGCCTGCTCCCAAGTCTTTTTTCCCAGCAACGTTAAGCCAACCATGAATTTTTCACTGCACGCTGATTTGATTGAAAACGTCACTTTTGACGAAATAACACTGGGGCAAAGCGCCCGCCTGTTGCGCACCCTGACGGTGGCCGACATCCAGGCCTTTGCCGCCGTATCAGGAGACACCAACCCGGCCCATCTGAATGCCGAATATGCCAATGACACCTTGTTCCACGGTGTGATTGCTCACGGCATGTGGGGCGGTGCCTTGATTTCAGCTCTGCTGGGAACACAATTTCCGGGCCCAGGCACCATTTACCAGGAGCAGGTGTTGCATTTTGTTCAACCGGTTCGTGTCGGCGACACACTCACGGTGATGGTCAAGGTGGTGAGCAAAAATGACCTCCATAAGAGTGTCGAACTCGATTGCCAGGTATTGAACCAAAAAGGCGTGCGGGTGCTGTACGGCACGGCCCGGGTGCTGGCGCCGACCAAAAAGGTGCGCCTGCCGCGCGTCAATCTGCCACAAATTCAGTTGCATGACCCGCAAGCCCGTTTTAATGAGTTGTTGGCATTGGGCAAGGGCATGCCCGCCGTGCGTTGTGCCGTGGTGCATCCGTGCGACGAGGGCTCGCTCAGCGGCGCCATGGACTCGGCCAGCTATGGCTTGATCGTGCCGGTGCTGATTGGCCCCGAGCTGCGCATCCGCCGCGTGGCCGAGCAGGCGGGCATTGACTTAGGTGATGTCGAGATCATCTCGGTGCCGCACAGCCATGCCGCCGCCGACAAGGCCGCAGAAATGGCCGCCAAGGGCGAAGTCGAGGTACTGATGAAGGGTGGTTTGCACACCGATGAGCTGATTCACGCCGTGCTGGCCCGGCCCGAGTTGCGCACCGAGCGGCGCATGTCGCATGTCTTTCGCTTTGACATACCGCTTTACCCCAAGCCGCTGCTGATCACCGACGCCGCGCTCAACATTCGCCCCACGCTGCAGGAAAAAATGAGCATCATTCAAAACGCGATCGACTTTGCCCGCATCATGGGTGTGGAAGTCCCCAAGGTCGCGATTCTGTCGGCGGTGGAAACCGTCAGCCCCAACATCCCGTCCACACTGGACGCCGCGGCGCTGTGCAAGATGGCCGATCGCGGCCAGATCACCGGCGGCATACTGGACGGCCCACTGGCCTTTGACAACGCGATTTCAGCCCACGCCGCGCAGATCAAAAACATTGACTCCCCGGTTGCAGGGCAGGCCGACATCATGGCCGTGCCCGATCTGGAATCGGGCAACATGCTGGCCAAACAGTTGGAGTATCTGGCCGGTGCCTCCGGCTCGGGCCTGGTGCTGGGCGCGCGCGTGCCAATTGCCCTGACCAGCCGCGCCGACGGCCCCATGAACCGGGTAGCGTCAGCACTGCTAGCCCAACTGGCTGCCAATAACGCACGGCGCAACCAGCCGCGCCAGGTCTGGTAAGGAGCATCGCATGGCCATACTTTCTGTCAATGCGGGTTCTTCCACCCTCAAGTTTTCGATCCATCCCTTGTATGACGGCCACGTGCAGCGCAGCGTGCTCACCGGCAGCATTCAGGGTCTGGAGCCCGGTGGCGCGCCGGTGCTGGACTGGACCTTTCAGGGC
>Ga0209913_1000848_pt1 | contig 21336 bp, 17 predicted proteins | sample PersoiDNA2013203_FD_185805 | JGI IMG/M metagenome (GOLD analysis project Ga0209913, IMG submission 185805) | Permafrost soil microbial communities from the Arctic, to analyse light accelerated degradation of dissolved organic matter (DOM) -... | ecosystem: Environmental > Terrestrial > Soil >... | reverse complement strand
GAGAGGCTACGGGTGGCCATTTCATCGGCAACCGACAGCAGTGCAGCGCCGTCTTGCACAGCGAGCGCATCCAGCACGCGGATCAGATAAGACTGATCGAGCGCACCGAGCATGCCCTGCACTGCTTCCAGGGTCACTTTACCGGCTGCGTAGGCAATCGCCTGATCCGTCAGCGACAAGGCGTCACGCATGGAACCATGCGCGCCTTGTGCCAGCAGGCGCAGTGCAGGTGCTTCGAATTCGATGTTTTCCTGGCCAAGGATATTGTCCAGGTGGCTGATGATGTGGCCCGGAGGCATTTGCTTCAGATTGAACTGCAAGCAACGCGACAGCACGGTCACGGGAATCTTTTGCGGATCGGTCGTCGCCAGGATGAACTTGACGTGCTCAGGCGGCTCTTCCAGCGTCTTCAGCATGGAGTTGAAGGCGTGATTGGTGAGCATGTGCACTTCGTCGATCATGTAGACCTTGAAGCGGGCATTGGACGGCGCATAAATCGCCTGCTCCAGCAACTGCGCCATTTCATCGACGCCGCGATTGGAGGCGGCATCCATTTCGATATAGTCGACGAAGCGACCGGCATCGATGGCAACACAGGCTTCGCACACGCCGCAAGGCTGCGCGGTAATGCCGCCATTGCCGTCAGCGCCCACGCAATTGAGCGACTTGGCCAGAATACGGGACAAGGTAGTCTTGCCCACACCACGGGTGCCAGTGAACAAATAGGCATGGTGCAGACGCTGCTGTTCCAGCGCGTGTGTCAGCGCCCGCACAACGTGCTCCTGCCCGACCAGCGTGTCGAAGCTGCGGGGGCGGTATTTGCGGGCGAGAACTTGGTAGGACATAAACGTTTGGGTGCTTTAGGACAGTGGCGTTGGGTCAGACGGGCATTTTATTCTATTTCGGGCCCGTCTTAACCGACTATCGAGGAATTGGCCTGCTTGAACGGTCAAGCACCGGAAGAAATACGTATTTTTAACTAACGGACTATTTCCGTCCGTAAGTGTCTTCGAAGCGGACGATATCGTCCTCGCCCAGATAGCTGCCGGATTGCACCTCGATCATTTCCAGTGGGAACTTGCCAGGATTTTCCAGGCGATGCGTCACGCCCAGAGGGATATAGGTCGACTGATTTTCCGATAGCAGGAATACCTCTTCGCCGCGTGTAATGCGCGCTGTGCCTTTGACGATGATCCAATGCTCGGCGCGGTGATGGTGCATCTGCAAACTCAACGTACAACCGGGGTTCACCACAATGCGCTTTACCTGGAACCGCTCGCCGGCATCGATGGAATCATACCAACCCCAGGGGCGATGAATCTTGCGATGCGTCACGGCTTCGCCGCGCTGTTGCCCCTTCAGGCGGGCAACAATCTGCTTAATTTCCTGCAGATTATTTTTATCGGCAACCATGACAGCGTCGGAGGTCTCGACGATCACCAGATTATCGATACCCACGCAGGCCACCAGACGCTCCTGCGCGAACACCAGATTGTTTGACGCTTGAACCAGCATGACGTCGCCACGCGCGACATTTCCTGCTCCATCTTTCTCGGACACGTCCCACAACGCATCCCAGGCGCCGACATCTGACCATCCAGCGTCCAGCGGAATGATGCGTCCATCGATACCGAGCGTCGAGGCTGCGGCCAGTTTTTCCATGACGGCGTAGTCGATGGAATCGGCGGGGCACGACTCAAAAGCGGCCTTATCGATACGATAAAAATCGTGATCTTGCTTGCCTCCGTCAAATGCAGCGCGGCAAGCCTCGACCATAGCCGGCTGAAAATGATCCATCGCGCGCAACCAGACGCTGGCGCGCATCATGAAGAGGCCACTGTTCCAGAGATAATCACCAGAGTCGATGTACGTCTGTGCAGTGGCGGCATCGGGCTTTTCCACAAAGCGATCAATGGCATAGGCATCATCAACTGCTTTTCCGCGCCGAATGTAGCCGTAACCGGTTTCAGGGCGATCCGCAACAATGCCGAATGTCACCATGGCTCCCGCAACTGCGTGAGGGATAGCTTTCTTGATCGCGACCTGAAAAGCGTCGGCGTCTCGAATGACATGGTCTGCCGGCATCACCAGCAAAATCGGATCGTCCTTGTCCCGATGAGCAAGCAACGCTGCCAGTGTCAAAGCCGGCGCGGTGTTGCGCCCGACTGGCTCAAGCACAATGTGGTTGCTGGGACGTCCTGCGGCACGCAATTGCTCCGCAGTGATGAATCGATATTCTTCATTGCAAACGACGACAGGCGCTTCAATCAATGCGTAGTCGTCGCCACCATCTTGAATTCGCAAGGCGGTCGCCTGCAGCATCGTATCGGTGCCGACCAGTGGCAATAGTTGCTTGGGATATTGTTCGCGCGAAAGTGGCCACAAGCGCGTACCGGACCCGCCTGAAAGAATTACTGGCTGCAGATAAGTCATTAATCTATCGCTGTCTTTAATCGCTGTTTATTGGTGGATGGCTACTTCAGCACCTCAAAAAATTATGGCGCCTCGCGCCGCCTCTTCTTTTGCTGATACATCAGCGCGTCGGCGCTGCTCATCAGGTCGCCAATCGTATCATGGGAGGCGGAATCATATTCAATGGCGCCGACGCTATACAGCAAATCGTAGCCCCGCTTGCTGTCGCGATTATACTCATTGACCGCTGTCTCCAGATGGCCAAGCACGGCCTGGGTTTCCTGTGCCGGGGTATTGGTCAGGAACACCGCGAACTCATCTCCCCCAAGACGACCGATCACATCCGATTCGCGAAAATTACCCATCAGGATGCGCGCGAAATTGACCAACGCCCTATCCCCTTCGGCATGGCCGAAACGGTCATTGATCTGCTTGAACAAATCCAGGTCGAAATACAGCAAAGATGCCGGTTTTCCGAGTCGCTTGCACATACTGAGTGCATGTTCCGCCAGCGACTCAAAGCCGCGCCGGTTTGATAGCTTGGTGAGTTCATCCATGGTTGCCAGATGCACTGCGGCCATTTCCTGCTCGACCATGCGCGTCAGATCCGCCAGCATGGCTTTGTCATCCTCGTCAAATTCACGGGGAATGGTGTCAAGAATGCATAAGGTGCCCAGCTTGTAGCCTTGCGGGCTCCGGATCGGGCATCCGGCATAGAAGCGAATGTAGGGATCTCCCACCACCAATGGATTGTCATGAAAGCGAGAATCTTCTAGAGCATTGCTGACCACCATGACCTCATCACGCAAGATCGCATGCGAGCAAAAGGAAACATCGCGCCCCATTTCACAGACATCCATCCCGACACGCGCTTTAAACCATTGCCGTTTGGTGTCCACCAGACTCACCACCGCCGTCGGCACTGAAAAAAGCCGACGCGCGAGCCGGGTCAGGCGATCGAACCGCTCTTCGGGTGGTGTGTCCAGAATGTGCAGCTTGTGCAGATCGTCAACGCGCGCTTGCTCGTTGACGGGAATATCAGCGATTTTCATAAGTCCCTTTTTCCCAATAATTGAGAGAACTCGTTGACACATAGAGCCGCAGCACCGCCCTATGCGTATCAATGAAACATCCCCACCTTGACCGTATCGCACATACACGATTTATGTACGCGACAATTACCCTGTCGGCAAATCAAGGTTATTTATTGTTGATCTTTTAATGACTGTAATGCCGATTATTTTTATGTGCAAGCTGGGACCAAGCTGAATGACTACTTGCTGCCACAAGAACAAAAAACCCCGCAAAAGCGGGGTCTGTCGGCAAATCAGGCGGTATACGGAGCCGTAAGGCATTTAGCCCTTGTTGGCTGCGGGCTTGTCCGCTTTGGCGTCTTGTTCTTTCATCTTTTTAGGAAAAGGTTTGGCTTCGCCCTTGCTCGTGACCAGCGACTTGTTACGCGGCTGCCCGTTCACCGTCAGGCCGGCATCGGACAATTTATTGGCGCTTTTATCGCCAACGCCTTTAACGCGCGTCGTAAAGTCAGTCCAGTCCTTGAAATCACCCTTTTTACGCTCGTCCAGAATGCGCTTGGACATGGCAGGGCCGATGCCTTTGATGCCGTCCAATGCAGCCTGATCCGCCTTGTTGACGTCAGCCTGAGCAAATGCCAAACCGGCAGTCATGGCGAACGCACAGATTGCCAGCAAGATTTTCTTCAACATAGTGTTCCTTTCGAGGTAAGTGTTAAGTCCATTAACAACACCGGCAAACAAAGTTGGCCGGCTGAATCACTTAACGATACCTCGGAACAAAAGTTGACAAAATAACAACCAAATAAAACTGAAATAAATTAGAGAGAAAGTTCTTCGCGGGTGACGGTCGCCGTTCCCAGCTTACCCACAACGATTCCACCTGCCAGATTCGCGATTCGGACCGCTTCCGGCAACGCGACGCCATTGCCCAACATGACGGCCAATGTAGCAATCACGGTGTCGCCGGCGCCGGAAACGTCAAACACTTCACGCGCGACAGCAGGGAAGTTGAGGACTTCATTTTCCAGATACAGCGTCATGCCCTCTTCGGAACGTGTCAACAGCAGCGCTTCGAGCCCCAGCTCTTTACGCAGATTTTGCGCCTTTGCCGTCAACTCTTCTTCGGTCTTCCAATTGCCGACAATACGGATAAGTTCGGAGCGATTCGGCGTCAGCATGGACGCGCCTTTATAGCGCGAGAAATCGTCGCCTTTGGGATCCACCAGAATCCGCTTACCCAGCTTGCGGCCGACGCTGATCATATCGGCGACATTGACCAGGCTGCCTTTAGCGTAATCGGACAAAATGATCACGTCGTAGTTGCTGACCAGCGCGTTGTATTGCGTCAGCTTGTCGCGCAATACGGTGTCGGTCGGCGCATCTTCGAAATCAACTCGCACCAGTTGTTGCTGGCGGCCGATGACGCGCAACTTGATGATGGTGGAAATTGCCGGATCGCGATTGAGGTAGCTACCGATGCCAAGTTCGGCCAACAAACCTTCGACAACCGAACCTGCCTCGTCCGCTCCGATGACGCCAAGCAAACCGGTGTTCGCGCCCAGTGTCGCCGCATTGCGCGCAACGTTTGCAGCACCACCCAGACGTTCTTCGCGCCGCTCCACGCGTACGATGGGAACGGGTGCTTCAGGCGAGATGCGATTCACTTCGCCGAACCAGTAGCGGTCCAGCATGACGTCGCCAACGATCAGGATACGGGCTTTATTGGTAGCAGCAAGGGTTGCGGAAAGCGTTGTTGCCATGAATTTATGCCTTGGTCAAAATGGAGCGACCGATACCGTGGTATTCGATACCAATATCGGACATCACTTGCGGTTCAAACAAATTGCGGCCATCGAAAATAACCGGGGACTTAAGCTTGCTCTTGAGCTGATCGAAGTCAGGGCTTCTGAAAGCCTTCCATTCGGTCACGATAGCCAAGGCGTCTGCGTCTTGCAACGCATCCATCGGACTTTCGCAGAAACGAATGCGGGACAACGCATCCTTGTTATCTGCAAAATCCAATGCCAGGACACGCTTAGCTTCCTTCATGGCGACCGGATCGTACACGGCGACCGTCGCACCACGCTCAATCAGTTCGCCGAGCAAAACGCGCGACGACGCTTCACGCATGTCGTCGGTGTTCGGTTTGAACGCCAGCCCCCAGATTGCAAAATGCTTACCTTGCAGGTTCTCGCCAAAACGCATCACAACCTTCTTGCCGAGTACATGCTTCTGGTTGTTGTTGACCTGTTCCACCGCGCGCAAGATATGCAACTCCTGCCCGTAGTCACGTGCGGTGCGCTCCAACGCCTGCACATCTTTCGGGAAACAAGAGCCTCCATAACCGCAACCCGCATACAGGAAGCTATGACCGATTCGCGGATCGGAGCCGATACCGTGACGGACCGCTTCAATATCGGCCCCCACTTTATCGGCGAGATTGGCCAGTTCATTCATGAAAGAGATGCGCGTGGCCAACATCGCGTTCGCAGCATACTTGGTGAATTCTGCGGAACGCACATCCATCCAGTAGGTGCGCTCGTGATTGCGGTTAAATGGTGCATACAGCTTTTTCATCGTCGCATAGGCACGCTGCCCTTCCGGCGTGTTGTCGTGACCAATGACAATACGATCTGGACGCATGAAATCCTCTACCGCTGCCCCCTCCTTGAGGAATTCGGGATTGGACACCACCGAAAAGGAAGCATCCTTGGCCGCGCGCTGATCCAGCTCTTGCTGTATCGCAGCGCTCACGCGATCTGCCGTGCCGACAGGCACCGTCGATTTGTCGACGATGACCTTGAAGCCAGTCATGTGTTTGCCGATGTTGCGTGCCGCAGCGAGAACGTACTGCAGATCCGCAGAGCCGTCTTCATCGGGCGGCGTACCTACCGCGATAAATTGCACATCGCCATGCGCTACGCTGGCGGCGACATCGGTGGAAAACGTCAACCGGCCGGCAGCACGATTACGTGCAACAACATCTTCCAGACCGGGTTCATGAATAGGAATGCCGCCGTTATTGAGAATATCGACCTTGGACTGATCGACATCGAGACAGAACACGTCGTTGCCCAGCTCTGCAAGGCAAGCACCGGTGACTAACCCGACATAGCCGGTGCCGATAATGGTAATTTTCATAGTATTCCTACAGATGCAAGCGCATGCGCGCTCTAGTTCATCACATTCAGTTCTTCGGTACGGCGCGGCGGATACGTTTCCCAATGATTGCAGCCGGGGCAATGCCAGTAGAACTGGCGCGCTTTGAAGCCGCAATGCGTGCATTGATAGCGAGCCAGCTTTTGCGTGTAACTATGCACCAGCGTTTTGACGACTGACAGTTCGGGACGGATTTCCGCAGGGGCATTGATCAGGCGCGCTTCCAGGAATTTATCCAAACCCAGCAGAGTCGGTGTCCTGCGCAGCTCATCGCTGACCAGTTGGTTGGCAGCCTCGACGCCTTCCAGCTCCAACACCGCCTTGAAAACCACTTCCAGCAAATCAATGGAAGATGCCTCGGCCTGATAGGCCCGCAGCAAATTCAAACCTTCTTTGAGACGGCCTACTGCCTGATAGCCATCAAGCAAACGCTGCGCCACCAGAGCGGCATGAGGCACGCTTTGATGTTCGACGCGACGCCAGGCCAGCAAGGCGGCTTCGACATCGCCCTTGGCCAGATAGACGTCACCTAGCAGGATGTTGGCACGCACACTCTTGCGATCGGTTGCCAATGCCTTTTCCAGCATATTCATGGCGGCATCGGGGTTGGTATGCACCAGCTCGTCTTCCGCCAGTTCACAATAGAACTGCGCGATTTCTTTTTGTCGCCCGCCCGCACCTGAGGCTTGCAAGGTTTCTGCTGCCTTGATGGCGCGCGCCCATTCTTTTTCGCGCTGATAAATTTCCAGCAAGGCGCGTCCGGCCTGTGCGCCGTATTGCGTGTCATTGAGCAGATGAAAGGTCTCTTCCGCGCGATCCAGCAAGCCGGCTTTCAGGTAATCCTGCCCGAGTTCGTATTGCGCATGTGCTTTATGCTCCGCCGGCAAATCCGGGCGCGCCAGCAAGTTTTGGTGAACACGAATCGCGCGCTCTGTCTCGCCACGACGGCGGAACAAGTTGCCCAAGGCGAAATGCAGCTCAACGGTTTCCGGATCGAGTTTAACGATTTCGATAAACGCATCGATCGCCTTGTCCGGCTGCTCATTCAGAAGAAAGTTCAGCCCCTTGAAGTAACCGCGCGGCAAAGTACGCGACTCGGAAATCAACTGGTTGATATCGACACGCGCGGCAATCCAGCCCAGACCAAAAAAGACGGGAATGCCAAGCAGCCACCAGAATTCAAATTCCATAAAAGTCTTTTTTTAGATGAGATGCTGCGGTGGAACTGGAACGACGCTGTCAGGCTGCGGCGGCTGAATCTGCGCCAGCTGCTGGGCTTCGCGCTCTTTCTGCAGCGACGAAACGGCTTTCTTGTGCCTGGATGCTTCGCGGCGATGGCGGAATACGATCGGCGTCATGGCCAGTACACCAAGAATGGCGCCACCGACAAAGCAGACCAGCAATACGAGTACCAGAGGATCGGTACGCTCGTAGCCGAGGAAGAAATGAAGCGTAATTTCTTGCGTATTTTTCAGCGCAAAGAAAAAGAAAAGAATAAAGAGGACGGCCGCAATCAGTCTTGAAATTATCTTCATGGCGCTAATCCTTTTTTGATGTATTGGCCAACCGCAACGGTGTGGCGATAAGGTACAGCATGCAGCACAGACAACCAAACAATAAAATCAGGTCGCTGATACGGCAGATGTGAAATTGTACGTGAAAAAAAACGGCATCCAAAGATGCCGTTTAATTTGTTAAGCGCTATTTACACTCAGTACGCTCAACAGTCCCGCTTGCTCTGGAGCAGGCGCAACAACTTAGTCTTCCTTGATGGGTTGCCCCACCATGGCGTCGACACGCTCCCGCAATTCCTTGCCGGGCTTGAAATGAGGTACGCGCTTTTCCGGCACCATCACTTTGTCACCCGACTTGGGATTGCGACCGATGCGAGGCGGCCTGCGATTTAACGCAAAGCTGCCAAAACCACGGATCTCGATACGCTGGCCGGTTGCAAGTGCATCGACCATTGCATCGAGGATGGTTTTGACCGCGTAATCCGCATCCTTGGCGACAAGTTGCGGATAACGCTCAGCCAGGCGAGCGATCAGCTCAGACTTGGTCATTATGCTCGACTAATCAGTTCTTGTTGTCGAGCTTTGCCTTCAGCAGTGCACCCAGGCTGGTGGTACCGGAAGCAGCGCTGGAGTCCGAAGACATCTTTTGCATTGCTTCTTGGGTCTCAGCATTGTCCTTTGCCTTGATCGACAATTGGATGCTGCGTGCCTTGCGGTCGATGTTGATGACCAGTGCTTCAACGCTGTCGCCGACCTTCAGGTGTGTACCGGCATCTTCAACGCGATCGCGCGAGATTTCGGATGCACGCAGGTAGCCTTCGACTTCGTCGGACAACTGGATCACTGCGCCCTTAGGCTCGACCGACTTGACCGTACCGTTAACCAGTGCGCCCTTGTCGTTCATTGCAGCGAAGTTGTTGAACGGATCACCTTCCAGTTGCTTGACGCCCAGGGAAACGCGCTCACGCTCGACGTCGATTGCCAGAACAACTGCTTCCAGCTCGTCGCCCTTCTTGAAGCGACGGACAGCTTCTTCGCCGGTTTCAGTCCAGGACAGGTCGGACAGGTGAACCAGACCGTCGATGTTGCCGGTCAGGCCGATAAACACGCCGAAGTCAGTGATCGACTTGATGGCGCCCTTAACCTTGTCGCCCTTCTTGTGGCTGATAGCGAAATCATCCCAAGGATTTGGCTTGCATTGCTTCATGCCCAGGCTGATACGGCGACGCTCTTCGTCGATTTCCAGAACCATGACTTCAACTTCGTCACCCAGCTGAACAACCTTGTTAGGCGCGACGTTCTTGTTGGTCCAATCCATTTCGGAAACGTGCACCAGACCTTCGATACCTTGCTCGACTTCGACGAATGCGCCGTAGTCTGTCAGGTTGGTGACCTTACCGAACAGGCGTGTGCCTTGTGGGTAACGACGGGACAGACCTGTCCATGGGTCGTCGCCCAGTTGCTTGACGCCCAGCGAAACGCGGTTCTTCTCTTGATCGTACTTGAGGACCTTGGCAGTGATCTCTTGACCGACTGTGAGCACTTCCGATGGGTGACGCACACGACGCCATGCCAGATCGGTGATGTGCAACAGGCCGTCGATACCGCCCAGATCCACGAACGCGCCGTAGTCGGTGATATTTTTGACGACACCGGTAACCACAGTGCCTTCTTTCAGGGTTTCCATCAGCTTTTGACGCTCTTCGCCCATCGATGCTTCGATGACTGCGCGACGCGACAACACGACGTTGTTGCGCTTGCGATCCAGCTTGATAACCTTGAATTCCAGGGTCTTGCCTTCGAAAGGCGTTGTATCCTTGACCGGACGTGTATCCACCAGCGAACCTGGCAGGAAGGCACGAATACCGTTGGTCAGAACGGTCAGGCCGCCCTTGACCTTGCCATTGACAGTACCAACGACGATCTCGCCGGACTCCATCGCTTTTTCGAGCGAGAGCCACGATGCCAGACGCTTGGCCTTGTCACGCGACAGGATAGTGTCGCCGAAACCGTTTTCCAGCGATTCGATCGCGACGGAGATGAAATCACCGACGTTGACTTCGAGTTCGCCGTTGTCATTTTTGAATTCTTCGATTGGAATGAAGGCTTCGGACTTCAGGCCGGCGTTGACGATAACGAAGTTATGGTCGAGGCGGACGACTTCAGCCGAAATGACTTCACCAGAACGCATGTCTTGACGTGACAGCGATTCTTCAAACAGCGCTGCAAATGCATCAGCGCCAGCGGCTCCAGGAGCCAGGATAGTTGTGGTAGACATAGATTTAAGAAAGGTGTTGGCCAATATCCGGTCGCGATTTGCAGAAATCAGACTGCTGACGATGCACGCAAAGGGCGATAAATAATGGGTTTAGGTTTATCAACACTCGCCGGACTTTGCATCTGGCGAGCACCAATGACATTACAGAAACAACAAATAAAACAGCTAAAAATACTGCGCAAGTGCTTATAAAGCCGCGTACCAGCTGAGCACCTGCTTGACCGCTTCATCAGCTGTCATGTCGGAAGTATCCAGAAGATATGCCCCTTCCGCCGGCTTGAGAGGCGCAGACGCACGATTCATATCCCGTGCATCACGCTCCCTCAGATCCTTCGAGAGGTCTTCCATATTAGCAGGAAAACCCTTGTCAATCAATTGCTTATAGCGTCTTTGCGCTCTTGCTTCGACGCTGGCGGTCAAAAAGACCTTCAGGGGAGCATGCGGGAAGATCACCGTGCCCATGTCGCGACCATCCGCCACCAAGCCTGGTGCCTTGCGGAAACTGAGCTGCAAACCATACAGAGCATGGCGAACCGTTGCCAAAACAGCAATTTTTGATGCGGTATTGCCGACTTCTTCAGCCCGGATCGCCTGCGTAACATCTTCATTGGCGAGAAAAATATGGCCGCCGTCAAAATGGCAATGCAAGTGCTCCGCACTCTTGGCCAGACCATGCTCGTCAGTCATGGGGACACCACGACGGATCGCGGACAAGGCTGTCAGCCTATACAAGGCGCCGGAATCCAGATAGTGAAAGCCGAGATGCTGCGCCACTTTTTGCGCCACCGTACCCTTACCTGAAGCAGTCGGGCCATCGATGGCTATAACGGGAATAGTTGCCGCATTCATAGGAATCCCCGTTTCTTCATAAAATGTTCAATCACAGTGTTAATCAAATTCTTAGTCAACATTCCGACGCATCAAATCAGTGTCTGCTCGGCAATCTGCTCGAACACCCGGAAATAGTCGGGAAAAGTCTTCGCCACACATTTCGGATCGTTGATACGTACGCGCGTACCCTGGCGTGCTGCACCATCCAGCGATGCCAGCGAAAAGCACATCGCCATGCGGTGGTCGTCATAGGTATCGATAGTCGCAGGCGTCAACTGGGCGGGAGGCGTCACGCTCAGGTAGTCTTCGCCCTCTTCCACGGTCGCACCAAGCTTGCGCAGCTCGGTCGCCATGGCGGACAGACGGTCGGTTTCTTTTACGCGCCAGCTGGCGATGTTGCGCAAAACGCTGGTGCCGTTGGCGTACAAGGCCGCCACGGCGATCGTCATGGCCGCGTCCGGGATGTGGTTGAAATCGGTATCGATGGCTTGCAGCACACCGTTGGACGACGCCTCAATCCAGTTGTCACCCATGGTGATAGTTGCGCCCATCTGGCGCAGCGCTTCGACGAAACGCACATCACCCTGAATACTGTCCTTGCCGACGCCCTCCACCCGGATCGGTCCACCGGCAATTGCGCCCGCTGCCAAAAAGTAGGACGCGGATGACGCGTCGCCTTCAACGTGAATCGTGCCCGGGCTCTGATAGTGCTGCCCGGCGGCAACCGTGAACGATTGCCAGCCGTCGCGCTGCACGTCAATACCGAAGCGGCGCATCAGGTTCAGGGTAATTTCAATGTAAGGCTTGGAAATCAGTTCGCCGATCACTTCGATCGTCATCGGCTCGCTCTTGGCCATCAATGGCGCAGCCATCAGCAGCGCCGTAAGGAATTGACTGGATACATTGCCGCGCACCTTCATGCGATGCGCGTTGAGCATGCCGCGGCGGATATGCAAAGGCGGATAGCCGGGGTTGCCGGTATATTCGATCTGCATACCGACGTCGTTCAAGGCATCCACCAGATCACCGATCGGGCGCTCATGCATGCGCGCCACGCCATGCAAAGTGTAGTCGCCGCCGATGACCGCCAATGCGGCCGTCAGCGGACGAATCGCGGTACCCGCATTCCCCATGAACAAATCCGCCTGATGCACCGGCAGCACGCCATCCACGCCATGTACGAGGTAGTCCTGCGTGCCGTCAATCTGCTCCCATTTGACGCCAAGCTGCTGCAAGGCCATCAGCATCACAAGCGTATCGTCGGATGCCAGCAGATCCATGATTTTGGTGGTGCCGCGCGACAAGGCTGCCAACAACAGAATGCGATTGGAAATACTCTTGGAACCCGGCAATTTAACCGTACCTTGTACGTGAGCGACAGGCGCCAGATCGATGTGATGCGGATAGGAGGCTTGCTTCATGAGAATTCGTGATTCACCAGGTTGATAGTGGATGGGTAGAGCTTGACAGTAGATTAATAGAAGATTGGCCCCGGTTTAGCTGCAGAGGAGCCGCGAAAGCAAGCACAGACAACTACCGCAACGCGAACAACTTGCAAGCCGCTCAGTCGCCACCCTCTTTGCTTTGCCGCTCGGCGGTTTCGATCGCTACAGACCAATTGTGCCGCGCCTGCTGGGCATTTGCGTAAATTTTTTCCAGGCCGTCGCTGTCGCGCTCAACCAGCATTTTGCGCATGCGAATCAGCTGAACCAGATAGGCGTCCAGTTCGTGCAGCAAGGCAGCGCGATTGGCCAACGAAATATCACGCCACATCTCCGGCGAAGAACCGGCGATACGCGTAAAGTCGCGGAAACCGCTGGCAGCGTATTGAAACAGGATAGGCGCGTGCGGCTTCGATGCGATGTCGTCGACCAAGGCATACGCCAGCAAGTGCGGCAGATGGCTGACCGAGGCAAAGACGGCGTCGTGTTCTTGCGGGCTCAGGCGATGAATGAGTGCGCCGCAGGCCTGCCAGGCTTGCGCCACACGCTCGATATCCTGCTCGGTGTTTTCCGGCAAGGAAGTGATCACCGTCTTCTTGCCCATGTACAAATCGGCCAAGGCGGCGTCCGGACCATTTTGCTCACGCCCGGCAATCGGATGCCCCGGTATGAATTGCGCGATCTTGTCGCCAAACGCTTCGCGTGCCGCGGCAACGACATCGGCCTTGGTGCTGCCGGCATCCGTCACAATGGTACCCGGCTGCAAATGCGGCGCGATGCTCACCAGAATCGCACCGGTCTGCGCGACCGGTGCCGCCAGCATGATCAGATCCGCGCCTTGCACCGCATCAGCAACGTTGGTGCTCACCTCATCGATGATGCCCAACTCCTTTGCGCGCAACAGGGATGTTTCGGTACGACCGACACCGACCACGTGCTCTACGGCACCAGCTTTTTTCAATGCCAGCGCAAACGAACCGCCGATCAGGCCGACGCCAAAGACAACAATTTTCTTCACTATGCTCAGCCTTCAGCCCAGAACGACTTTCAACGCGGCGATAAACGCAGCATTTTCTTCAGGCAGGCCGATGGTGATGCGCAGCCATTGCGGCAAGCCGTAGTTGCCGACCGGACGCACGATGATGCCCTTCTTCAACAACGCCAGATTAACGCGCGCACCAGCGCCGTCATCATCGCCTACCTTGACCAGCACGAAGTTGCCGAACGACGGCACATACTTCAGTCCCAGCGTATCGAAGGCCGCAATCAGTTGCTTGTAGCCTTGTGCGTTGATCTCGGCGCTCTTTTGCAGGAATGCCTTGTCGTTAAGTGCAGCAACCGCAGCTGCCTGCGCCAGCGAATTGACATTGAACGGTTGACGGATGCGATTAAGCAAATCGGTCACGCCCGGTTGGGCGATGGCAAAACCAACGCGCAAACCGGCCAGGCCGTATGCCTTGGACATAGTGCGCGAAACGATCAGATTCGGATAAGTGCGCACCCAGTCGGTCGACTCATATTGCAGATCGGCTGAAAGATATTCGTTATAAGCCTCGTCGATCACGACGACGACATGCTGCGGCACCGCCTTCAGGAAGGCATCCAGCTCTGCCGGCGGCAGGAAGGTGCCGGTCGGGTTGTTCGGATTGGCGATATAGATCAGACGCGTGTCATCGGCAATAGCCGCCGCCATGGCTTGCAAGTCGTGACCGAAATCCTTGGCCTTGACTTCAATTGCGCGGGCACCCACCGCCTGGGTCGCCAGTGCGTAGACCAGAAAACCGTATTGCGCGTAGATCACCGACTGTTTCGGCTGCACGAAGGCGTGCGCCGCCAGTTCCAGAATGTCGTTGCTGCCGTTGCCGAGCGTGATCCAGTCTTGCGGGACATTATATTTGGCGCTGATTGCCGCCTTCAGATCAAAGCCGTTGGCATCCGGATAGCGGCCGATATCGGCGACTGCCTGCTGCATGGCCAGCTTGGCCGACTCGGGCATGCCCAACGGGTTTTCGTTGGATGCCAGCTTGATGATCTTGCTTTCTTCCAGGCCGAATTCACGCGCGACTTCGGCGATCGGTTTGCCTGCCTGGTATGGCGCGAGTGCGCGCACATATTCCGGACCAAATTGTGTGGACATAATGAACCTTCGGATGACTTAAACGGTAAAAGGATAAGAGCCCAGCAGCTTGAAGAAAGCAGCGTTCTCTTTTAATTCGGCCAGCGCCTTGGCGACTTTTTCGTCTTGCTCGTGACCTTCGAGGTCGACATAGAAATAATATTCCCACGCGCCCATGCGGGCCGGCCGCGACTCGAAGCGTGTCATCGACACGCCGTGCTTGGCCAGCGGCGCCAGCAAGTTGTAGACGGCGCCAGCCTTGTTCGGCACCGACAGCACGATGGAGGTCTGATCTCGTCCTGACGGCGCGGTTTGCAGGCGACCGATGACGGCAAACCGCGTGCGATTGTGCGGATCGTCCTGAATATGCGCGTTGACGGTTTGCAGGCTGTACTTCTGCCCGGCGATCTCTCCCGCAATGGCGGCCACGGTGACATCTTCGCCGGCCATGCGCGCCGCTTCGGCATTCGAGGCCACGGCTTGACGCTCAATGGACGGATAGTTCTGATTCAGCCACGCGTTGCATTGCGCCAGCGCCTGCGAGTGTGCGCAGATGCGCGTGATACCTTGCATGCCGCCGTCTTTGGTCATCAGGCTGTGATGTACCGGAATCGAAATTTCACCGCTGATACGCAGCGTGGTTTGCAGCAACAGATCCAGCGTACGGTTGATCACGCCTTCGGAAGAATTCTCGATCGGCACCACGCCGAAATCGGCCGTACCGGCTTCCGCATCGCGGAACACTTCGTCGATCGAAACGCAAGGCAAGCCTTCCACGGCATGACCGAATTGTTGATACACGGCTTGTTCGCTGAAGGTGCCTTCCGGACCGAGATAAGCGACCACGACACGCTTTTCCAGCGCGCGGCAGGCCGACATGACTTCGCGGAAAATGGTTTGAATGTCTGTACCCAGCAGCGGACCGGGATTACGCTCGGCAGCCTTGCGCAACACTTGCGCTTCACGCTCGGGGCGAAACACCGGCGCATTGGTCTCGGCCTTCACGTGGCCGACTTCCTGCGCGACGCGAGCGCGCTGGTTCAGCAAATCAAGAATTTGCGCATCGATAGCGTCGATCTTCTGACGCAGGGGCAAGAGTTTATCGTCACTCATCATAGTTCTTTCTGATTCAGTCTTGTTCCGGCCGTTTGCAGGAAGCAGCTTCCCGTTCGGCTCTTGGAGAGCGGCTGACAAAGCGCCGGTGGCAAGGCGCGCCGACGCAGACAGTGCGCTAGCACGACAAGGAGGCGCAACGCCGCCAGCGGTGCTTTACCAGCCGTTCTCAGCCGTGAGTTTGCTCGAAGTCGCGGAGATACCCCACCAGCGCCTCAACACCTTCAATCGGCATCGCGTTGTAGATCGATGCGCGCATGCCGCCGACCGACTTGTGGCCTTTCAGCTGCAGCAGACCGCGCTCTTTGGCGCCGGTCAGGAATGTCTCGTTCAATGCATCGTCATGCAAGAAAAACGGCACGTTCATGCGCGACCGGCAATCCTTGGCAATGCGTGTTTTATAAAATTCGGTGCCATCAAGATAGTTGTACAACAAGTCCGCCTTGGCGATATTGCGACGCTCCATCTCAGCCACGCCGCCCTGGCGCTTGAGCCATTGGAACACCAGTCCGGCGATATAAATCGCGTAGGTCGGCGGTGTGTTGTACATGGAATCATTGTCGGCGACGATCTTCCAGTCGAACGCGGAAGGACAGATCGGCAAGGCATGGCCCAACAAGTCTTCGCGCACGATAACGATGGTCAAGCCGGCGGGGCCGATATTCTTTTGCGCGCCACCGTAGATGACACCGTATTTGGAGACATCCACAGCCCGCGACAGGATGTGCGAAGACATGTCGGCGACGATCGGTGCATTGTCGGTATCAGCAGCGACATCAGGCGTGAATTGGTACTCAACGCCATCAATGGTTTCGTTGGTGCACAGGTGAACGTAGGCAGCGTTGCGGGACAGCTTCCACGACGCGCGCGCAGGAATGCTGGCGAATTTCTCCGCCTCGGAGGATGCAGCGACGTTGACTTCGCAATAACGGCGCGCTTCCTTGATCGATTTGGTCGACCAGGAGCCGGTGTTGATGTAATCGGCAACGCCGGGCTTGCCGCGCAGAGCCGCCAGATTCATCGGAATGATGGCGTTCTCGGCGATGGCGCCGCCTTGCAAAAACAGGATTTTGTAATTGGAGGGAACAGCAAACAGCTCGCGCATATCCCGCAATGCTGCTTCGATGATCGACATGTATTCCTTGCCGCGATGACTCATTTCCATCACGGACATGCCACTACCGTGCCAGTCCAGCATTTCGTCAGCGGCTTGCTGCAATACTTCTTTCGGCAATACGGCTGGACCAGCGGAAAAATTGTAGACCATGATCTAGGGTAGAAATAAGGAAGAGACGAAGCAACAATACAAGAACAGGAGCAGAAAAAACAGGAACAGACGACGGAAGAAACACGCGAAACAAGCAGAACAAAAAAAACAAACACGACAGGATGAAAATGACCGGCCATCAGCCGGTCATTTTCTGTTCAACCCTGATTATTCCGCAGGTGCGTCGCCTTCGCCGGCAGCTGTAGCGCCGCCTTCGGAATCAACTGCGCCTTCGGCGTCATCTTCGAGCTTGTCTTCTTCAGCATCAGACTCAACCACACGCTGCAGACCGCTCAGCTTGGTGCCGTCTTCCACTGCAATCAGCGTCACGCCTTGTGTTGCACGACCCATTTCGCGGATTTCTGCGACGCGGGTACGAATCAACACGCCACCAGTCGTGATCAGCATGATTTCATCGCTGGCCTCAACCAATGTCGCCGCGACGACCTTGCCGTTGCGTTCGCTGGTCTGGATCGCGATCATGCCCTTGGTGCCGCGGCCGTGACGGGTATATTCGGTAATCGGCGTACGTTTGCCGAAGCCGTTTTCAGTTGCCGTCAGGACCGATTGCTGTTCGTTCTCGGCAACCAGCAACGCGATAACCTGCTGACCTTCTTCCAGGTTCATGCCGCGCACACCACGTGCCGTGCGGCCCATCGGACGCACGTCGTTTTCGTCAAAGCGAACTGCCTTGCCGGAGTCGGAGAACAACATGACGTCATGTTGACCGTCAGTCAGCGCCGCGCCGATCAGGAAGTCGCCCTCATCGAGGTCGACCGCAATGATGCCGGCCTTGCGTGGATTGCTGAAGTCGGACAACGGCGTCTTCTTGACAGTGCCGAGGCTGGTCGACATGAAGACATAACGGTCTTCAGGGAAGGTACGGTTTTCGCCGGAGACCGGCAGAATGACCGTGATCTTTTCCCCTTCTTGCAGCGGGAACATGTTGACGATCGGCTTGCCGCGCGAATTGCGCGAGCCTTGCGGCACTTCCCATACCTTCAGCCAATACATGCGGCCACGGTTGGAGAAGCACAGGATGTAATCGTGCGTATTGGCGATGAACAGTTGGTCGATCCAGTCGTCGTCCTTGGTCGCCATGGCTTGTTTGCCGCGGCCACCGCGTTTTTGAGCGCGGTATTCAGAGACTGGTTGCGACTTCATGTAACCGGTGTGCGACAAGGTCACGACCAGATCTTGCGGCGTGATCAGATCTTCCGTGCCGAGGTCGGTGGCGTTGAGTTCGATGGTCGAACGGCGCTCGTCCTTGGCGCCGATGCCGAAGTCGTTCTTGGCGGCGTTCAGTTCGTCGGTGATGATCGCAGTAACGCGAGCCGGCTTGGACAGAATATCCAGCAAGTCGGCGATCTGCTCCATGACTTCCTTGTACTCGTTGACGATCTTGTCTTGCTCCAGACCGGTCAGACGTTGCAGACGCATTTGCAGGATTTCCTGCGCCTGATCGTCGGACAGCTTGTACAGGCCGTCGTTTTGAATACCGTAATGCGTCGGCAGATTTTCCGGACGGAAGGCATTGATGCCGCCAGTGTTTTCGGCACCGGTACGGGACAACATTTCGCGTACAACGGAAGAATCCCAGGCGCGCGCCATCAGTTCTGTCTTCGCGACCGGCGGCGTCGGCGCCGCACGGATGATCGCGATGAAGTCATCGATGTTGGCCAGCGCAACCGCCAGACCTTCCAGTACGTGACCACGCTCGCGCGCTTTGCGCAGTTCAAAAATAGTGCGGCGCGTAACGACTTCACGGCGATGCGACAGGAAGCATTCCAGCATCTGCTTCAGGTTCAGCAGCTTCGGCTGACGATCCACCAGCGCCACCATGTTCATACCGAAGGTGTCTTGCAGCTGTGTCTGCTTATACAGATTGTTCAGCACGACTTCAGGCACTTCACCGCGCTTGAGCTCAATAACGACGCGCATACCGGACTTGTCGGACTCGTCGCGCAGATCGGAAATACCGTCGAGCTTCTTGTCGCGAACCAGTTCAGCGATACGTTCCAGCAACGCCTTCTTGTTGACCTGATACGGCAGCTCGTCGACGATGATCGCAGTACGACCTTCGCGGCCAAACTCTTCGAAATGCGTCTTCGCGCGCATGACAACGCGACCACGGCCGGTGCGATAACCATCGCGCACGCCGGAGACGCCATAGATGATGCCGCCAGTCGGAAAGTCCGGCGCGGGAATCAGCTCGATCAGCTCATCGATTGTGCAATTGGCGTTCGACAACACGTGCAGCGCGCCATTAATGACTTCGGTGATGTTGTGCGGCGGAATGTTTGTCGCCATACCCACCGCGATACCGGACGAACCGTTAATCAGCAAGTTAGGGATGCGAGTCGGCAGGACCGAAGGTTCTTTTTCCTTGCCGTCGTAGTTGGGATCGAAATCGACAGTTTCTTTTTCGATATCGGCCAGCAGCTCGTTGGCAATCTTGTCGAGGCGGCACTCGGTGTAACGCATCGCCGCAGCGCCGTCACCGTCGATCGAGCCGAAGTTACCCTGACCGTCGACCAGCATGTAGCGCAGCGAAAAGTCCTGCGCCATACGCACCAGCGTGTCGTAAATCGAAGCGTCGCCGTGCGGGTGATACTTACCCATGACTTCACCGACCACACGCGCACACTTCACAAACGGGCGGTTCCAGACATTGTTCATCTCGTGCATGGCAAACAGCACGCGGCGATGCACCGGCTTCAGGCCGTCACGCACGTCCGGCAGAGCACGACCCACGATCACGCTCATCGCGTAGTCGAGGTAGCTCTTGCGCATCTCTTCTTCAAGGGAAATGGGGATGGTTTCTTTGGCGAATTGATCCATTGGCAAGTCGATAGGTATTGATCTTGGTTGTTAAATCAGACCCGCAACAGCATGGCTAAAACATCCATAGCGGGTAGCGACTTTAAACCAAGCATTCTAGCACGCCGAGCCTTCGTGCCACCGGTTTTAGCTCTGCGGCAATATGCAGCTCCCGGCATAAACAATTGCAGACAAGGCGACGATTATGATTAAAATGCGAGCCTTCTTTAGAAAAATTGCAATTTAGTGCAGGCAGGCATTTTTCCGCAAAGCAAAATTGCCGCTCTAATCGCCTCCTTGGCGCAGTTCTCGAAGTAATTCGCCCCGCCTACGCCTCAACATACTAACTAATATGTCTTATAAATTTATCGCCGGATTACTACTATCCGCTTTCGCCTCGGCAGCCAGCGCGCAAAACCCCACCAACATCGCTGCCACTCCCGCATCGACTGCCTACAATCAGGACAATCAAGGCAATATTGCACGCAGTCAATATGGACTCTGCTGGCGCACGGGCTACTGGACACCCTCCAACTCAGTCACTGGCTGCGATGGAGATTTGACGCCCCCGATCGCCAACCCTATCGCACCCGCATTGGTCACTAATCCTGCCGCCATCATCAATACGGAACAGTACGCCTCGACCAATCCGGAAAATTGCAATTTTGCCGTCACGCTCTCCGGCGATCAGACTTTCGGCTTTGGCATGACCGATTTAAATAGCGCTGCCAACCGGATTCTCAATAAGGAAGTCGTGGAAAGACTGAAAACCTGCGATCAGGCTGCCAGCATCAAAGTAACCGGCCATGCCGATCGGATTGGCTCTCAGAAACATATTCAGGAAATCTCACTCAAACGCGCAGAGGCAGTTGCAGGCTTTCTGAAGAGCAAAAATATTTCCGTTCCGATAGAAATCGTCGGCGCAGGCAACAATGAGCCCATCAGCCACTGCTCCGAGAAACTTGCAAATAAGAAATTAACAAGCTGTCTATCACCTGACCGGCGTGTGGTTATTTCTGTGCAAGGGCATGAAAAATAAGGTTTTTTAGGCAAAAATTAGCTTTTTTGGCAACTCATGCAGAGTGTTCATAGAGGTAAACGTCTTGTTACCAAAAAACAACAGAGTGTTAAAAACGTTGATTGGACTATTTGGCAACCTTCGCCGATTGCACCAGCCTGTGGCAGAATGGCGGCTAAGTTCATTGCATGTCCCTGCAAAGGGACGTGTGACGACCTGAACACATGATATTATTCGTTTTTTTGATGTCGTAATTTTGTAGCGCAGTTTATCTGCGGATATCTCACCCGAGAGGAGAAACATGAACAAATTAGCAAAACTCGTCTTCGCTG
>Ga0209913_1000847_pt1 | contig 21337 bp, 22 predicted proteins | sample PersoiDNA2013203_FD_185805 | JGI IMG/M metagenome (GOLD analysis project Ga0209913, IMG submission 185805) | Permafrost soil microbial communities from the Arctic, to analyse light accelerated degradation of dissolved organic matter (DOM) -... | ecosystem: Environmental > Terrestrial > Soil >... | reverse complement strand
CTCCCTCGCGTCGAATGCCTTCCAGCTCAAACGAAAAGTCATTGAGCAATACATTGGCTGAGGCGAGTGTTTCGCTGAGGTTGACCAGCAGGTCTTCGGTCATTTGAATCCGTTGATCCCCGACCTGCTCGTCCGTCAGTCAGTCCTCGCCATGCTGAAGGGATCTGCGACCTCAAGCAAAAGTTGGAAGGCTTCTTGCAATACCGCCTTCAGGACGCCCTCTAGCGTCAAAACTTTGCTTCAAGGAACGCGAGGAATACCGGTGGTAGATCGCTCTCAAATGCTCAGCACGGCCCGCGGCACCCTGACTGACTTGTCGCGGGGCAATCTGGGTGTGCCGTTGTTGTTGCTGGTGATGCTGGCAATGATGATGTTGCCGATGCCGCCGTTCCTGCTGGACGTGTTCTTCACCTTCAACATTGCCCTGTCCGTCGTGGTCCTGCTGGTCTGCGTCTATGCGTTGCGGCCGTTGGATTTCGCGGTGTTCCCCACCATTCTGCTGATCGCCACGCTGTTGCGGCTGGCGTTGAACGTGGCGTCGACCCGCGTGGTCATGCTCCACGGCCAGGACGGTCACGCCGCCGCCGGTAAGGTGATCCAGGCCTTCGGTGAGGTGGTGATCGGCGGTAACTACGTGGTCGGTATCGTGGTGTTCGCGATCCTGATGATCATCAACTTCGTGGTGGTGACCAAAGGCGCCGGGCGGATTTCCGAGGTGAGCGCGCGCTTTACCCTCGACGCCATGCCCGGCAAACAGATGGCCATCGACGCCGACCTCAACGCCGGCCTGATCGACCAGAACCAGGCCAAGACGCGCCGCCTGGAAGTGGCCCAGGAAGCCGAGTTCTACGGTTCCATGGACGGTGCCAGCAAATTCGTGCGCGGCGATGCCATCGCCGGCCTGTTGATTCTGTTCATCAACCTGATCGGCGGCATGGCGGTCGGGATCTTCCAGCACGGCATGACCTTTGGCGATGCGGGCAAGGTCTACGCCCTGCTGACCATCGGTGACGGTTTAGTGGCGCAATTGCCATCACTGTTGTTATCCACAGCAGCGGCGATCATGGTGACCCGTGCGTCGGGCTCCGAAGACATGGGCAAGCAGATCAGCCGGCAGATGTTTGCCTCGCCCAAGGCACTGGCCGTGGCGGCGGGCATCATGGCGATCATGGGCCTTGTGCCCGGCATGCCCCACGTCTCGTTCTTGAGCATGGCGGCCATGGCCGGCGGTGGCGCCTACCTGTTCTGGAAAAAGCAGAACGTGATCAAGGTGAATGCCCAGCAAGAAATCGCGCGCCAGCAGGAGCTGCTGCCGTCGCCGGCCCGCGCCCAGGAAACCAAGGAGTTGGGCTGGGACGATGTGACCCCGATCGACATGATCGGCCTGGAAGTCGGCTACCGCCTGATTCCGTTGGTAGACCGCAACCAGGGCGGCCAATTGCTCGCGCGGATCAAAGGCGTGCGCAAGAAGTTGTCCCAGGACCTGGGCTTCCTGATGCCCACCGTGCATATCCGCGACAACCTCGATCTGGCCCCCAGCGCCTACCGCCTGACCCTGATGGGTGTGATCCTCGCCGAAGCGGAGATCTACCCCGACCGCGAGCTGGCGATCAACCCCGGCCAGGTGTTCGGCACGCTGAACGGTATAACCGCCAAAGATCCGGCTTTTGGCCTGGAAGCGGTATGGATCGAAGTCAGCCAGCGCAGCCAGGCGCAGTCCCTCGGTTACACCGTGGTGGATGCCAGTACGGTTGTCGCCACGCACCTTAACCAGATTCTGTACAAGCACTCCCATGAGCTGATCGGCCACGAAGAAGTCCAGCAATTAATGGGTTTGCTGGCCAAGGCGTCGCCAAAACTCGCCGAAGAGCTGGTGCCGGGCGTGCTGTCGCTGTCGCAATTGCTCAAAGTGCTGCAGGCGCTGCTGTCCGAACAAGTGCCGGTGCGCGACATTCGCAGCATCGCCGAGGCCATCGCCAACAATGCCGCCAAGAGTCAAGATACCGCCGCCCTGGTGGCCGCGGTGCGCGTCGGATTGTCCCGCGCTATCGTGCAAAGCATTGTAGGGGTTGAGTCTGAGCTACCTGTGATCACCTTGGAGCCAAGGTTGGAACAAATATTGCTCAATAGTATTCAGAAGGCAGGACAAGGCCAGGAAGAGGGCGTTCTGCTGGAGCCAAGTATGGCTGAAAAACTGCAGCGTTCGTTGATCGACGCCGCACAGCGCCAGGAAATGCAGGGCCAACCGGTGATTCTGTTGGTGGCAGGTCCGGTCCGAGCGATGTTGTCGCGGTTTGGACGCCTGGCAGTGCCGAATTTGCACGTTTTGGCTTATCAGGAAATCCCTGACAACAAGCAAGTGACTATCGTCGCGACAGTAGGGCCCAACGGCTGAGGTAGTGGGTTATGCAAGTAAAGCGTTTTTTCGCCGCCGATATGCGTCAGGCCATGAAACTGGTACGTGACGAGCTGGGCGCCGACGCTGCGATTATCGGTAACCGTCGTATTGCCGGCGGTGTTGAGCTGACGGCTGCCCTGGATTACACCCCTTCGGCGCTGGCCCCGCGCGTCCCGAACATGGAGCTTGAAGACGAGCTGCGCAAGACTGCCTCACGCATTGTCTCGGCCCAGGCCGAACTGAGCATGCGTGGCGACAGCGATGCGACCACCAATCGCCAGTTGTTCGCCGGCCTGCCGCTGACTGCCGCCGAGCCGTTGATGGAGCCGACGTTCATCGAACCGCCGCGTCCTGCCGCGCCAGCCCCGGCCGCCGCAGTCGACCAGCGTGTGTTCGATTCGATGCGCTTTGAACTCAACGGCCTGCGTGAACTGCTGGAAGTGCAGCTTGGTTCGCTGGCGTGGACCCAACTGCAAGGCAGCAAGCCGCAACAGGCCAACCTGTGGCGTCGCCTGCAACGCATCGGCCTGTCCGGCCCGTTGTCCCGCGACCTGCTGGCACTGACCACCGAAATCGAAGAACCTCGCCAGGCCTGGCGCATGTTGCTGGCCCACCTGGCGCGGATGATCGTCACCCCGGAAATCGAGCCCCTGGAAGAGGGTGGCGTGATCGCCATGGTCGGCCCTGCCGGCATGGGCAAGACCACCACCCTGGCCAAGCTGGCCGCGCGTTACGTGCTCAAGTACGGCGCCCAGAATATCGCGCTGGTGAGCATGGACAGCTACCGCATCGGTGCCCAGGAGCAACTCAAGACCCTGGGCCGTATCCTCAATGTGTCGGTGACCCACGTTGACCCGGGCCAGTCCCTGGCCAATGCCCTCGATCCGTTGCTGCGCAAGCGCGTGGTGTTGATCGATACCGCCGGCCTGCAAGCCAGCGACCCGGCGTTGCGCATGCAGCTGGAAAGCCTGGCCGGGCGTGGTATCAAGTCAAAAAATTACCTAGTGCTTGCAACCACCAGCCAAAAACAAGTTCTTACCGCTGCGTACCATAGCTACAAGCGCTGTGGCCTGGCCGGATGCATCCTCACCAAGCTCGATGAAACCGCGAGCCTGGGCGAGGTGTTGAGCCTGGCGATCAGTCATGAACTTCCGGTCGCCTACCTGACCGACGGGCCGCGGATTCCAGATGATTTGCATCTGCCGCGCCGTCATCAGTTGGTCAGCCGTGCCGTCAGCGTGCAAATGCAAGAAGAGCCTAGCGAGGAAGCGATGGCTGATATGTTCGCTGACCTTTACCACAACCCGGCAAAACGGGTGGGTTGAGGGCAGCATGAACACCCTGAATTGTATCTACATCGATGGTCTGCAGCGATTCACGCGGCCAAGCCATGTAGCCTGCGTCTAAGCAAGACAAGGTAAAGAAATAAAATGGGCAGCATGCATCCCGTACAGGTGATCGCGGTGACCGGCGGCAAAGGTGGCGTCGGGAAAACTAACGTGTCAGTGAATTTGTCCCTGGCGCTGGCAGAGCTTGGCCGTCGTGTCATGCTGCTGGATGCTGACCTGGGATTGGCGAACGTCGACGTTTTGCTGGGGCTCACGCCCAAACATACCCTCGCCGATGTGATCGAGGGTCGCTGTGAGCTGCGCGATGTGCTGCTGCAGGGCCCTGGAGGCATCCGCATCGTGCCGGCCGCCTCGGGCACTCAGAGCATGGTCCACCTGAGCCCGGCGCAGCATGCAGGCCTGATTCAGGCGTTCAGCGATATCGGCGACAACCTCGACGTGCTGGTGATCGACACCGCCGCCGGGATCGGCGAGTCCGTGGTCAGCTTCGTGCGCGCCGCGCAAGAAGTCCTGCTGGTGGTCTGCGATGAACCCACCTCGATCACCGACGCCTACGCCCTGATCAAACTACTGAATCGCGACTACGGCATGAACCGCTTCCGTGTGCTGGCCAACATGGCCCAGAGCCCGCAGGAAGGGCGCAACCTGTTCGCCAAGTTGACCAAGGTCACTGATCGCTTTCTCGATGTCGCCTTACAATACGTCGGCGCAGTTCCCTATGACGAGTGTGTACGCAAGGCTGTGCAAAAGCAGCGTGCAGTCTACGAAGCGTTCCCTCGTTCGAAATGCGCCTTGGCGTTCAAGGCTATTGCTCAGAAGGTCGATACCTGGCCATTGCCCGCCAACCCACGGGGGCATCTGGAGTTTTTCGTCGAGCGATTGGTGCATCAGACGAGCGCAGGACCAGTGCTATGACAGCCAGCGGCTATAACCTTTACAAGAAGTCGGCACGTGACAGCCAAGGTGAGTTGATCGAGCGCTATGCGCCCCTGGTCAAGCGCATCGCCTATCACTTGCTGGCACGCCTGCCCGCCAGCGTCCAGGTCGAAGACTTGATCCAGGCCGGCATGATCGGCCTGCTCGAAGTGTCGACCAAATACGACGCGAGCAAAGGTGCGAGTTTCGAGACGTATGCGGGTATCCGTATCCGTGGCGCGATGCTCGATGAGGTGCGTAAAGGGGATTGGGCGCCGCGTTCGGTACACCGCAATACGCGCATGGTCAGTGACGCAATTCGTGCAATTGAAGCAAAAACCGGTCGCGACGCTAAAGATCACGAAGTTGCGGCCGAACTCCAATTGAGTCTCGACGATTATTACGGGATTTTGAACGATACCTTGGGCAGCCGCCTGTTCAGTTTCGACGACCTGTTGCAGGACGGCGAACACGAAGGGCTGCACGAGGATGGCGCGAGTACTCATCTCGAGCCGTTGCGTGACCTGGAAGATGAACGCTTTCAGGATGCGCTGGCGGACGCGATTGCCAATTTGCCGGAGCGTGAGCGACTGGTGTTGGCGCTGTACTACGACGAAGAGCTGAACCTCAAGGAAATCGGTGAGGTCCTGGGGGTCAGCGAATCGCGTGTCAGCCAGCTACACAGCCAGTGCGCAGCCCGCTTGCGGGGACGCCTGGGAGAGTGGCGAGCGCGCTGACAGGCAGTGTGGGGATACTGCAAACACTACCGTGAGGGCCCTGGTCTTTACGGGTGAGTTTCGTGGTGCCCCGGGCAGTCCTTTTTGTGTAACGCCTGTTGATTGAAATGGCGCGTCCAGGTGCTGGGCGCGTTTAAGACTGCTTGGAGGTCGAATTGGACAAGAACATGAAAATCCTCATCGTTGATGACTTCTCAACGATGCGGCGGATCATAAAAAACCTGTTGCGTGACCTTGGGTTCACCAACACGGTCGAGGCGGATGATGGCCTTACGGCGATTCCAATCCTCAACAGCGGGAGCATCGACTTTCTGGTAACCGACTGGAACATGCCGGGCATGACCGGTATCGACTTGCTGCGTCATGTGCGCGCCGATGAAAAACTGCGCAGCCTTCCCGTGTTGATGGTGACCGCCGAAGCCAAGCGTGAACAGATCATCGAAGCCGCCCAGGCCGGGGTCAATGGCTACGTGGTCAAGCCATTCACTGCATTGGCCTTGAAAGAGAAGATCGAAAAAATCTTCGAACGCATCGCCCATTGATGCTGCCACGGGGGAGCTATGGAGTATAACGAAACGTCACAGGGGGACTTTGAGTCGACCCTGAAAAAGCATGCTCACCAGCTCGTCGAGAGTCTTGAAAAAGGCCAGTTCGGCGACGCGGTGCAGTTAATCCATGAGCTTAACCAGACCCGTGACCGCGGCCTGTATCAGGAAGTGGGCAAGCTCACACGCGAGCTGCACAGTGCGATCGTCAACTTTCAGATTGACCCGCACATGCCCCAGGCTGAAGAAATTTCGCAAATCACCGATGCTACTGAACGCCTGTCCTATGTGGTCAGGCTGACTGAAGCGGCGGCCAACCGCACCATGGATCTGGTGGAAAACGCCACGCCCCTGGTCAATGGCATGGCCAATGAAGCCCAGGCGCTCAGCGTTGACTGGGGCCGTTTCATGCGTCGGGAAGTGGGGGCTGAGGAATTTCGTGAGTTGGCCCGTCGGGTTGAAGGTTTCCTGTCGCGCAGCGAACAGGACAACCACGCGGTTTCCAGCAACCTCAATGACATTCTGCTGGCTCAGGATTACCAGGACCTCACCGGTCAGGTGATCAAGCGCGTGACCCAATTGGTCACCGAAGTGGAAAGCAACTTGCTCAAATTAGTGCTTATGGCAGGCCAAGTTGATCGTTTTGCGGGCATCGAACATGACCGCGAAGCGATCCTCTCGGAAAAAGATCCACAAAAACATCTCGCCAAGGGTGAAGGTCCGCAGATTCATGCCGATAAACGTGAAGACGTTATGTCAGGTCAGGATGACGTAGATGACCTGTTATCCAGTTTAGGCTTCTAAGGAGCACACCCATGAGCTTCGGCGCCGATGAAGAAATCCTTCAGGATTTCCTTGTAGAGGCCGGCGAAATTTTAGAGCAACTGTCCGAACAACTGGTCGAGCTGGAAAGCCGACCGGATGATGCGAACCTGCTCAATGCAATTTTTCGCGGTTTTCACACTGTAAAAGGGGGCGCCGGCTTCCTCCAGCTCCATGAGCTGGTGGAGTGCTGCCACATCGCCGAGAACGTGTTCGACATCCTGCGCAAGGGTGAGCGTCACGTTGATTCGGAGCTGATGGACGTGATTCTCGAAGCACTGGATGCGGTCAACGGCATGTTCAGCGAAGTCCGCGAACGTGCCCCGATCACCGCAGCCACTCCGGAACTGCTGGCCGCCCTGGCGCGCCTGGCGGAACCTGCCGACACCTCGGCTGCGCCGGTGGTGGAAGCGGCTCCGGAGCCGGTGGTCGAAGTCGAAGCGGATGTCACCGACAGCGAGTTCGAGCAACTGCTCGATTCCCTCAATGCGGTCAAGGCCGAAGCCGAAGCGCCGCAAGCGGTCGCCGCAGTCGCCGCGCCCGCCGCGCCGACCAGCGAAGACATTACCGACGCAGAATTCGAATCCCTGCTCGATCAGCTGCACGGCAAAGGCCAGTTCGCCGCCGACGCCGTTGCACCGACGGCTGCGCCGCAAGCGCCGGCGGCCACCGCCGGCACCGACATTACCGACGACGAATTCGAAGCCTTGCTCGATCAGTTGCATGGCAAGGGCACCTTTGCTGTCGATGCCTTGCCGGAAGTCGCTGCGACTGCGACTGCGACTGCGACTGCCGCTGCACCTGCTGCCAGTGCAGCACCTGCCGGCGACGGGCTGATTTCCGATCACGAATTCGAAGCCTTGCTCGACGAATTGCACGGCAAGGGCAAGTTCACCGAAGTGGCCCCGGCCGCAGCGGCGACGGCAGCGCCGGTGGCAGCCAAACCTGCGCCGGCCAAAGCGGCGGCGCCTGCTGCTGCCAAGCCGGCGCCGGCCCCAGCTGCTGCTCCCGCACCCGCGCGAGCCCCAGCGGCGGCCGTGGCCGACAAGCCTGCCAGTGAAGCCGAAACCACCGTGCGCGTGGATACCGCGCGCCTGGACGACATCATGAACATGGTCGGCGAACTGGTGCTGGTGCGTAACCGCCTGGTGCGCCTGGGCCTGAGCAGCGGCGACGAAGCCATGCAGAAGGCCGTGTCGAACCTCGATGTGGTCACCGCCGACCTGCAGACCGCAGTGATGAAGACGCGGATGCAGCCGATCAAGAAAGTCTTCGGCCGCTTCCCGCGCCTGGTTCGCGACCTGGCACGTCAGCTCAAGAAAGAGATCAACCTGGAACTGGTGGGTGAAGAAACCGACCTCGACAAAAACCTTGTCGAGGCCCTGGCCGACCCGCTGGTCCACTTGGTGCGCAACGCCGTCGACCACGGCGTGGAAACCCCGGAAGAACGCGAAGCCTCGGGCAAGTCCCGTGGCGGCAAGGTGATTCTGGCGGCGGAGCAAGAGGGCGACCATATCCTGCTGTCGATCACCGATGACGGCAAAGGCATGGACCCGGCGATCCTGCGGGGTATCGCGGTCAAGCGTGGCGTGATGGACAAAGACGCCGCCGACCGCCTGACCGACACCGAGTGCTACAACCTGATCTTCGCCCCGGGCTTCTCGACCAAGACCGAGATTTCCGATGTGTCGGGCCGTGGCGTGGGCATGGACGTGGTGAAAACCAAGATCAGCCAGCTCAACGGTTCGATCAATATCTACTCGACCAAGGGCCTGGGCTCGAAGATCGTCATCAAGGTGCCGTTGACCCTGGCGATCATGCCGACCCTGATGGTGATGCTGGGCAACCAGGCCTTCGCCTTCCCGCTGGTCAACGTCAACGAAATTTTCCACCTCGACCTCTCGCGCACCAACGTGGTGGACGGCCAGGAAGTGGTGATCGTGCGCGACAAGGCGTTGCCACTGTTCTACCTCAAGCGCTGGCTGGTCGCCTCGGCTGCCCATGAAGAGCAGCGCGAAGGCCATGTGGTGATTCTCTCCGTGGGCACCCAGCGCATCGGCTTTGTCGTCGATCAACTGGTGGGTCAGGAAGAGGTCGTCATCAAGCCTTTGGGCAAAATGCTGCAGGGAACCCCGGGCATGTCGGGTGCGACCATCACCGGTGACGGTCGCATCGCATTGATTCTCGATGTTCCGAGCATGCTCAAGCGTTACGCCGCACGGCGTATTTGATTCTGGTGGGGCAGGGCGGTATTGCCCGCCCCACCTAACGGAGTGTTTATGGTAGTCAAGGTCCTGGTGGTGGACGATTCGGGTTTCTTCCGCCGCCGCGTCTCGGAAATTCTTTCCGCCGATCCAACGATTCAAGTGGTCGGCACGGCCACCAACGGCAAAGAGGCGATTGATCAAGCCATTGCGTTGAAGCCGGACGTGATCACCATGGACTACGAGATGCCGATGATGGATGGCATCACCGCAGTCCGGCACATCATGCAGCGCTGCCCGACCCCGGTATTGATGTTCTCCTCGCTGACCCATGAAGGCGCCCGGGTCACCCTGGATGCGTTGGACGCCGGCGCAGTGGACTTCCTGCCGAAGAATTTCGAAGACATCTCGCGCAACCCCGAGAAGGTCAAGCAGATGCTGTGCGAGAAGGTCCACAGCATTTCGCGCAGCAACCGTCGCAGCCTGTTCAGCGCCCCGGCGCCCGCGCCGGTTGCAGCTCCGGCCGCACCCACCAGCACGGCGTTTGGTCGCCCGGCTCCGGCACCTGTTGCCCGGCCCGCCGTAGCACCTGCGCGCACGCCTGCGCCCAGCGCCCATTCGCCGGCGCCGAAACGCAAGGCGTATAAACTGGTCGCCATCGGCACCTCGACCGGTGGCCCGGTCGCCCTGCAACGGGTATTGACCCAACTGCCGGCCAACTTCCCGGCGCCGATCTTGCTGATCCAGCACATGCCCGCCGCGTTCACCAAGGCCTTTGCCGAGCGCCTGGACAAGCTGTGCAACATCAGCGTCAAGGAAGCCGAGGATGGCGACATCTTGCGCCCTGGCCTGGCGCTGCTCGCGCCTGGGGGCAAGCAGATGATGGTCGATGGCCGTGGCGTGATCAAAATCCTGCCAGGCGATGAACGCCTCAACTACAAGCCCTGCGTGGATATCACCTTCGGCTCGGCAGCCAAGTCCTACGGCGACAAAGTTCTGGCGGTGGTGCTCACCGGCATGGGCGCCGACGGTCGTGAAGGCGCGCGCCTGCTCAAACAAGGCGGCAGTGCGATCTGGGCTCAGGACGAAGCCAGTTGCGTGATCTATGGCATGCCGATGGCTATCGTCAAGGCTGACCTGGCCGACGCCGTCTACAGCCTGGACGATATCGGCAAGCATTTGGTGGAGGCCTGCCTCTGATGGATGTACTGAGCCTGATCGGCATCACCATGGCATTTGTCGCGATCATCGGCGGCAACTACCTCGAAGGCGGGCACCTCGGTGCCCTGGCCAACGGCCCGGCGGCGCTGATCGTGATCGGTGGCACCGTGGGCGCGGCGTTGCTGCAGTCGCCCATGAGTTCGTTCAAGCGAGCCATGCAAATCCTGATCTGGATCATTTTCCCGCCGCGTGTCGACCTGGCCGGCGGCATCGACCGCGTGGTCAACTGGAGCCTCACCGCACGCAAGGAAGGCCTGCTGGGCCTGGAAGGCGTGGCCGACGCCGAGCCCGACAGTTACGCGCGCAAAGGCCTGCAATTGCTGGTGGACGGCGCCGAGCCGGAGGCGATTCGCAGCATCCTGGAAGTGGATTTCTATACCCAGGAAAGCCGCGATATCAATGCCGCCAAAGTGTTTGAAAGCATGGGCGGCTACGCGCCGACCATCGGCATCATCGGTGCGGTGATGGGCCTGATCCATGTAATGGGTAACCTGGCCGATCCGTCGCAACTGGGCAGCGGCATTGCTGTGGCGTTTGTCGCCACCATCTACGGTGTGGCGAGTGCCAACCTGGTGTTGTTGCCGGTCGCCAGCAAGCTCAAGTCGATTGCCACGCGCCAGTCGCGTTACCGTGAAATGTTGCTCGAAGGCATCCTGTCGATTGCCGAGGGCGAGAACCCGCGCTCCATCGAATTGAAGCTCCAGGGCTTCATGGACTGATGGGAGGTATTGGTTGTGAGCCGTCGCCGTCGCGAGCCTGAAGAACACGTCAACCATGAACGCTGGCTGGTGTCCTACGCGGACTTCATCACCTTGCTGTTTGCGTTTTTCGTGGTGATGTACTCCATCTCGTCGATCAACGAAGGCAAGTACAAAGTCATTTCCCAAGCGCTGATCGGTGTGTTCAACGACGCCGACCACTCGCTCAAGCCGATCCCGATCGGCGAAGAGCGGCCCAAGAGCGTGACCCCGGCCCAGCCGCTGGTCAACGATAGCGATGAGACCTCCGCCGGCGTGGGCGGCACCGCCGACCCGCTGAAAAGCATCGCCAGCGATATCAGCGCCGCGTTTGGCGACCTGATCAGCTCCAACCAGATGACCGTGCGCGGCAATGAGTTGTGGGTGGAGATCGAGCTCAATTCGAGCCTGCTGTTTGCCAGCGCCGATGCCATGCCCAGCGACCAGGCGTTCACCATCATCGACAAGGTGGCGGCGATCCTCAAACCGTTTGAAAACCCGATCCATGTGGAAGGTTTTACCGACAATTTTCCGATCAGCACTGCGCAGTACCCGACCAACTGGGAGCTGTCGTCGGCCCGGGCGGCCAGCATCGTGCGTATGCTTGCGATGCAGGGTGTGAACCCCAGTCGCCTGGCGTCGGTCGGCTATGGCGAGTTCCAGCCGGTGGCCAATAACGCCACGGTGGAAGGCCGCTCCCGCAACCGCCGGGTGGTGCTGGTGGTCTCGCGCAACCTGGATGTACGCCGCAGCCTGATCGGCACCGGCACGGCAAATGCGAGCCCGGACGCAGCATTGAAGCGGGCTGGCACACAAACTGCACCGGCCTCTGCAAAGCCGCCGGTACGGCAAAGCTCCGTCAATTCTCCGTCACCGGCTCAATAACTTATGCACTGTCTCGGTCGCGCCTGTGCCCGCCGGGAGGAATCAACCGAATGAGAGTCTGGGCAGTTGCCAATCAAAAAGGTGGAGTCGGCAAGACCACCACCTCCATCGCCTTAGCCGGCTTGCTGGCCGATGCGGGCAAGCGCGTGGTCGTGGTCGACCTGGACCCCCACGGCTCGATGACCAGCTATTTCGGCTACGACCCGGACGCGCTGGAGCACAGCAGCTATGACCTGTTCCTGCACAAGGGCAGCGTGCCGATCGATCTGCCCGGGCAACTGCTGCTGCCCACCAGCAATGAAAGCATTTCCCTGCTGCCGTCGAGCACCGCCCTGGCCACCCTTGAGCGCCAGTCGCCGGGGCAGAGCGGCCTGGGCCTGGTGATCGCCAAGACCCTGGCGCAGCTATGGCAGGACTTCGACTACGCCATCATCGACAGCCCGCCGTTGCTCGGTGTGCTGATGGTCAACGCCTTGGCGGCCAGCCAGCAATTGGTGATCCCGGTACAGACCGAGCACCTGGCGGTCAAAGGCCTGGAGCGTATGGTCAGCACCCTGGCGATGATCAATCGCTCACGCAAACAGGCGCTGCCGTTCAGCATCGTGCCGACGTTGTTCGACCGCCGCACCCAGGCGTCCCTCGGCACCTTGCGCGTACTGCGCGATGCCTACCCGGACACCATCTGGGAAGGCTACATTCCGGTGGACACGCGCCTGCGCGACGCCAGCCGTGCCGGCCTGACCCCTTCGCAGTTCGACGGTAAAAGTCGCGGCGTGCTGGCGTACCGCGCGCTGCTCAAGCACCTGCTGTCGCAACAACTTGTGGCGCAGGTGGCGTGATGAACCGTCCCGTCGAACTCAAGGTCAAGACCCGGCCGCAACTGGCACTGGAATCCTACCTGGATGCCTTGTTGCAGGAAGCGACCGCCGAAGACCTGCCGGAACCGATCCTGGCTCTTGAACCCGCCGTCGAAGCGCCAAGCACACTGGATGAATTCCAGTTGGCGGTGCTGGAAGAACAGGCGCGTGATGCGCAGGTTGTGGTACCGACGATTGCACCTGTTGTGGCTGCGCCTGTGTTGGCTGCACCTGTTGTGGTTGCACCTGTGGTGGTCGAACCGGTGGTTGAAGTTCACATGCCGCCGAGCATCACACCGCCGCCGGTAACCGGTGACGGCCGTCCGGCGTGGGCCGCAGAGCCGTTCGAATGCTTGCTGTTCGACGTCGCCGGGTTGACTCTGGCAGTGCCGCTGGTGTGCCTGGGCTCGATCTACTCGCTGGAAGGTCAGGAGTTGACGCCGCTGTTCGGGCAACCGGAGTGGTTCCTCGGCATCCTGCCCAGCCAGGCCGGCAACCTCAAGGTGCTGGACACCGCGCGCTGGGTGATGCCCGATCGCTACCGCGATGACTTCCGCCAGGGCTTGCAATACGTGATCTCGGTGCAGGGCTACGAGTGGGGGCTGGCAGTGCATCAAGTCAGCCGCTCGTTGCGCCTGGACCCGAATGAAATCAAATGGCGCAGCCACCGGGGCCAGCGCCCCTGGTTGGCGGGCACCGTGATCGAACACATGTGCGCGTTGCTCGACGTCGCCGAACTGGCCGAGCTGATCGCCAGCGGTGCCGTCAAGTCGATGCCGGGCCAGCAACGCAGTTGATTGAACAAGATCGGCCGCACGGTTGTGCGGCCAAAGCGAAGAAGCACACACGCCGTGTCCAACGGCATTTGAAGGGGTCAGGGGTATGAATAAGTCAGCGTCCGCACAAGGTTTGGATGATCCGATCCTGCAATGGGTTACCTTCAAACTGGACAACGAGTCCTACGGCATCAACGTCATGCGCGTGCAGGAAGTGCTGCGCTACACCGAAATCGCTCCGGTTCCGGGTGCGCCAAGCTACGTGCTGGGCATCATCAACCTGCGCGGCAACGTGGTGACCGTGATCGACACCCGCCAGCGTTTCGGCCTGATACCGACCGAAGTCAACGACAACACCCGTATCGTCATCATTGAGGCCGACAAGCAAGTGGTCGGGATCATGGTCGACAGCGTGGCCGAAGTGGTTTACCTGCGCCAATCGGAAGTGGAAACCGCGCCGAACGTGGGTAACGAAGAGTCGGCCAAGTTCATCCAGGGCGTCTGCAACAAGAACGGCGAACTGCTGATTCTGGTCGAGCTGGACAAGATGATGAGCGAAGAAGAATGGTCGGATCTGGAGAGCATCTGATTGTTCCTTGACGCAGCGGTGATCGTCCTGGCCCTGTTGTGGGCCGGGACGTTGGCGTTTTTTCTGCGCTCGGCGCGTCAGCAACGCGAGTTGGCGGCGCAACAGGCCGAACGCGACGCCGTGCGTGATCGGCGCGTGGTCGAGTTGGCCAAGCGCGTTGATCACTTCCAGCAAAGTGCGGTGCGGGTCGGGGATGAGGTGCATGAACTGCGCGCGATCCTCGCACCAATGCCGGATAAGTTGGAGCAGTTGGAACAGCGTGATCCAGCCAACCTGTCTTTTGCCCAGGCGGCGAAGCTGGTGGGCATGGGCGCGACCGTGGATGAACTGACGCAGTCGTGTGGGTTGACCCAGGCTGAGGCGCAGTTGATGAGCAAGTTGCACAAAAGCTGATTGCGGCCTGGCAGTTGTATACCTATCCAACGTTAGGCGCTTGGTGTCGCCGCCTGCCAATTAAATTCCAAACCCGATGGCTTTTTTCATCTCCTCAAAGGTCAACATCCTTCAAGTACCTTTGAACCCAGGAGAGTTGCCCCATGACCGCCCACAAAGCCCTGTTGATCCTCCACGGCAAGCAAGCCCTCAACGAGGACGTGCGCGCCGCCGTGCTGGCTCGGCGTGAGCAGGGCTGGGAGCTGGCGGTGCGGGTGACGTGGGAGGGCGGCGACGCACAGCGGTTGGTCAAAGAGGCCCTCGACGGCGGGTACGCGCGCATCATTGCCGGCGGTGGTGATGGCACCTTGCGCGATGTGGCCGAGGCCATGGCCCAGGCCGAGACCGACGCCAGCCTGGTGCTGATGCCTTTGGGTACCGCCAATGATTTTGCACGCGCCGCCGGTGTACCGCTGCAGCCCGATCAGGCCCTGGCGCTGCTGGACGTGCCGGCCAGGGCGATCGACCTCGGCCGCGTCGGTGGGCAAGTATTCCTCAATATGGCGACCGGTGGCTTTGGCAGCCAGGTCACCGCCAACACCTCCGAAGAGCTGAAGAAAGTGCTGGGCGGCGCGGCCTATTTATTCACCGGTTTGTCGCGCTTCAGCGAGCTGAAGGCGGCGTATGGCGAGCTGGAAGGCCCGGGTTTTCATTGGAAAGGCGAGCTGCTCGCGCTGGGTATCGGCAACGGCCGCCAGGCGGGCGGTGGGCATGTGCTGTGCCCCGGCGCACTGGTGGACGATGGGTTGCTGGATATCAGCATTTTGCCGGCGCCCCAGGAAGTGGTCGGCACCCTGCGTGAACTGATGAACAATGGCTGGGGCCTGGACACCATGTTTGTCCGCGCGCGCCTGCCGTGGGTCAAGATCAAGGTCGCGCAAGGCTTGTACATCAACCTGGATGGCGAACCGCTGGAAGGCGATGACCTGCACTTCGAGGTCGTGCCCAAGGCCCTGCGCGTCCACTTGCCGCCGGGCTCGCCCCTAGTCGTCCAGGCTGATGATTTGCTCGCGCACGGCAAATAACACCAGGCCCGCCACATCAAAAATTTGCAGGCGCTTCATGATTTGCGAGCGGTGGGCTTCTACGGTCTTGATGCTCAGCCCCAGGCCGTGGGCGATTTCCCGGGTGGATTTGCCGCGCACGATCAGGCGCAGGATTTCCAGTTGGCGAGCGGTGAGATTATGGTTGTGGGCGACCGGGAAGGCCGTGGCCTGGTTGCGTACCAGCGCCTGTTTGATCACGGTGTGGGCAATCGCCGGGCTCAGGTAGCGCTCGTCGTTGCTCAGCGCCAGCAGTGCTTGCTCCAGCTCGTTGGCGGTGGTGTCCTTGAGCAGGTAGCCGTGGGCGCCGGACTCCAGCGCTTGCATGATCAGCTCAGGGTCGGTGTGCATCGACAGGATCAGCACTTTGCTCTTGGGATAGGCCGTCTTGAGTTGGCGCAACGCATCCAGGCCGCCGGTGTGTTTCATCGACAGGTCCAGCAGCACGATATCCGGCAATAGGGCGCTGAATTTTTCCAGCACCTGTGCACCATCGCTGGCTTCGCCAATCACGGTGTAGCCGGGAATATCCAGGACCAGTGCACGTACGCCGGCCCTGATCAGTGCGTGGTCATCCACCAGGAGTAAAGTGCGGGTCACTCGAGAACCTTCGGGGAACTGGCCCGTTCTAGGGCGCGCGGCGCCCAGGGGAAAAGCGCGTCGATCCGTGTGCCTTTGCCTGGCTGGCTGCTGACGGACAACGAGCCCCCCAGTTGATCAATCCGCTCGGACATGCCCGCCATGCCCCGTTGGCCTTCCAGGCCTGGGTTGATGGCGGGCGAAAAGCCCAGGCCGTCATCACTGATAAACAGCGACAGGCCCTGGGGTAGGCGTTGCAGGCGTACCAGCAGGTTATGCGCCTGGGCATGGCGCAGCATGTTGGTCACCGCTTCCTGGGTGATGCGAAAAGCGGCCACGGCCATTTCTTCGGGGATGCCGGTCAGCCGTTGCTGGCATTCCAGGCTCCAGTGAATTGGGGTGTTTTCCAGGGTCTTGAGCAGGTGCGCGCGCAGGCTGGCTTCCAGGCCCAGGCTGGCCAACTGGCGTGGGTTGAGAATGGCGGACACGTCGCGCACCTTGGCCAGCGTTTCGTTCAGGGTGTTGCACAGCACCGTGCATTGGCCCTGCAGGTCTTCCGGCAGGCGGCGCTTGAGCCATTCGCTTTGCAGCTTGGCGGCGGTGAGCAATTGGCCGATGTCGTCGTGTAGGTCACGGCTGAGGCGGTGCCGCTCGTTTTCCTGGACCTGCAACAGGCGGTCGGCCAGTTCCTGGGGTTGGAACTTGATCGATTTACGTGAGTTCCAATGCCGCAGGCCCAACACCACCAGGGTGGCCAGGTTGAGTAGCAACACCGTCAACGGCAAGGGTGCGGAGCGGGCGTAGGCCCACAGGCCCAGCAACAGCGAGCACAGGCACAACGCGAGAACCAGTCGACGGGCGTTGCTGCGGGAGGCGGATTTGGCGAGGAGTGACTTGAGGCTGGCGTACATAGCGGATGCTTTTCACGTTTTATGCATCATGAAGTTGGGTCACTTCGAGGGCGGCATGGTACCACTTTGCTTACCGTTGGTCGCCAGGCGTCATTCGTACAGTGTGGGGGCATGCATATTTAGAAAAGTTATATATCGGCGGTTGTTTTGTATCGATTGTCTTTATAGCGCAGGCAACTTGGTTGCCGGCACTTATTGCAGGGCGCATTGGTTAATCTTGTCGTTTTTGGGCAAGACGCTGGATAAAAGCGACACCTTAGCGGTTAAAGGCGCAGCCTTTCATGAGGCATGGTGCAGGCGCTGCTGTGGCTTATTGGCGAAGTCCTTTTGCGGGATCTGGAGAGTGACCGTCGCAATCAGTGAGGTTTGTTCGCTTTCGTCCAAACGCAGTTCACCGGTGCGGGTGTCGATCAGCTCCAGTTGCCAGGCCAGTAATGTCAGGCAGTTGTTCAAGGCATCGAGGGCCTGATCGTGCAGTTGCAAAGGGCTCTCTGCGTTGGCAATCAGGTACTGGATGTGTCGCGAGAACTCGCTGATCGCCCGCAGGGCCAGGTCATCGGCTTTTTCGGCGAGCGACGTGAGGCTGAACTTCATGCAGTCGATGGCATCGCTGTCATTACGAATCAAATGCAGATGGCTCAGGCACTCTTCCGACTTGCCCAGCAGCTTTTCGGCCTCCAGCAGGAACTCGGGAAGTGCAGTTTGCCACTCGTTCGCGCTATTCATCATGCAAGTCTCCACAACATAAGGTCGGGTGATGAGATGTCGCACCGCGTGAATGGCGTAAAACTACCGCTGAAAGATAACTGAAATCTGTAGGTCGCTTCTGAGATTTTAGTAGGACGTTTATTTGAATGATCGTGCGAGGCGCGAACCGCCCTCGTCATCCGGGCCGATTGCACAACTTCGATTGCCGACACGCGAGTGTCTGTAAGACCGGTGGGCCTTGGGCTTGCGATGGCAAACAAAAGCCTGACTCCATTCATGCAATGAGAATGGCGTCACATTAATGGCTATTAGATATTGCGAATATCAGGTCGGGCCTGATTGCGCATAGGGGAATCCCTTACACGGCGGAACCTTGCGTCGATTTAAATGTCGCGCAATGTTGCCGTTTTTGCCAAATAATGAGGCCTACGCAGTAAAGCATGATGTCAGTGTGACATCAATCGATTTGCGTGGCACTTTACAGGGGTCAAGGTCTGGCGCTTGCCGCCGATAACAAGCCTAGTGAACCGCATAATCCCTTAGCGCGACCTGCGCGCATATCAGGAGCTTTCAATGGCCGGCATTCTCGACACGGTAGATCAACGCACGCAATTGGTGGGTGAGAATCGCCTGGAGATTCTCATGTTTCGCCTGGCCGGGCGGCAGCTGTTTGCGATCAACGTATTCAAGGTGCAGGAAGTCTTGCAACTGCCCAAGCTGACCTTGATGCCCCAGCGCCACCCGTTTGTGTGCGGTGTGGTCAACCTGCGAGGCCAGACCCTGCCGGTAATCGACCTGTCCCAGGCCATCGGTATGCGCCCATTGGTGCCGGGGCCCAACAGCACCATCATCGTCACCGAGTACAACCGCTCGGTGCAGGCGTTCCTGGTGGGCGGCGTCGACCGCATCGTCAACATGAACTGGGAAGCCATCCTGCCGCCGCCGACCAGCGCCGGGCGCCAGCACTACCTCACCGCCATCAGCAAGGTCGATGACCAGTTGGTGGAAATCATCGACGTGGAAAAAGTCCTGGCTGAGATCGTGCCGTACAACGCCAAGGTCTCCCGTGAAAAACTTGATGACCCGGTACTGGAACGCGCCCGTGGCCGTGAAGTGCTGCTGGTGGACGACTCCAATGTTGCGCTGTCGCAGTTGCGCGACACCCTGGGCCAGTTGGGGGTGAAAATGCATATCGCCAGCGACGGCCTCAAGGCGCTGAACATGCTCAAGGCCTGGGCCGACACCGGCCAGGTGATGACCGACAAATTGCTGATGATCTTCACCGACGCCGAAATGCCCGAGATGGACGGCTACCGCCTGACCACCGAAATCCGCAGCGACGCGCGCCTGCGTGGGCTGTACGTGGTGCTGCACACCTCGCTGTCGGGCAGCTTTAACGAGTCGATGGTGAAGAAGGTCGGGTGCGACAATTTCCTGTCCAAATTCCAGCCGGACAAGCTGGTAGATGTGGTGCGCGAGCGACTGATGCTGGACGTAGTATCGGCTTGACCTTAGGGTGACGGTTTTGCCCCCTCAGGAATGCAGGCCCATGCTTCGTCTCAGCGCGCTGTACCGTTACCCCTTGAAATCCGGCAAGGCTGAAATTTTGCAGCAGATCGGCCTGGATAAACTCGGCTTGGACGGCGATCGACGCTGGATGCTGGTGGACGAGGCCAGCGGGCGCTTTTTGACGCAGCGGGCCGTGGCGAAGATGAGCCAGTTGTCGGCGCTGTGGAACCGCAGTGGTGGCCTGACCCTCAGTTCGCCTGGCTACGCGGCGCTGGACGTGGCGCTGCCCGGCAGCGAGGCCGAGCTGCGCGGTGTGACCATCTGGCGCGACACCCTGCGCGTGCCGGATGCGGGCGATGAAGCTGCCGCCTGGGTCAGCGACTTTATCGGCAAGCCGACGCGGCTGGTACACGTCCCGCTGGAGCGCGCCCGCACCACACAAGCCGGTTATGGCAAGGACGATGATCAGGTCGCGTTTGCCGACGGTTACCCGTTGCTGTTGATCGGCCAGGCCTCCCTGGACGACCTGTCCCGGCACGTCGGCCGGCCTATGGACATGCTGCGCTTTCGCCCCAACCTGGTGATTGACGGCGCCGATGCGTTCGCCGAAGACGGCTGGAAACGCCTGCGTATCGGCGATGTCGAGTTTCGCGTGGTCAAACCGTGCTCACGCTGCATTCTCACCACCATCGACCCGCACACCGGCGAGCGCAGTGCCGACCGCGAACCCTTCGTGACGCTGGAGGCCTATCGCAAGACCGAAGACGGCGCGATGTTCGGCCAGAACCTGGTCAACGATGGCGTGGGGCGCCTCGAAGTGGGCATGCCGGTGACTGTCCTCGAATAATTCCCCGCCCATAAAAAATGCCCGTCTCGCAGGAGACGGGCATTTTTTTCGCGCGGCGCAACTGCTTAGCCGCGGTATTCGCACAGGTAAGCGGTGTCGACGGCGACCTTCAGCTGGAACTTGCTGTTGGCCGGAACGTGGAACAGGCTGCCGGTGGCGAAGGTTTCCCAGGTGTTGCTGTCGGGCAGTTTGACGCTCAGGGCGCCGGACACTACGTGCATGATTTCACGCTGGGCGGTGCCGAATTCGTATTCGCCCGGGGCCATGACGCCGATGGTCGCCGGACCTTCTGCGGTGCCGAAAGCGATCGACTTGACGGTGCCGTCGAAGTACTCGTTGACTTTAAACATGGGCGAATCCTCGGAAAAGGGTCTGGAAAGGTCAGCCAGTATGCCCAAGGGCAGGGGAGCTGCCTAGACCGGCAAAATCAGCGGCAACAGGCGCGCGGTGTTGCGCGCATCTTCCAGCGCCCGATGTTGCTGGCCATGGAACTGCATCCCCGCCAATTGCAGGGCGCCATTGAGCCCCGGTGGCTTGTCCAGGCGCCGGGCCTTGGCGAAGCGTTGCTTAAGGTTGACGTGGGGCGTTTGGGCCAGCGCGCTGCTCAGGCCATGGCGCTGCCACTCCAGTTCGAGCTGCTGGCGATCGTAGTCGCCCCAACTGGCCCAGCCTTCCAGGTGCGCCTGATGCTGGCCCAGCCAGCGCTCGAACAGTGCCCACACTTCGCTGAAGGGTGCGGCGCCGTCCATATTGGCCTGGGTGATATGGGTCAGCTTGCGGCAAAAGGGCGTCAGCAATGGCCGGCGCTGCGGCCGCACAAAGCGCTGGAAATGATCCCGCTCGCGACCCTGACGGTTGACCAGGCTCGCGCCGATCTCGATGACTTCCATCTCCGTCACAGGCCAGCCGCCTTCATCCGTTGTGGCTTCAAGGTCAATAATCAGCCAATGAGGCATCGTGCAGGTTCCCGTACTCTTCCCGTCCTGATGGGGATAGAGCGTAGCCCGGCCGTGTAGTTCCGCCCAAGCTTTATTCGATCTCCAACAACACCTGGCGATTGCGCACCTGATCGCCGGTCATGACCTGCACGGCCTTGATCACGCCGTCGATGCCGGCCTTCAGCGGATGCTCCATTTTCATCGCTTCGAGCACCAGCAGCAGTTGCCCCTGGGTGACGCGTTCACCGGCACGCACGCGCACCTCGACGATGGCCCCGTCCATCGGTGCCTTGACCATGCCGCCGCCGGCCGGGGCCTGGCGGCTGGCGACGCGC
>Ga0209913_1000846_pt1 | contig 21341 bp, 19 predicted proteins | sample PersoiDNA2013203_FD_185805 | JGI IMG/M metagenome (GOLD analysis project Ga0209913, IMG submission 185805) | Permafrost soil microbial communities from the Arctic, to analyse light accelerated degradation of dissolved organic matter (DOM) -... | ecosystem: Environmental > Terrestrial > Soil >... | reverse complement strand
GTCGGCCGCCACGGCGCGGGCCAGTTCAGGGCCGCCGACCTGGCGCGCCAGCACAGTGGTGGGGAGGCCGGTGGGCACCGGCGTTGGTTCAGTGTTCAAGCTCATGGACATGCTCCTTGAAAGAGGGGTTCCTTGAAGCAGGGAGAGCTGAAATCATGGCCACGAACGGCTACTTTTCAATGACGATCGTGGTAACGGTATGTAATGAATTGCCTGATTTCTGTTTTTGCTGCTGCACTGTGCCTCTGATGTGCACCGGTCGGAACCGTTTCTTGCGCTCATGCCGGCCCGGTCAGCGGCAGCGAGATCGCCGCCACCAAACCGGGGTCCTGACGCTTGGCGCTCAGCACAAGCCGCCCATGGTGCAGTTCGGCGATCAGCTTGACCAGCGGCAGGCCCAGACCGCAGCCAGGCTTTTCGCCCGACTTGTCGACCCGATAGAACTTGTCGCAGGCCCGTGCTCTTTGCGTGTCGTCCATGCCCAGACCCTGGTCGATCACGGCGATGGTCAGCTCCGGTCGACCGTCCGCCCCCCGGGTCCGTTGCAGGTGCACTTGCACCGGCGCATCAGGGCCAGAGAAGCTGTAAGCGTTGTCGAGCAATTCGGTCACCCCGCGCTCGAGCTTGCGTGGGTCGACGCGGGCGTACAGTGCGTCATCGGCCAGAAGCAGGACCGGCGGCAGGCGACCTGTCGGGGGGCGGAAGGTCTTCAAGACCTGGGTCAGCCACTGCTGGGTGTTCAGCACGCGCGGCTTCAGCGCCTCGGCACCACCTACCTCCAGCTCGGACAGGTTGAGCATCTTGGTCAGCAGGGTCTGGATCTGTCGGGCCTGGGTGCTGATGGCGCCGGCCAGCTCCTGGCGCTGCGCCACCTCCAGGCCTGGGCGGGCCAGCAGCAGCTCGGCATAGCCCTGCACGCTGGTCAGGGGCGTACGGATCTCATGCGCCACCAGCGAGATGAACTCTGATTTGGAGCTCTCCAACGCCACATCCGAGCTCAGGTCCACCAGAGTGAACAGGTGACGCACCGGTCCCACCGGGTACTTCATGGCCTGCAGCGTGACATGGCGGGTCTGCCCCTGGGGCGTGAGCAGGCGCACCCGGTTGAGTTGCAGCTCGGGGGCGGGCTGGCCCTGGCGTGAATCGCCCAGAGCAAACAGACGCTGCAAGCTGATCCCCGGCAGGCGTTGCACCAACAGGCTGATGAACACATTGATGTTGGGGATGTCCTCCAGTGAACCGATGCCCAGCATGTCCAGCAGCGCCTGATTGCCCAGCAGGTAGCGGCCCGTATCATCAAATCCCAGGAAGCCCACCGGGGTTTGCTGCAACAAAAAGCCCAGTTGGTCCGACTTGGTCTGGGCGTAATGCATGGTCTCGGTGAGCGAGTACTGGCTCTGCAGCAAATCTGCCGTGCGTTCCTCCACCTCCAGGGCCAGCGATTCCCGATGGCCTGTGAACAGCAGCAAGATCACATTGCAGGCCACCGTCATCCACAGGCAGGCCGTGAACACCGTGTAGGGCCAGAGGCTGAGGTTGGTGCTCCAGAACTCAGGGCGGGGCGCGGATTCGAGCCGGTAGCGGCGTCCAGCAAAGCTCATTTCAAAACGCTGGGGCACTGGCAGGACACCGGTTCTGAGCAGGGCGGAGGGGCTGGCCTGTGGCGGTTCGGGCGAAGGTTCGTTCTCGCCATCGAATTGCCACACGGTTTGCTCACCAGGCGGGGCGTCGAGGTCCAACAGGCGGTAGTTCACCGAGCGCTGCGAGATGCGCGGCAGGCTGTCCAGTTCCGTTTGCATGCTGGTGCTCGGAGCCGCCGAATGTTGTGCGAGGACCTCTTGGGCTGCGATGTGTTCCAACGGCAGCACTGCCACCGCGAAGCCGCGCGTGCGGGCCAATGGGCTGAGCGAGGAGGCACCCGCCGGCGGCGCCGCGCCAGGCACCGGCTTGAACGCCATAACGCCAAAAGATGCTACGTCCCGCTGCACGAGGCGCAGTGGCTGGGTCGCGCTCAACCGGCCAGTGTGCAGTGAGGTCTCGACGGCGGCTTGCCGGACCGGGTCAGCGTAGACGTCAAAGCCCAGGGCTGCCGGGTTGTCCTGGGCAGGCTCGATGGCTTGCACCGGCACATGGAAGTTCCGTGGGCCGGCGACGCGCAGGCCTTGTTCGTCGCGCTCCATGATCCGCCAGGGGCGCAGGTACTGCTGGCTCTGGGCCGCTTCAAAGCCGGCGCGCTGGGACCGCGAAACCACCGGGTTCCAAGACAGCGCGTAAGCTTGGGTCGACAGGCCGAGCAAGGGCAGTGCGCTTTGGGCGAAGGAGCTTCGGTCGATCACCGGTGTCTGGGTCAGCTGGTGGGTCAGGCTGTCCAGCATCAGTTCGTGGCGTCGCAGCTCGGTCTGCAGGTTGTGCTGGGCGTGCGACTGCATCATTCGCCACTGCGTGCGAATACGGCTCTCTTCCAGTTTCACGATCCAGGCACTGCCGCACCAGCTCAACAGGTAACCGACTCCCAGCAGCAGCCACAGCCAGAACAGCCTGGGCCTGGATCGCTCATCGCGTTGCAGGCTCAGCAGCAAGGCGGGGGTCAACAACAACACGGCCAGCAAGTCACCAGCCACTGCGGTCAGCCATAGCCAGAACAGGTTGCTGCCCATCGTCGGGACATAGCGCACGACCAGGGTGTAGCTGCCGCAAAGCAGTGAAGATGCCCCCACCAGGGTGAACAGCCGCAGAATCGGGCCGGGTTCGATCAGACCCATGGGGGGCGGACACCAGCGGCGCAGAGCCCAAGCCCCCAGGCCGGCCTGCACGGTGCTCAGGGTGGCCAGCAACAGACTGGCCTGGCCAATCCCCAGCGCCTGGGGCCCCGCCAGGCCCGTCGGCAGGGCATCGAACAACAAACGGCCCAGCAGCACGCCGGGCAGGGCCCAGGAACCCCGCCACAGCACGGCCACCAGGGCCAGGGCAGCGGCTGGCCAGCAACTCGCAAAGCCGCCCGCATTGGGCAGCGTACCGAAATGACTGCCCAGGCAGCAGGCCACGGCCACCACCCAGGCTGTCGAGGCCATCGAGGCTGTGACCTGTGCCAGGGCGAGGGCCCGGCCCCGTTGGGGCGTCGACGGGTCGAGGTCGTTCCAGCCTGACAGTAAAAACGGGCGGATGTTCATGGCGTCACAGCTCGACCGGCTGGGTGGGTATCGGCCTCAGGGGGCCGCCGTTTCAGGCTGGACGCTTTCGTCAGGCTCGGCGGGGCATTGCAGAAAGCTCAGTGTGAACACCGATCCCTGGCCCAGCTGGCTGGCCACGCTGATCGTGCCGCTCATGCGCTCGGTCAGCTCCTTGGCGATGCACAGGCCCAGGCCTGTGCCCTCGATGTCACCCTGTGGGTCGACGCGGAAGAACTTGGTGAACAGGCGCTCCAGGGTTTGTGGGCTCATGCCCACCCCCTGATCGGTCACACGGATCTCCCAGTACCGTTGGTCCTGCGAGGCCTGGAGTGCGATCTGCACAGGGTGCCCTGGGGTGCTGGAGTACTTGAGTGCATTGCTCACGATGTTGATCAGCACCTGTTCCAGCCTTGCGCGCTGGCCCTGTGCCCACACCGGCTCCGGGTAGGTTTGGAGTTGCAGCCGGGTTTCGCCGCCGGGCTTTTCAAAGTTGTGTACCACCTCACGCAGCAGGGGAATCAACTCGACGCGTTCCAGTCTCACGCTGCCAGGGGCCTGTGACTCGATGCGGGCCAGGTTCAGCAGGTCATTGAGCAGGTCGCTCAAACGCTTGGATTGGCGGTGGATGCGCTCCAGCAGATCGCGCTGCACTTCGGCCGGGAAGTTGCGCGTCAGCATCAACTCCGAGAAGCCCCGGATGCTGCCCATCGGCGCGCGCATTTCATGTGCGGCCGTGGCCAGGAACTGCTTTTGCAACTGGTAGAGCTGCACTTCGGTGCTGACATCGCGGAACACCAGCAGGCCGGGCCTGCCGGCCGCATCGAGTTGCGAACCCCGGATCTCGATCACCCGCTCGCGTGGTTTGCGCATCTGCCAATGCACGGCGCCGTCACGCTGCAAGGCGGTCTGCAAATCGTCCTGGCCCAGCGTGCTCACTGATTGCAGCAGTTCGAAGAAGGCCTCTCGCGACAAGCCCAGGGTCTGTAGGCCGGTGAGCGCGACAAAGGCCCGGTTGTCCAGGTGCACGCGGTCGGCATCATCGAAAGCAATCAGGCCGTTGGGGTTGTCGTGGTGCAAGGATTCCAGTAGCCCGGCCTGGCGGGACAAGCGGCCCAGCAGGTGCCGGGTTTCTGTCACATCATTGAGGATGCCGATGTGGTGGGTCAGGATGCCTGTGCGTTCGTCCACGATGGGCGCCACGTTGAGCTGGTTCCAGAACATCTCACCCGATTTGCGGAAGTTGCGCAGCAGTGCCGTGGCCCGATCACCCCGTCGGATGGCCTCTCGCAAGGGGGCAACCGCCTCCTGTTGTCGGTCTCCGCCCTGTAGAAAGCTGCAGGGTTTGCCCCGGATTTCCTCCAGCGTGTACCCGGTGATGTCGGTGAAATGGCTGTTCACGTAGACGATGGGTTGGTGGGTGAAGGTTGCGTCGGTGATCACCACCCCGCAGTTGGATTGGTCCAGAGCCTTGTCACGCACCTGGTCGAGGTGCCAGGTACGCACGTTGTCCGACACGTCTTCCAGCTGAGCCCGCCAAATCCCCTCACCCGGTGCCCCGCCCTGGGAAGCCGCCTGCCATTCGAAATCCACCTCGACCCACACCAGGTTGCCGCTGCGGTGCAACAGCGCCAGACGTTGGCGCGGAATCTCCGGGTCGGTCTGAAGCGTCTCTATGCCCAGTGTGGTGGTGGCCTGGGGATGAAGGAAGTGGCTCAACGGCAAGCCCAGGCTGGTGCCGACGGGGTGACCTGTCAACTGCTCCCAGCCTGGGTCGAGAACGGCCAGGCAATGGCTGGCATCCAGTGTCAATTCAATGCACAGGCCGATGTTGTCCGTGATCCGAGACGGGCTCATCGCCGGCCAAGCCAAATGGTTGGGGACCAGGGTCACAAAACTCGAGCGCTGATGGGGCTCGGCGCCAGCCGCCAGAGGGCTCACGCTCAGCAGGTAGCCGCGTCTTGGTGCCTCTGGGGAGGCACCTGGCATTTCGATCGGCCAAGCCGCGGCGTGACCCGCGCGCACCACATGCATGAGGCGAGCGGCGCAGAGTTGTGGCAACCCTGCTGCACACAACTGTGGCAACAGTTGGCCCTGGTCCGGCATGGGCAAGGTGCGTGGCCACCCGGCGCTGCATGACGTGAGCACGTAATCACCGCTGAGGGTGTTGAGTTGCAGCAGGCAGCTGGCGGGGGCAGTGAAAGCATCGGTCATTGGAGTTCCCATGTCGTTGCCGTTCAGGCCAGTGCAGAGTGGACGCGCAGCAGACGGCTGCACAGGGCATCGACATAACCCATGAGGCGTTGTGGCGCGACAGGCTTGCTGTAAACACTGACCCAGTCGGGCAGGCGCTGCAGAAGCGCCGGGTCATCCTGGGGCAGTCCGGTGATCACTAGCACCGAGATGCCTGCGTACTCGGGCTCGGAGGCCAGGGCGTTGACCAGGTGAAAGCCGTCAAAGGGCTGCATCGCAAGGTCGGTGATGACCAGGTCGGGGCGGTGGCGCTCGATCTGGATCAGGGCCTGCGAGGCATCGGCAGCAGCACTCACTGTCATGGGGCGTTCGGCCTGGGCCAAGCAGGTCTGCAGGTAGGCACGTTGCATGGCGTCGTCGTCGACCAGCAACACTTTGAGCGCGGTGTTGGCCAGCGTTTTCGGTGCTGTATGGGGTACCGTGGGAGGGGCGCTGCTGTTGGCGTTCCTGAAGCGCTCGACGGCATGCCGCGAGATGCGCCTGTGCCCTCCCGGGGTGACCCAGGCCTGCAGCGCCTGATCCATCACCAGGCGTTGCACCGAGCTCACGGACAGGCCCAGCAGACGAGCTGCTTCGCGGGTGGTCAGAACGTCTTTGGGGGCGGGCGATGGCATGATGTTCAGGCCGTTTTGGAAAGGGTGCCAACATGGACAGCCAGCACATCAGCGATCCCTCCCGTACCGGTGACGGAGCCGATGCCCGCTCGGGACCGCACAGCTTTGATCCGCAGGCGATCTGCCAACGGCTGCAGTTGAGCCCTGCTGCGCATCGGCAGATCTGTGCCCTGGGACTGGGTGAAATCACGCAGCGTGTGCAGGCGCTGTCTGTTTGGGCCCAGGCCTCGCCCTGCCAACCGGTGCTTGAGGCGGCGATGCTGGAGCGGCTGCTGCATGGTCTGGCCTCGTCGCTGCAACTTGCGGGCGATGGTGTGCTGGGGGCGTCGGTGAGGGCCCTGGAGCTGGGCGTGCGCCACCAGACCAGCAGCCCCGAGCAGGCCTTGGCCCAGGCCAAGGCCCTGCTGCCGGCCCTGCAACGCACCCAGCAGGCCTTGGCGCGCTATGTGGCGTCGGGCCCGAGCGTGGCGGAGGGCTGAGCCCTGGTGGGTCGGTGTGCGCATCACCAGCGTTCCAGCATGACCGTGACGGCCGCTTCATAGTCGGCCGCGGCCCGGCAGGCCGGGGCGTGCACGCGCAGGGGCACACCGGCCGCAAAGGCCTCGGCCACGCGGATGTCGTTTCGGATGCCCGGCAGCTGCCGGGCCTGGCCGAACTGCTGGGCCAAGCCCTGGCTCACGCTGCGGTGCAGCCCGATGCGCGCGTCCAGCATCACTGGCAGAAAGCCCAGCACCCGCAAGCCCTCATTGCCACCGCGGCTGGCCACGCGAAACAGCACCCGGGCCAGTTGGCGCACCCCCTCGCCGGCCAGAAAGTGCGGAACGAAGGGCACCAGAACCCGGTCTGCTGCGCTCAGGGCGTTGAGCAGCAGAGCGTCCAGCGAGGGTGGGGTGTCGAGGACGATGTAGTCGTAACTTTTCAGCAGGCCTTCGTCTTGCAGGGCCTGGCGCAGCAGCAGCTCACCCTCGCGACCGGAACCATGATCGAACAGCGGGTCGCCGGGCACCAGGTCCAGACCGGTCCAGGCGCTGGCTTGGATGGCAGCGGCCAGGGGGTGGCGGCCGGCCATGAACCCATGCAGCGTGGCGGTGCCACGCTGCAGCCGGATGCCCAGGCCCAGCGCACAGTGCCCCTGGCTGTCGAGGTCCACCAGCAGCACACGGAGGCCACGCGCCGCCAACTCGGCCGCCACATTGACAGCGCTGGAGGTCTTGCCTGAACCGCCCTTGCGGTTGCTGATCACGAGCGTGCGGGCCATGGCGGGAGTCTTCAAAACAATTCGATCTTGGGGCGCTCCGCCCCGCTGGGTTGCGCAGGTGCATCGATGCTGTCTGCACCGACCGTGGCCAGGTGGGTGTCAAGCTGGCTCTGCATCACATAGCGCTCTGATTGCGTCTGCAGGCGTTGACGCAGCGATTGCAGGCTGGCCGGGTCCCAGGCCTGGTCCAACATCTGGCTGGCCAGGGTCTGCAGGTGCTCATCAAGCTCCAGCATGGCCTCCTGACACTGCTCGACACGCTGGCGCATCACGTCGTGGAACTGGATATGCCCCAGCGATTGGGTGAGAAGTTCGGCCATGTTTCGGTGGCCTTCGCCCACGGCGTCGATCATCTCCTGCATGCGGTTGCCGGTGGACGCCTCTTCGAAGCGCGATTGCATGGCCCGGATGTCGCTGAGCACCTTGCGCATGTTGCCGGAGGACGCATTGCGGTCCGAAGCTTCGTTGGCGCGGCGCAGCTCGAGGTCGATGTTGGCGGTGGCGGCGCTGATGCGGCTGGCAATCTCCTGCGCCGCCGCTGCGGTGCGGGTGGACAGCTGGCGCACCTCGGTGGCCACCACGGCAAAGCCGCGCCCCGAGGGACCGGCACGAGCTGCCTCGATGGCCGCATTGATGGCCAGGAAGTTGGTCTGCTGGGCCACGTTGGCAATCACATCCACCAGGGGCGCCAAGGCCTTGACCTCTTGCAGGCGCTGGATCCGTTGCAGGTTGCCATCGGTTTCCTCTTCCTGGCGGTCGACGAACATCTGAAGAATGGCGCCAAGCTGCTTGTCGATCAACAGCTTTTCCCGGATCACGCCCTGTAGTTCCTCGCCATTGCGCTGCGAGTCCTGGATGCGGTGCAATTGCTCGGTGGAGAGCTGCTCCATCTGGTTGAGCAGGCCGATCAGCGCAATCACACCGTCTTCGGTCTGCTGAAGCGCGCCATCGAGCTGACCGCTGATCACCTGAAGGTAAGGCGCCACTTCGCGCACCTCGGCCACCGCCTCGCCGACCGGCATCCGATCGCGCCCCGGCCGGACTGCATGTGGGCCCGCCAGCCCGGCCCAGGCCTTGGGCACGCCCAAGCCCAGGCCGGTGGCCAGGGCGGTGGCCAGCAGCAGCCTGGCGCCGGTGTCCAGCGTCCAGGCGTTGGCCTCGGGCGGCACCAGCAGCAGGGTCAGGATCGAGCTGGCGCCGCACAGCAGCAGGCGTGCCAGCCAGGGGCGCGCCGCGCCGCTTGCCTCGGGCAGCAGCGGTGGGGTGAGGGTGTGGTCCGGGCTCATGGCGGTCTCCAGGCTCAGGCCCCGACCACGACTTGCTTGACGATCTTCACCAGTTCGACGCCCGACACGGGCTTGACCAGCCAGCCCGTGGCACCGAGCTTCTTGCATTCGTCACGCTTGCGTCCATCGCTTTCAGTGGTCAGGGTCAGGATGGGGGTAAAGCGCATGCCCGGCAGGGTCTTGACTTGGCGGATCAACTCCATGCCGTCCATGCGGGGCATGTTGATGTCGGTGATGATCAAGTCAGGCTTCAGGCCACGCTTGATCTTGTCCAAGGCCTGAAAGCCGTCGGCGGCGCTCTCGACCTTGAAGCCGTTGAGCTCCAGGCTGGATTTGAGGCTCAAGGTCATGGTTGCGGAGTCGTCGACCACCAGGATGTTTTTGGCCATGTTCATTGCTCCTGAATTGAGGGGTGCGCTGTCAGCGCCGATTGCAGAATGGCAGCCAGGACCGGATCGGCCGGCCAGGCTTTGATGGGAGTGGCTGCGGCCATCAGCACTTGCAGGTTGGCCGGGTGCAGGTGTTCGCAGGCTGACAGGTCGGCGCTGGCGCCGGGCTTTTTTTGCAGCCAGGCCAGCAGGTTCTCAGCTTCTTCGACCCCGACCACACCGTTGAAAAGCACTTGTTTCTTCTGGAATTCGAGGGCCATCACAGCATCTCCTTGACGTTGAGCACCATCAGCACCGAGCCATCTCCCAGCAGGGCCGAGCCGCTGTAAAGGCGCAGGCCACCCAGCACGCCCCCCAAGGGTTTGAGGATGATGTCGGTGGTCTCATGAAAGTCGTCCACCAGCAGGCCCAGGTAGTCTTCACCCAGGCGTACCACCAGCACCGCCAGTTCGTCGTTGTCGTTGGCCAATGGAGGCGCGGCCAGTCCGAGCAGGCGGTTGAGTGACTTCAGCGGCACTACGCGGCCGCGCAGCACGGTGACCAGGTTGTCCTTGATGCCCCGGATCGAGGTGCTCGGCACGCGCACGGTCTCCACCACCATGTCGATGGGCACGCCGAAGACCTGGCCATCGGTTTCGACGGTCATCACGTTGGTGACGGCCATCGACAGGGGCAGCGACAGGCGGATCGTGGTGCCCTGGCCCTTGACACTGTCCAGGGTGATGCTGCCATTGACCCGTTCAATGGCGGTGCGTACCACGTCCATGCCCACGCCCCGGCCCGACAGATCAGACACTGCGTCGGCGGTCGAGAAACCGGGCATGAAGACCAGATTGATGGCCTCCTGGGGCGTGATGCGCTCCAGGGTGGCCTCGTCGATCAGGCCTTTCTCGTAGGCCTTGAACTTGATCACCTCGGGATCGATGCCACGGCCGTCGTCGATGATCTCGATCACCACGCGATCGGCCTCCTGGCGTGCCGAGATGCGCAGCTGACCCTGCGCCGCCTTGCCGGCGGCGCGGCGCTGCTCGGGCATCTCAAGGCCATGGTCCAGGCTGTTGCGCACCATGTGCACCAGGGGGTCGCCGATGGACTCGATGATGTTCTTGTCGGCAGCTGTGTCCTCGCCTTCGAGCACCAGATTCACGTCTTTGCCCAGGCGGCGCGAAAGGTCACGCACCAGCCGCGGAAAGCGCTGGAATACAAAGGACACGGGCATCATGCGCACCTGCATGATGGCGTCCTGCATCTCCTCCGAGATGCGGTTGATGACGGCGTACTGGGTTTTGATCTCGCGTGACAATTCACGCGACCCATAGACGGATTCGGCCCGGTTGGCCAGGTAGGGGATGGCGTTCTTGGCCACCACCATCTCGCCGATCAGGTTCATCAGGCGGTCGATCTTGACCTGGTCCACCTTCAGGCTCTTGGCGCTGGCATGGTCTTCCACCCGGCGTTCGATACGGGCTTCGAGATCGGCCGGCGAGGCGCCCGAGGCCTGGAGCGCGAGAGCTTCGGGGGTTGTCGCGGCGGGAGCTGCGGGCGGCTCTGCGTGTGTCGCGTCGGCCAGACGGACCGAACCCGACGCCGCCGTCTGCCCCGAATCTGGGCAAGGGGCTGTCGCTTGCCGTTGTAGCTCGCCTTGCGCACCCGCAAAGGCCTCGGCCATCCAGTCAGCCAGAGGGGCCGATCGGCCTTCGGCCAGCGCCTGGGCGGTGGCGGCGGCCAGGGCCGGCAGTTCGTCCTCGCGGCCATTGGCGCGCAGGCAGGCGCCCAGGGCCCCCGAGGCGGCCTGGATGCGGCCTGTCAGCCATTGCGCGTCGTCCGGCAGTGACAGTATTTCGGCCTGTACGCTCAGCAGTTCGCGAAACGCCACGGCTTCGGGCGTGTGGGCGGCGTCGAGGCCCCCGGTCTGCGGCGCTTCAGCGACCGGGGGGGGGACGGCTTGGGGCGACGAGGCGGGTTGGGCCGAGGTCGCCAGTTGGGACCAGTCGGGCCATTGCAGCTGCCGCAGCGACAGGATCAGCGCGCGGAGCGCCTCATCTGTGGTGGCGGGGGCTTGCAGCAGCGACTGCAGCCAGCGCAGGGCAGAGGACAGCCACAGGGCGGCGTTGGACAGCTCCAGCATCGAGCGCACGGCGCGGCCCAGGCCGGAGCGGTCACCGGCGTCCAGCAGGGCCAGGGCGTCGTGCACGAAGTCCTCGTACACAGGGCCCCCATTGGGGTCGCCTTGGGGCAGGACGAGCAGCAGAGGGGGCAGGGCGCACTGGCGCAGCTGATCCGGCACGTAGCGGAAGTGAGTGGCCAGGGCTTCGGTATCCGTCAAGGCCAGCCAGTGGAAGCTCAACTGGCATTGGTACGCGTCCAGGTTGGCCAGCGGTGCCCAGTCCTGGCGTGCTGCGACATCGGCCCAGAGAAGGCCGGGGATATTGCGCACCAGATGGAGCGGATCTTCGCCCTGGAAAAAACACTGGTCGTCGGGCTGGTAGCAACCCCAGACCAGGGCCTGGCCCGGCGTGGCCTGCAGGGCGGCCAGGCAGGCGCTCATGCGCAGGGCTTCGGGCAGCTGGGCCAGACGCCCGGCCGCTGGGCGGGGCAGGGGCTCGGGCGGGGCAGGGGAGGTGCCCTCATCAGGGTCTGCATCCAGGTGCTGAGGCATCAGCGCGCGCAGCGCCGAGACGTATTTCTGAGTGTCGGCCGCGGTGGAGGCATTGAAGGGTCGTTCGGCTTCCAGGTCTTCACACAGGCTCGCCACATGGTCCATGGCGTCGAGCAGGCGATCGGCCAGTTCGTTGGAAAAGCCGATCTCGTGGTGTCGCACCGCGTCCATCAGGTCTTCACCTGCGTGCAGCACGCGGGTCATCTCCGGCACCTCGAACAAGCCCGAGTTGCCCTTCAGCGTGTGCACCAGGCGAAATAGCTGTGTCATCAGCTCGCCGTCTTCCGGTGCCTGCTCCAGCTCCATCAGGGTGGCGCCGATGGCCTCCAGCGTGTCGCGCGCTTCGGACAGGAATTGTTCGAGCAAGGGGTTCATGGGCTGACCTCTCCGAGCAACAGGGCGATCGGTGCCACCAACTGCTCAGGCCGGGTGGGCTTGACAAGGTAAAGATTGGCCCCAGCGGCATAGGCACGGCGTCGGTCGTCGGCGGTGGCCTCGGTGGAAACCATGATGGCGGGCACCTGGGGCAGTTTCTGGTTGCGCAGTTCTCGCAGAAAGCCATAGCCATCGAGCTTGGGCATGTTGACGTCGACGATGTAGAGATCGAAGGGGGTCAGCAAGGCCTTCTCCAGGGCCTCGACACCGTTCACGGCCTCGTCCACCTGGTAGCCCGCGGCTTCCAGGATGCCCCGGTGGAACATGCGCACGGTGGCAGCGTCGTCGATGATGAGAATCCGTTTCATGGTCACTCCGTGGGTTTCTGGTAAACGATGGCCTCCGGGAATTTGCGTACGCGGTAGAGCGAGGAAATTCGGCTCATGGATTCGGAGTGCCCCAGGCAGATGAAGCCGCCTGGATTGAGCGCGTCGAAGAAGGTTTCTGCCGCTGCCTTGCGCGACACGTCGTCGAAATAGATCAACAGGTTGCGGCAGAACACCACATCGACATGGCGAAAAGGTCGGGTGTCGGCGCGGTCGGACAGGTTCACCCGTGAGAACTCGACCGACTGCCGGATATCGTCGATCAGTTGGTAGCCCGCCGCGCTGCGCCGGAAGTACTTCTGCCGATAGGCCTCTGGCAGGTGCGACACGGCGCGGTCCCCGTACAGGCCCGCGCGGGCCGAGTCCAGGATGCGGGTGTCGATGTCCGAAGCCAGGATCTCGATGTCGAAGCGGTTGATGTCGGCCCAACGTTCAAGCAGGTAAATGGCGATCGAATAGGGCTCTTCGCCCGAGGACGAAGGGATGACCCAAATGCGCAGCGGCTTGTCACTGCGGCGTTTGGCGGTCAGCTCGGGCAGGATGGAGTCGACCAGGCACTTGAACTGGTACTCCTCGCGGAAGAAGTAGGTCTCGTTGACCGTCATCAGGTTGGTCAGCGTCTGCAGTTCTTCACCCGAGGCCTGGAAGCGCAGCATGGTGAAGTAGTTGCGGAACAGCTTGTTGTCTGTGGCTTCCATGCGCTCCAGCAGACGCTTGTCCACGAAGTACCGTTTGCTGGTCTCGAACTGAATGCCGGTCTTGCGGTAGAAGAACTCCCGGAATTTCTGGAAGTCTTCGTCGGTGATGATGGCGGTCATGATCGACTCAGCCTTCGATGATGCGCTTGATCGCCAGGTCGGCGGCAAACTGTATGTAGGGCTCGCGGGCGAAGCGGTCTTTCAGGCGCAGCAGGGGTTCCAGCACCTCGCGGGATCCCACCTCGCCGAGCAGGTCCACGGCTGTGGCGCACACATTCACGTGGGGGTCGCGCTGGATGACATCGGCAAGCCATGTTTCCACCAGTGGATGGCGCAGCGATTCGAGCACGTTGACGGCAAAGATGCGCATGTCGCTGTCTTCGTCGCTGAGCAGGTGGCGCATGATGGGCGCGACTTCGGTGGGCAGCTGTTTGAGTGCTTCGATGGCCTCGTTGCGCAGCGAGGCATCTTCGCTGCGCATGCAGTCGACCAACCCAGCCACGGCCTGGGAATCTCCCACGCGCACCAGCGTGGTGAGGATCACCTCGCGTACCGAGCTTTCAGTTTCGCTGGCCAGGTGGTGCACCAGGGAGGCACTGACGCCCGCGCAGTCCACCAGGTCTCGGGCGGCCCAACGGCGCGCCTCGGGATTCGGGTCGCCGAGCTGCTGCAGCAGGTAGGCGCAGTCACGGCGCGATGCCTGTTCGGTCGCAGGCGCACGGCGCGAGGTTTCGCGGGCCGCGGGAGGGGTCTTGATGAGAGCCATGTCCGTTCCTTGTCAGCGTTGAGCCCAGGCCTTGACCTGTGTGGCGATCTTGTCCAGCGGCAGGACCAGGCTGGCCCCACCGCGTTCGATCAGTTCTGCGGGCATGCCGAACACCACGGCTGTGGATTCGGCTTCGGCAATGGTCTTGCCGCCCAGACGTTTGATCTCGGTGAAGGCGTCGGCACCGTCATAGCCCATGCCGGTCAGCATCACCGCCACCAGGTGGCGTGGGGCGCAGTGCTGCAGTGCGCTGCGCCCCAGAAGCTCGACCGAGGGGTGCCACAGCTGACTGCTGTCTTCAGGCTTGGGCAGCACTGTCAGGGTGTTGGCCCGGCGCGTGAGCAACATGTCGGCACCGCCCTTGCCGATGTAGACGCGGCCGGCCTGCACGGGCATGGGGGATGCGGCTTCCACCACCTCCAGCTCGCAGCAGGCATTGAGCCGGGCGGCAAACGGCGCGGTGAAGCTGGCGGGCATGTGCTGGGCGACCAGCACCGGCCACGGAAAATCGGCTGGCAGCTGGGGCAGCACCTGTTCCAGGGCACGCGGGCCACCGGTCGAGACGCCGATCAGAAGTACGCCGTCGGAGGCTGGACCGCTGCGGCTGCTCAAGGGCTTGGCGGCCAGCAGATCGGGGCTGATGCGCGAAGGCCGTGCCGTGCCCAGGCCTGCACTGCGGTACTTGGCAGGCCGTGACTTGACCGCAGCCCGCACCTTGCCCAGCAGATCTGCCTTGACCACCTCCAGCGACAGCGAGATCGTGCCGCCGGGTTTGGCGACGTAGTCCACGGCGCCGAGGTTCAGGGCCTCGAAGGTGGCCAGGGCCCCCTTTTCGGTCAGCGAGGAGACCATGATCACAGGCACCGGACGTTCCGCCATGATGAGCGAAAGCGCGGTGATGCCATCCATCTCGGGCATGTTGATGTCCAGTGTCACCACATCAGGTTGGAAATCACGGTTTTCGTTCACCGCCTCCACCCCGTTGCGGGCCTGACGGATATCGAAGCCGCCTGCAGCCTGAAACAGCTGCGCCAACTGGCGCCGCATCAGGGCCGAGTCGTCAACAATCAGGAGCTTGATCATGGTCTTCACTTCGAATGGACTCAGGCGTGAATCCCTGCCAGCGAACGCAGGTCACTGTCGAGCAGCAGGTGGTCGGGTTCGATCAACTGCAGCATGCGTTTGTGTTTTTCCAGGTTGGCCATGCGTGCCAGCAGCGTGGACTGCTCGGCCGACAATTGAGGCGCTGGCTCGATAGCCTGGCGCGGCACTTTCAGTACTTCGGCCACGGCATCGACGATGAAGCCGGTACGCACGCCGCGAATCAGGAACACCACGATGCGCTGGCCGTCGTTGCGTGCCACGGTGGGCAGGCCCAGGCGGCGACGCAGGTCTATCACCGGCAACACCGAGCCGCGCAGGTTGATCACCCCTTCGACGGCCATGGGGGCTTTGGGCACGTGGGTCAGCACCTCGGGCACGCGCACGATCTCTTGCACGCTGTCGATGGGCACGCCAAACTCTTCGGTGCCCAGGCGGAACACCACCACTTGCTCGTCGTCTCCGTTGCTGTCGCGGTGGCGTTCGTTGCGGCCGGCGTCGTCGTCTTGCTGGGTCACGGTGTTCAAAGCCTCCCTGATCGTGGATTGGCGAAACAGGTTGTGGGTGGAGATGACCGACACCAGGCGCTTGCCCTCGTCGAGGCGGCAGATGTCGGTGATGTCGGTCATTTCGGGGTTGCGTGCCAGCAGGCTGGGCATGGCCTCGACACTGCGGCGCGCCACGCGAAGCACCTCGTTGACGTTGTCCACCACGATGCCGACCGAGGCCCCCCCCAGTGCCACCACCACGATGCGGCTCTGCTCGTCGGACGATCGCTCAGCCAGGCCGAACATGCGGCGCAGGGCGACCAGGGGCAGCAGCCGGTTGCGCAGGGTCATCACACCCAGCACATGTGACTGGGCATGGGGCACCTGCACGATCTGTTCGGGCACCTGCACGATTTCCTGCACGTCCTCGATGGCGATGGCGTACTCCTGCTGGGCCACGTCAAAGCTGACCAGGTGCAGCTCTTCCTCAGTGCTGCGCAGTTGCTCGGCGCTGCTGCTGGCCCCCAGTGTTGCGCCGGCGGCCACTCCGTTTTGCTCGGCAAGGGCGTTGAGTTCTGCAAACTCCTGGTCGATCAGCTTTTCGAAGTTCAGCACCATCACCATGACGTGGCCACCCACGTCCTTGATCAGGCCCGACAACAGCTCGGTGTTGACCGTGCCGCCGATGCCGGCGACGCCTTCGATCTTGCTGGCATCCACACCGACCACGCTGGCCACACGGTCCACCACAAAGCCCATGGGCTGGCAGATGTCGATGACCACGGCGCGCGATGTGTCGTCGGATTCGCGCTCGTCAAACCCCAGGGCTCGCCGCAGCGAGACGATGGGCAGCACCTTGCCGCGCAGATTGGCCAAGCCTTCCAGGGTAGGAGGCGACAGAGGTACCCGCACGACATCGGGCACGCGGATGATTTCCTGCACCGGGGCCATCTCGACGGCAAACACCTCGTCGCCGCACATGAAGGTCACGTATTGGCGGGTGTCGGATGCTTCGACGGGGCCTGTGCTGGCCTCGATCAGTCCGGTTTCGTTGTTGGGTTCGCTGCTCATGGCGGGTTCCTGTTTCAGGCGCTCTGCAGCTCGTCAGCCAGGGAGGAGATTTCTTCGATGGCGGCAGACAGCTCCTCCGCACCTTGGGCCTGCTGGCGTGCAGCGGCGGCGGCTTCTTCCGAGGCCTTGACGGCCTCCTGGGCCGCTGCGGCGATCTGTTCCACGCCGCGCTTGACTTGAGCCACGGCGGCGCCAATCTCGCTGGCCGCACCCAGAATTTCGTTGGAGCTGCGCTCCACCTCCTGGATGTTGTTTTCGATCTGGTTCAGACTGTCGGTGGTGGCCTTGGCCTTTTCGACCTCGGCAGTGGCGATACCCACGATTTCATCGAGGTCGCGCCCGACCACGCCGATCTGGTCCTGCACCGATTTCACCAAGTCCTTGATTCGGTCGGCGTTCTCAGCCGAGTCCTGCGCCAGGTTGCGGATGTCGGTGGCCACCACCACAAAGCCCTTGCCGAATTCGCCAGCACGGGCGGCTTCGATCGAGCCGTTGACGGCCAACATGTTGGTCTGGATTGACACGGTGGTGATGGCGTCGACGATCTTGTCGATGCGACGCGACACCAACTCCAGCTCCTTGACCTGGCGGATGCTGGTGCGCGAGGCCTCGGCCGAGAGCGACACGTTGCTGATCAGAGTGTCGACCGAGGTCTTGTTGGTAGCCAGCAGTTCGCGGATGGCGACCACCTTGTCGGCGCTGGCCTTGCCACGCTCCAGTGCCAACTGGGCACCGCGCTCGATCTGATTGACCGCGGCGGAGGCCTCTTCGGTGCCGGCCGATTGCACCTCGGCGCCTTTGCGGATCTGGTCGATGGCGGCCATGATCTGGGCGCCCGAGCGGCTGATCTCCTGCACCGCGGCCGACAGTTCTTCGGCCGCCGAGGCCACTTCTTCGGCGCTCTTGGCGACGTCGGTGGAATTCTTCAAGTCCTCTGAAAGCTCCGACAGGCTGGCGGCGGTCTGCTCGCTTTGCGACAGGGCCTGGGCCTGTTCGGCCACCGTCTTGGCCGACTCTTCGGCGGCGGCGGATTGCTCTTCGGCGGCGGCTGCGATGTCTTCGGAGCCCTTCAGAGCCTGCTTCGTGGCGGCTGCTGATTGCTGGGCGCCAGCCGAGATTTCGGTCACACCCTGAACGATCTCCAGCGTGTCTCGGCGAATCTGCTCAAGCTGCTGGGTGATGACACGGCCGTTCTCAACTTCACCCTCCACCGTCTTGGCCGAGGCGCTGATGCCCTCGGCAATCACTTTGACCTCTTGCTGGATCTGTCCCACCAGGGCCTGGATCTGCTTGGCGCTCTTTTCGGAGGTCTCGGCCAGGGTGCGCACTTCGTCGGCCACCACGGCAAAGCCCTTGCCATGCTGGCCGGCGCGGGCGGCCTCGATGGCGGCATTGAGGGCCAGCAGGTTGGTCTGGTCGGCGATGCGGGCCACTGCCTTGACGATGTCGCCGATGTTGGCGGCCTGTTTCTCGAGTTCGGCCACCATGCCGACCGAGGCGATTTGTCGCTGGGCGGACACCCCGACGTTGTCGACCAGTGCATTGACCTCGGAGCCGGTACGTACCACCAGAGTCTGAATCGCGTCGGTGCGGGTGCGGCTCAGTTCGGCATTTTGCATCTGGCGCAGCACCGAGGCTTCGACCTGCTTGAAGGCAGCCAGCGACTCCTGGGCAGCGCCCGAGGCCTCTTCTGCGCCGGTGGCGATCTGGTCAGCTGCGCGTTTGAGTTCTTCGGCTGCGGATGCGGCCTCGGCAATTCCGGAGGACATCTGTCCGGTGGCAGCCGCAATGCGCTCGGCCGCCTGCTGCTGCTTGGCCAGGGTGCGGGCGCGTTTGCGCTGCACTTCGGCTTCACGCGCGGCGCTGGCCGAACTGCGGGTGGTGGCCAGGGGCTCGGCACCGATGTTTTGAGGGACAGACTTCTTCACGAGTGCCATGACAGGCTCCTTGGGTGGGTTTGGCGAACGGAGAGGGCGCTGAGCTTGCGGGCATCAGCGGGGGAGGAAGGGCGAATAGCCCGTGCTGGAGATCGAGGCGCCCTGGGATTCCAGAATGAAAGACTCAATCATTTGCAGCAGCTCGACCGGGCCAAAGGGCTTGCACAGGTAGGCCCGGGCGCCTGTTTCCAGTCCGGCGTCGATGTCGGAGTCGCGGTCCAGCGCGGTCAGCATGATCACGGGGATGCGGCTCAGCTGGGGGTCGGCCTGCAAGGTCTTGTTCACCATCAAGCCGTCGATTCCCGGCATCATCACGTCGAGCAGGATCAGGTCCGGCCGGCGGCTGCGTGCCAGTGCCAGGCCCTCCTCCCCTTCGCAGGCTTCCAGGACGGTATAGCCGTCGTACTCGAGGGTCATGCGAACCAGCCGACGGATGTCGGCCTGGTCGTCAATGGTGAGGATGGTTTTTTTCATGGAGCATTCGGCTGATGGGTCTGAATGAATTCGTTACAAATGGTACCTAAAAAATCATAAAAAACAAATAAATCGAATTTGTTGAGCTTTTTGGTGGTTTTTTGATGATTTTTGAGCGTTTTTTGAGCGTTTTTTGAGTGGTTGGCGAATTTAAAGCTGTCTTTTTTCTGTTTTCTATCGTATTTATCAATAAATGGCGAGAAGGAGAGCTTGTTTCGCATCGCGCTGGCGGCAATGCCTCAGCGGATTGATCGGAAATCAGCGGATCCAGGCAGGCTTGCGAGTTGTTTTTTGGATGATTTTTCAATCAAAAAATATCATATTTGCTGAAAAAATGGGGATTTTGTTCTTTTAACGCCTTGATTTGATGCTTTTGAGTCATGGTTGGGGATTGAAAATATAAATATTTATCTTTTCGATCATTTGTGGGATCATATGAATCACCTCGCGCGCAGAGAAGCGTGGAGGGACTGCACCAGCTGTGGGTGCAGGGGCCACCCTGTGGTTGGGGCTGGCCAATTCCAGGAGCCCTGAACCATGAAAAGCATCTTTCTCGTCGACGATTCCGCCACCATGCTGATGAGCCTGAAGAACACGCTGGAGATCAGCGGCTTCAAGGTGGAGGTCGCTGCAGATGGCGAGGCTGCCTTGCAAAAGGTGAAGGCCGGCCTGAAACCCGATCTGATCATCACGGACATCAACATGCCCAAACTTGATGGCATCGGTTTGATCCGCGAAGTGCGCAAGCTGTTGCGCTTCACCCCTATCCTGGCCCTCACCACGGAAAGTCAGCAGGCGAAACGTGAAGAGGCCAAGCGCATCGGAGCCACGGGTTGGCTGGTAAAACCTGTCGGCGGAGGCGATTTGTTGAAGGTTATCCGTCAGGTTCTTCCCGGCGCGTGAGGTGCTCCATGCGATTCAATTCACTCCAGGAGTCCCCAGAGGGGCATACCTCCGACTGGGCCAGCTTGCGGCTGTGGGCGCGCGGCTGGCTGGCGCGGGGGCGGGTGCTGATGACCTTGGCGCTGGCCTTGTTGCTGGTCTTGGTTTGGCTGGGGCCGGAGGCCATGGGCGGTTCGCTGATCGGCCTGCTGGGCGGTAGCCTGTTGCAATTCTGGCTGGGTGGCCGTTCGAGCCGACGCCACGCTCCGATGACCGACAACGTGATCGCCCAGGACATCAACTCTTCGCAACAGGCTTTTGATGTGCTGCGCCAGCAGGTGAGCGCCACCATCCAGACCTCTGAAACTGCCGTGTTTGCGATGATGGAGCGCATGACGCGGGTGCATGGCTGCACGGTGCAACTGCGTGATCGCATTGCCGAGGCCGTGGGGCGGTCCCAGGTACTTTCGGCGGACTCGCTGGACCAGGCGCAGCGCCATGGCAAGGCCCTGGAGCAATTGGCCGACCACCAGCGTGAGTTCGAGTCCTTGCGCAATGGCAGCCTGGACCGGGTGCGCACGGTGGCCCATCAGGTGCGTGACCTCACACCTCTGGCCAGCCTGATTTCGGACATTGCCCGCCAGACCAACCTGATCGCAATCAATGCGGCGATTGAGGCGGCCCGCGCCGGTGACGCGGGGTCGGGCTTCAAGGTTGTGGCGGGCGAGATCCGTCGCTTGTCAGGCCTGACAGCCCAGGCTGCCCAGGAAATCACACAGGGCATCGACAGCGCAGCGCAGGGTGTGCACGCTGAGTTGGAGCGCCTGGAAATCAACCTTGCGGGGGGCTCCTCACTCACGTTGCATGACATCGCTGACCACATGAAGCTGCTCAGCAACACCTTGAGCGATGTTGTGCCTTACCTGTCGGGCTTGTCCGGGCACATGGAACAGAGCCTGCAGCGGGTCACGTCCGACATTGTCGACACCTTGGGCGACATGCAGTTCCAGGACATCAATCGACAATTGTTGGAGCAGATCAATGGTGCCCTGGCCAGCCTGTCCAACCACTTTGCCCAGCTGTACCAGCTGATCGACGGCCGTGCGCCGCCACCGCCCCAGTTGCTGGAGGAACTGATGCAGCGCTGGACTTCAGACTACGTGATGCATTCGCAGCGCGTGGCCCATGAGAAAGGCATGGGCAGGCCGGGGCCCAGCGCCGTTGTGCTTACAGACCTGCCTCCGCCCGTGGGCCTGGAGCTGGCCACGGTCAACGGGCCGCGCATCGAGTTGTTCTAGAACCGGGTTTTGCCCTGGATTCTGTTGGTGTTTGTAGCAAATAGATACATCCTGCTATGCTGGTTACCGCTGAAGGGAGCCATTCATGGCGGATGTGTCCACCGGTTTCCAACGGGAAACCTTTGCAGCCGATACGACGATCTTTCGCGCGGGTGACGCGGGAGAGGCCGCCTATGTGATCGACAGTGGCTGCGTGGAGATCCTGCTGGGCCCCGAGGGGGCACAGCGGCGCATCGAGG
>Ga0209913_1000845_pt1 | contig 21373 bp, 21 predicted proteins | sample PersoiDNA2013203_FD_185805 | JGI IMG/M metagenome (GOLD analysis project Ga0209913, IMG submission 185805) | Permafrost soil microbial communities from the Arctic, to analyse light accelerated degradation of dissolved organic matter (DOM) -... | ecosystem: Environmental > Terrestrial > Soil >... | reverse complement strand
ATGGCTGGTCGTATTTCTGGGTCGGCTTCTTCACCCTCGCCACCTACGGCAACGCCGGCTGGCTGCGCGAACAGGTGTGCATCTACATGTGCCCCTACGCGCGTTTCCAAAGCGTGATGTTCGACAAGGACACCCTGATCGTCTCCTACGACCCGCGTCGCGGCGAAGTCCGTGGCCCGCGCAAAAAAGGCAGCGACTATAAGGCCCAAGGCCTGGGCGATTGCATCGAGTGCACGATGTGCGTACAGGTGTGCCCGACCGGCATCGACATCCGCGATGGCCTGCAAATCGAGTGCATCGGCTGTGCCGCCTGCATCGACGCCTGCGACAACATCATGGACAAGATGGACTACCCGCGCGGCCTGATCAGCTACACCACCGAACACAACCTGTCAGGGCAAAAAACCCACAAGCTGCGTCCGCGCCTGATCGGCTACGCGCTGGTGTTGCTGGCAATGATGAGCCTGTTGGCCACGGCATTCTTCATGCGTCCGCTGGTGGGTTTCGACGTCAGCAAAGACCGCGTGCTGTACCGCGAAAACGCCGAAGGGCGGATCGAAAACGTCTACAGCCTGAAGATCATGAACAAGGATCAGCACGACCACACCTACGTGCTTGACGCTGCCGGCCTGCCGGACCTCAAGCTGCAAGGCCGCCGCGAAATCAAGGTAGCTGCCGGCGACATCGTCAGCATGCCGGTAGAACTGTCGAGCGCGCCGGAGCAATTGCCGTCGAGCACCAACGAGGTCACATTCATCCTCAAGGATGCTGATGATGCCAGCATCCATATTGAAGCCAAGAGCCGATTCATCGGCCCACAAGTTCGTTAACGAGAGAGCAGAACAATGCCCGTAGCCACTGCCGCAAGCCCCTGGTACAAGCACCTCTGGCCCTGGATCATCATCGCAATCCTGGCCTGCTCGGTGACCTTGACCTTGTCCATGGTGACCATTGCAGTGAACAACCCGGACAACCTGGTCAACGACAACTATTACGAGGCGGGCAAAGGCATCAATCGCTCCCTGGACCGCGAACGCCTGGCCCAGACCCTGCAGCTGCACGCCAAGATTCGCCTGGACGAGTTGACCGGCGAAGTCGAACTGCACCTCACCGGCTACAGCAACCCGGCCAGCCTGGAACTGAACCTGATCTCGCCGACCCAGCCGGAGAAAGACCGCAAGATCAACCTGGCCCGCAGCGACAGCGAACCCGGTCGCTACATCGGCCAGGTCACCGACAAGGTCGAAGGCCGGCGCTTCGTCGAACTGCTCGGCGTGGAAGGCGACAGGACCTGGCGCTTGTTCGAAGAAGAACAGATCAACCACGACAAGGACTTGCTGCTGGGGGATGAACCGCTGCAGGGTGCTGAAGACCTGAAGAAGTAAAAGCCTGCGCTTCGCGCATCGCGAGCAAGCCCGCTCCCACATCTGGAACGCGTTCCCCCTGTGGGAGCGGGCTTGCTCGCGATGAGGCCCTCCCAGCCACCAAAGATCCTGAATCATGACCACCCCAACCCCCTGCTACCACTGCGCCCTGCCCGTTCCACCCGGTAGCCGCTTCACCGCCGTGATCCTCGGCGAGCGCCGCGAACTCTGCTGCCCGGGCTGCCAGGCAGTGGCCGAAGCAATCGTAGCGGGCGGGTTGGAAAGCTATTACCAGCACCGCAGCGAAGCCTCGGCCAACCCCGAGGCGCTGCCGGTGCAACTGGTGGACGAATTGGCGCTGTATGACCGCGCCGATGTGCAAAAACCCTTCGTGCGCCACGACGGCGAACTGGCCGAAGCCACGCTGTTGATGGAAGGCATCAGTTGCGCAGCCTGTGGCTGGCTGATCGAAAAACACCTGCGCAGCCTGCCCGCCGTGGCCGAGGCGCGCCTGAATCTGTCCAACCATCGCCTGCAAGTGCGCTGGGCCGACGGACAACTGCCGTTGAGCCAACTGCTCAGTGAGCTGCGCCATATCGGCTACGCCGCCCACCCCTATCAGGCAGACCGCGCCGCCGAGCAATTGGCCGGCGAAAACCGCCTGGCCTTGCGCCAACTCGGCCTTGCCGGCTTGCTGTGGTTCCAGGCGATGATGGCGACCATGGCCACCTGGCCGGAATTCAATATCGACCTGAGCCCGGAGCTGCATGTCATCCTGCGTTGGGTCGCGATGTTTCTGACCACGCCCATTGTGTTCTACAGCTGTGCGCCGTTTTTCAAGGGCGCCATGCGCGACCTGCGCACCCGCCACCTGACCATGGACGTCTCGGTATCCCTGGCCATTGGCGGGGCTTACCTCGCAGGGATCTGGACCGCGATCACCGGCGTGGGTGAACTGTATTTCGACGCAGTGGGCATGTTCGCGCTGTTCCTGCTGGCCGGCCGCTACCTGGAGCGGCGTGCCCGCGAACGCACAGCCGCCGCTACCGCGCAGTTGGTCAACCTGCTGCCCGCCTCGTGCCTGCGCTTGAATGCTGAAGGTCAGAGCGAACGCATCCTGCTCCCCGAACTGGCCCTGGGCGACCGTGTGCTGGTTCATCCCGGCGCAGTGCTGCCGGCGGACGGGGTGATCCTCGACGGCCAGTCCAGCATCGATGAATCCCTGCTCACCGGCGAATACCTGCCGCAACCGCGTCAAGTCGGCGATGCGGTAACGGCCGGCACCCTCAACGTCGAAGGCGCGCTGACCGTCGAAGTCCGCGCCTTGGGCCATGACACGCGCCTGTCCGCCATCGTGCGCCTGCTGGAGCGGGCCCAGGCGGAAAAACCGCGCCTGGCGCAAATCGCCGATCGCGCCGCACAGTGGTTCCTGCTGTGCTCGCTGATCGCCGCCGTGCTGATCGGCCTGCTGTGGTGGCAGTTGGACGCATCGCGGGCGTTCTGGATCGTACTGGCAATGCTCGTGGCGACCTGCCCGTGCGCGCTCTCGCTGGCCACGCCGACCGCCCTGACCGCCGCCACCGGCACCCTGCACAAACTCGGTCTGCTGCTGACCCGTGGCCATGTGTTGGAAGGCCTGAACCAGATCGACACGGTGATTTTCGACAAGACCGGCACCCTCACCGAGGGGCGCCTGGCGCTGCGTGCGATCCGCCCCCTGGGCGCGTTGAACAGCGACCAGTGCCTGGGCCTCGCCGCCGCCCTGGAGAACCGCTCCGAACACCCGATCGCCCGCGCCTTCGGCCGTGCGCCCCTGGCCGCCGACGAAGTGCTCAGCTCCCCCGGACTCGGTCTGGAAGGCTGGGTGGGCGAGCGCCAGCTGCGCATCGGCCAGCCTGGCTATGCGTGCGAACTCAGCGGTTGCCCGACCCCTGCCGCGCCGGATGAAGCCGGGCAATGGCTGCTGTTGGGCGACCGTGACGGCGCCCTCGCCTGGTTCGTTTTGGATGACCGCCTGCGCAGTGACGCCCCGGCCCTGCTCGCAGCCTGCAAGGCGCGCGGCTGGCGCACGCTGCTGCTGTCGGGCGACAGTTCGCCGATGGTCGCCAGCGTCGCCGCCGAACTGGGCATCGACGAAGCCCACGGCGGCCTGCGCCCCGATGACAAGCTGCAAGTGCTGCAACAATTGCACAAAGAAGGGCGCAAAGTGCTGATGCTCGGCGATGGGGTGAACGATGTGCCGGTGCTGGCCGCTGCCGATATCAGCGTGGCCATGGGCTCGGCCACCGACCTGGCAAAAACCAGCGCGGATGCGGTGTTGCTGTCCAACCGCCTGGACGCCCTGGTACAAGCGTTTACCCTGGCGCGACGCACCCGTCGGGTCATCACGGAGAATCTGCTGTGGGCCGGGCTCTACAATGGTCTTATGCTGCCGTTTGCGGCCCTCGGTTGGATCACGCCGATCTGGGCGGCCGTCGGCATGTCCCTCAGTTCGTTGACCGTGGTGCTCAACGCCCTGCGCCTGACTCGCCTGCCGAGCGCGCCGGCCGTCGGCGCCCCCTCAGTAACCCGTCCGCTGCCGGCTTGAGCCGCACGGGCATGGAGTGCAGATGCCAGCTTTATACATAATGATTCCAGCGGCGCTGCTGATTGTGGCCATCGCCGTCTATATCTTCTTCTGGGCAGTGGACAGCGGCCAGTACGACGACCTCGATGGGCCGGCCCACAGCGTGCTGTTCGACGATCAGGACCCCAACCATCTGGCCGCCATCGACAAGGCCAATAGCGCCGAGCACCCCGCCGCCCCCAAAGATCCGCCCCATGCTTGATTTGGCGCCGCTGCTGGTCTCCGCGCTGATCCTTGGCCTGCTGGGTGGCGGCCATTGCCTGGGCATGTGCGGCGGCCTGATGGGCGCGCTGACCCTGGCGATCCCCAAGGAGCAACACAGCCGCAGGTTCCGCCTGCTGCTCGCGTACAACCTGGGGCGCATCCTCAGCTATGCCACCGCCGGCCTGCTGATCGGCCTGGCCGGCTGGGCCGTGGCCAACAGCCCGGCGGCGATGTTCATGCGCGTGCTGGCCGGCCTGCTGCTGATCAGCATGGGCCTGTACCTGGCCGGCTGGTGGAGCGGCCTCACCCGCATCGAAAGCCTCGGCCGCGGCCTGTGGCGGCACATCCAGCCGTTCGCCAACCGTTTGCTGCCGGTATCCAGCCTGCCCCGCGCCCTGCTGTTGGGCGCGCTGTGGGGCTGGTTGCCGTGCGGGTTGGTCTACAGCACCCTGCTGTGGGCTGCCAGCCAAGGCAACGCGCTGGACAGTGCAGCGCTGATGCTGGCGTTCGGGCTAGGTACTTGGCCAGTGCTGCTGGCGACCGGGCTGGCCGCCGAACGCGTCACGGCACTATTGCGCAAGCGCAGTGTACGCACGGCCGGCGGCGTGCTGGTGATGCTGTTCGGGATTTGGACCTTGCCCGGCCCCCATCAGCACTGGCTAATGGGCCACTAAAAGGCCATGTGGCATAGCGCCGCTCCCCGTTGACGCAAATCAAGATGCCATATCCGCCACGCCCCTAGACTCGACCCATTAGTCTATCCGGGGGAACGCCCGCATGCTCGACGCCATTCGTTGGGACACCAATCTGATTCACCGCTACGACTTGGCCGGACCGCGCTACACGTCCTACCCCACCGCCGTGCAATTTGAAAGCGAGGTTGGCTCGTTCGACCTGCTCCACGCCCTGCGCGACAGCCGCAAGGCTGCACGGCCGCTGTCGCTGTATGTGCACGTGCCGTTCTGCGCAAACATTTGCTACTACTGCGCCTGCAACAAAGTCATCACCAAGGACCGCGGCCGCGCCCAACCCTACCTGCAGCGCCTGGAACAGGAGATCCAACTGATCGCCTGCCACCTCGACCCGAAACAGACCGTGGAACAACTGCATTTCGGCGGCGGCACCCCGACCTTTCTCAGCCATGACGAACTGCGCCAGGTGATGGCCTCTCTGCGTAAGCATTTCAACCTGCTCGATGATGATTCCGGCGATTACAGCATCGAGATCGACCCGCGCGAAGCCGACTGGGCAACCATGGGCCTGCTGCGCGAGTTGGGCTTCAACCGCGTCAGCATCGGCCTGCAAGACCTCGACCCCGAAGTGCAGCGCGCGGTCAACCGCCTGCAAAGCCTGGAAGAGACCCGCGCCGTGATCGATGCGGCGCGCACCCTGCAGTACCGCTCGATCAACATCGACCTGATCTACGGCCTGCCCAAGCAAACACCGATCAACTTCGCGCGCACCATAGAAGAGGTGATCAAGCTGCAACCGGATCGCCTGTCAGTGTTCAACTACGCGCACTTGCCGGAACGTTTCATGCCTCAGCGGCGGATCAACGCCGATGACCTGCCGTCCCCGGCGGCAAAACTGCTGATGCTGCAAACCACCATCGAACAGCTGACCGCCGCCGGCTACCGCTATATCGGGATGGACCACTTCGCGCTACCGGACGACGAATTGGCCATCGCCCAGGAAGAAGGCACCCTGCAACGCAACTTCCAGGGCTATACCACCCATGGTCATTGCGACCTGATCGGGCTCGGGGTCTCGGCCATCAGCCAGATCGGCGATCTGTATTGCCAGAACACCAGCGACATCAATAGCTACCAGCACGCCTTGGCCGATGCGCAACTGGCGACCAACCGCGGCCTGGTCTGCACCACGGATGATCGGTTGCGTCGGGAAGTGATTCAGCAATTGATCTGCAATTTCAGCCTGACCTTCGAGCAGATCGAACAGGCGTTCAATATCGATTTTCGCGGCTACTTCGACGACATCTGGCCACAACTGGAAACGATGGCCGAAGACGGCCTGATCGAACTGAACGCACAAGGCATTTGCGTTCTACCCGCCGGGCGGCTGCTGGTGCGCTCGGTGTGCATGGTGTTCGATGCCTATCTGGAGCATCAGAACAGGCAGCGGTTTTCGCGGGTGATCTGAGCGCGACTACTTCATCGCCAGGCTGGCGGTTGTCATCGCATCGCTGGCACTCATGCCCTTCATCACTTTGGCCAGGGAAGCCTGAGCGCTGATCATGCTGGCTTGCAGCCCGCCCAAAGCAGCTTGCAAGCCGGAAAGCTTGGCGCGGGCTTGTTCAGGGCTGAGGCTCTTATCAGCCATCACTGCAGCCATCTCTGCCTGCTTCTCGGCAATTTGCTTCTTGATATTACGAATCATCTTCAGCAAATTCTTGACGTTGTCCGCCAGGCCGCTGTCGTCAATGTCGCTGTTGGCGTTTTTTGCGGTTGTCGAAGCTTTCATCGCTGCGCCGGAAATAGTGACGGAAACCGCAGGTTTGACCTCATCGGTAGCCGACGCCGCAGCAATTTCGTTTGCGGCATTGACCTGTTTGGTTTCAGGCAGTGCCTGTATCTGGGTGTGAGAAACCAGATTCGTAGTAATAGAAAGCATTTTGTAAACCACTGAGTTTCTGTTTGACAGCAGTGCATCGGCCGCTGCTGGAAAATCTTCATACCCACATCGGTGTTTCGTCCACGCTGGCCTCCTCTACCCACAGTGCGTTACCCTTACGTCTTATGTGTGCTTTCCCACAAGGATTTAAGAAATGTCAGAGCCCGTTAAGCTGCGCGCTAACAGCCAGGCCCATTGCAAGGATTGCAGCCTGGCACCCCTCTGCTTACCACTTTCATTGAATCTGGAAGACATGGATGCGCTGGACGAAATCGTTAAACGCGGGCGCCCGCTGAAAAAAGGCGAGTTTCTGTTTCGCCAGGGCGACAAGTTCGATTCCGTCTATGCAGTACGTTCAGGTGCATTGAAGACGTTCAGCCTGAGCGACAGCGGCGAAGAGCAGATCACCGGCTTCCACCTGCCGAGCGAGCTGGTCGGGCTGTCGGGAATGGACACTGAGATTCATCCGGTGTCGGCCCAGGCCCTGGAAACCACATCGGTGTGCGAAATTCCTTTCGAGCGCCTGGACGAACTGGCCCTGCAATTGCCGCAACTGCGCCGCCAACTGATGCGCGTCATGAGCCGCGAGATTCGTGACGACCAGCAAATGATGCTGCTGCTGTCGAAGAAAACCGCCGACGAGCGTATCGCTACCTTCCTGGTCAACCTGTCAGCGCGATTCCGTGCCCGTGGTTTCTCGGCCAACCAGTTCCGCCTGAGCATGTCGCGCAATGAAATCGGCAATTACCTGGGCCTGGCGGTAGAAACCGTGTCCCGGGTGTTTACCCGTTTCCAGCAGAACGAGCTGCTTGCCGCCGAAGGCAAGGAAGTGCATATCCTCGACCCGATCCAGCTGTGTGCGTTGGCGGGCGGCTCCCTGGAGGGCTGATCCAGACACTTGCGGCCGCGCCAATCGGCAAGGCCGCAGGTATACTTCGAGTCCGTTTTCCGCCCCAGGACTCTTCGACGATGACCTTCGATTCGTTCGACATCAAATCCCTGATCCGCCCTGTCATCGACTTCCCCAAGCCTGGGGTGATCTTTCGTGACATCACGCCGCTGTTCCAGTCGCCCAAGGCCCTGCGCCTGGTGGCCGACACCTTTGTCCACCGCTACGTCGAAGCCGATTTCAGCCACATTGGTGCGATGGATGCCCGGGGTTTCCTGATCGGCTCGATCATCGCCTACCAATTGAACAAACCGCTGATCCTGTTCCGCAAGCAAGGCAAGCTGCCGGCCGACGTGCTGGCCGAGGGTTACCAGACCGAATACGGCGAAGCCTTCCTCGAAGTGCATGCCGACAGCCTGTGTGAGGGCGATTCGGTGCTGATCTTCGATGACCTGATCGCCACCGGCGGCACGCTGATCGCTGCAGCGAACCTGGTGCGGCGCATGGGTGCGAAGGTTTTCGAAGCGGCGGCAATTATCGACCTGCCGGAGCTGGGTGGCTCGCAGCGTCTGGACGATATGGGGATTCCAACGTTTTGCCTGACGCAGTTTGCGTTGAGCGAGCGCTGAGGGTTGTCTGAACTGGCGCCATCGATGGGCAGGATGCGGTTGTCGTGATACAGCCGAGGATCTGCACGGCGCCGTAGCTGACACAAAGAGGCGGAACGAACTCACCAAGCGCTTGCTTGGCCATCAACCCAGGCACGTATATCACCGACAACACAAAACCAATGTGGGAGGGAGCTTGCTCCCGATGGCGGCATATCAGTCAATGCAAAGGTGACTGAAGCACCGCTATCGGGAGCAAGCCCCCCTCCCACAACTTGCCCTGCGGCGTGGCTTAGAGGGCGATCGGCTTACGCCCTGCGAACGAGTGCGCCAGGGTACCGCCGTCCACCAATTCCAGCTCGCCACCCAGCGGCACGCCGTGGGCGATACGCGAGGTGACCAGGCCTTTGTTGCTCAGCAGTTGGGCGATGTAATGAGCGGTCGCTTCACCCTCCACGGTTGGGTTGGTGGCCAGAATCACCTCGGTAAAGGTGCCCTGCGCTTCAATCCGCGCCACCAGTTGCGGAATGCCGATGGCCTCGGGGCCCAGACCGTCCAACGGTGACAGATGGCCTTTGAGCACGAAGTAGCGCCCGCGATAACTGGTCTGCTCCACCGCGTATACGTCCATCGGCCCTTCCACCACGCACAGCAGCGTGTCATCGCGGCGAGGGTCGGCGCATTGCGGGCAGAGTTCTTCTTCGGTGAGGGTGCGGCACTGGCGACAGTGGCCAACGCCTTCCATGGCCTGGCTCAAGGCCTGGGCCAACCGGGTGCCGCCGCTGCGATCACGCTCCAGCAGTTGCAGCGCCATGCGCTGGGCGGTTTTCTGGCCGACGCCGGGTAAGGTGCGCAGGGCGTCGATCAGTTGGCGAATCAGGGGGCTGAAGCTCATGGGCGAAAGGTCCGACAAAACAACGAGACGCGGTTTATACCCGCGCCTCGGATTAGCGTCAAATGCTCAATCCTGCGCGACGCGCACCACCAACTTGCCGAAGTTGCGTCCTTCGAGCAAACCGATAAACGCTTCAGGCGCCTGCTCCAGGCCATCGACCACGTCTTCGCGGAACTTGATCTTGCCGTCACGTACCCACGGCGCCATGGCGCTGAGGAACTCCGGCTGGCGATCGCCGTAGTCATCGAACACGATGAAGCCCTGGATACGCACGCGCTTGGTCAACAAGGTGCGTTGCAGCGCCGGCAGTCGATCAGGGCCGCTGGGCGCTTCGGCGTTATAGCCGGCGATCAGCCCGCACAGCGGAATCCGTGCCTTGGGGTTGAGCAGCGGCACCACGGCATCGAACACCTTGCCACCGACGCTTTCAAAGTAGATATCCACGCCCTTGAAACAGGCATGGGCCAATTCATCGGCGAAGTGCTCGCTTTTGTGGTCAATGCAGGCATCAAAGCCCAGCTCATCCACCACGTAACGGCACTTATCGGCCCCGCCCGCAACACCCACCACGCGCAGGCCCTTGAGCTTGGCCACCTGGCCCACCACCGAGCCCACCGCACCGGACGCTGCCGCCACCACCAGGGTTTCCCCCGCCTTGGGCTGGCCGATGTCCATCAGGCCCATGTAGGCGGTCATGCCCGGCATGCCCAGCACACCCAATGCCATCGACGGGCTGGCCAGGCCGTTGGGCACCGGTATCAGGTTGCGACCGTCGCAAACGCTGTGGCTTTGCCAGCCGGTGGAGCCGACCACCAAGTCGCCCACTTCGAATTTCGGGTTGCGCGACTGCTCGATACGGCTGACAGCGCCACCCGTCATCACTTCGTCGATTTCTACCGGAGCAGCGTAGGACGGAGCATCACTCATGCGCCCACGCATGTAGGGGTCGAGGGACAGGTACAGCGTCTTCAACAGGACTTGGCCATCTGCCAGTTCCGGCAGCGTCACGCGCTCGAGGCGGAAGTTTTCCGGGGTTGGCGCGCCTTGAGGGCGCGAGACCAGAACAATGCGCTGGTTAAGAATCGGTGCTTGAGACATCGAGGGACTCCTTTATCGATGATCGAATTCAATGGCACTAAGTGCAGACACTGGCCAAGGCGCCGAGGTTCGACATAGTTGCCGCGCGGTAGCAAATGCAGAGGGGTGAACAGCCAAAAAAAATGCCAGGCGCGATGCCTGGCATTTCAGTCTAGCTAAGGCTGGCCGATCAGAACGGCAGCTTCATGCCCGGAGGCAGTTGCATGCCAGCGGTCACACCGGACATTTTGTCCTGGCTGTTGGCTTCGATCTTGCGCACAGCGTCATTGACGGCCGCTGCGAACAGATCTTCCAGCACTTCACGGTCGTCATCGCTGACGCCTTCGAGCAGGCTCGGGTCGATGCTCACGCGCTTGATGTCGTGACGACCGGTCATCACCACGCTGACCATATCGCCACCGGCTTTACCGGTGACTTCGGCGTTGGCCAGCTCTTCCTGCATCTTGGCCATCTTTTCCTGCATCTGCTGCGCCTGCTTCATCAGGCCGGCCATGCCACCTTTCATCATGGGAATCACCTCAAAAGTACGTGGATCAATAAGTAGCCCGGTGTTATGACGCCTGGGGCACCGGGGCTTCGACAGGTTCAATAGTATCGTGACGGACGACCGCACCGAACTGTTGCATCAATTGCTGGATGAGCGGGTCACCGTGGATCGACTCCTCGGCCTCGCGCTGGCGATTGAGGCGCCGGCTGGTCGCGGCCTGGGCCGGGGTTTCCTGCTCGGGCTTGATCAACTCGATGGCGATGGTCAGCGTGCGCTCGTGGTACTGGTTGAGGGCATCGTTGAGCCGGCGCTGCTGGGTCGCATTGAACAGGGCGCTGTGGGCCGGGTCCAGGTGCAGCACCCAGTGGTCGCCCTCGATGGCGATCAGGGTGCAGTTGGCTGCGATGCTACCGGTCATGCCGGAAATCGGCAGTTTCGGGAACAACTCCAGCCATTGCAGGGCCAGGCCGGTGGCCGGCGCCGCAGCGGGTTCCGCTTCGGGTTCGGGGGCCGGCTCGGCAGCGTGTTCGCTGGCCAGTTCGTCCAGGTAGCTGTAGGCCGAATCGATGTCCGGCTCGATGTAGTCTTCGTCCAGCGGCGGTTCGTCGTCGAGGTCGCTGCCGTGCGTTGCGGCGTCCACCTGGGCGACAGTCGGCTCGGGGGCGGGCGCGCTGACCCACTCCGGCGCGTCCGGCACCACGCTGTCCGGGGTCGGTGTGGGCATCGGCGTCAGCTCGGGCTGCTCGCCGGCGGTTTCCAGCATGGGTTCCACGGCGGGCTCAGCCTCCACCGGGGCATTCCAGGGCAAGTCGACCACCGGGGCCGGGGCTGGCTCAACCACCGGCTCAGGCTCGACCACAGGCGCGACAACCACAGGCTCAGGCACCGGCGCAACCGGCGCAGGTGCAGGTGCAGGTGCAGCAACCACTGGCGCGACCACCGCTGCGCCAGCCACGGGTTTGGCGGAATCAACTGTGGCCTGGCTGATCCCCACTGGCTTTAGCGGCTGTCTCGGCGCGTCTGTCGAGTCGGCGGGCCGGAAGGCCAGCATGCGCAGCAGGACCATTTCGAAGCCGCCGCGTGGGTCCGGCGCCAGGGGCAAGTCCCTGCGACCGATCAGGCCCATCTGGTAGTAGAACTGCACGTCTTCGGCCGGCAACGCCTGGGCCAGCGCCAACACGCGGTCGCGGTCGCCGTGGCCGTTGTCGACACCTTCCGGCAGGGCCTGGGCGATGGCGACGCGGTGCAGCACGTTGAGAATTTCCGAGAGCACGCCGTTCCAGTCCGGGCCCTGCTCCGACAAGTGGCGCACGGCTTCGAGCAACGCCTTGGCGTCGCCTTCGATCAGCGCGTGCAGCACGTCGAACACCTGGCCGTGGTCGAGGGTGCCGAGCATCGCTCGCACATCGGCGGCCATGACCTTGCCTTCACCAAAGGCGATGGCCTGGTCGGTGAGGCTCATGGCATCACGCATCGAACCATCGGCGGCGCGGCCGAGCAGCCACAGCGCGTCGTCTTCGAACGGCACGTTCTCGACACCCAGCACGTGGGTCAAGTGCTCGACCACGCGCTCCGGGGTCATGTTTTTAAGGGAGAACTGCAGGCACCGCGACAAAATCGTTGCAGGAAGTTTCTGCGGATCGGTAGTGGCCAGGATGAATTTGACGTAGGGCGGCGGCTCTTCCAGGGTTTTCAACAAGGCGTTGAACGAGTGGCTGGAGAGCATGTGGACTTCGTCGATCAGGTAGACCTTGAAGCGGCCGCGGCTCGGCGCGTACTGCACGTTATCGAGCAGCTCGCGAGTGTCTTCGACCTTGGTGCGGCTCGCGGCGTCGATCTCGATCAGGTCGACGAAACGCCCTTCGTCGATCTCGCGGCACACCGAGCAGGTGCCGCAGGGCGTCGAGGTGATACCCGTTTCGCAGTTCAGGCATTTGGCAATGATTCGGGCAATGGTTGTCTTGCCGACACCGCGAGTACCGGTAAACAGGTAGGCGTGGTGTAGCCGTTGGCTGTCCAAGGCATTGATCAGAGCCTTGAGCACATGGGTCTGGCCGACCATTTCGCGGAACGAGCGCGGGCGCCATTTACGTGCAAGAACCTGATAACTCATCGAAAACCGTCGCAACTGAGAAGCGGAGCCGGTAATGCTAGCGGAGCAAGGGGGAAATTGCATCCGGCACGCTTGCCTAATCTGACTAAGATTGCCAGATTGGCCATGAAAAGGCCTGAACCTGGAGAGTGTATGCGCGTAGTCCTGGGCGCTTTATGGATGATCACCACAGCCAGCCTCGCAGCGCCCGCACCGTTGCGCTTCTCGGTTTCCGACAGTTGGGCGATGCCCATGGTGCAAGTGGAGGACGGCCGACCCACCCAGGGCATTTTGTATGACCTGATGTTGAGCCTGGCCACCCAGGTCGGCCGCCCGGTCGAGTTCCACGTACTGTCCCGGGCACGCATTGCCAGCGCGATGGCCCATGGCGACATCGATGTGCGCTGTTATGTCACCCAGTCCTGGCTCGACAATTTGTCTGACGACTACATCTGGAGCTTCCCGCTGCTGGTCCAACGCAACGTATTGGTCAGCGCTCACAGCCATCCGGTGCAAGTGACCCGGCTGGCGCCGCAGTCGATCGGGACAGTGCTCAATTACCGCTACCCCACGCTCGACCCGCTGTTCGCCAACGGCCAATTGAGGCGCGACGACGCCCGCAGCGAAGACCAGGTGCTGCACAAACTGGTGGCCGGGCGCTTCAAGTATGCGGTGGCCAATGAATGGATCGTCGACCGCTTCAACCAGAACCTGCCGATGGATCAGCGACTGCACAAAGTCTCCATTATCGAGGAGCAAAGCCTGGGCTGCGTCGTGCGCAACGACCCGGACCTGCCGGTGCAACAAATCCTGCGCACCCTGCTGCAGATGAAGATGTCAGGCGAAATCGACGACATCATCAAGCTGTACACCGGCGAAAACGCAGTGCCCTTGCACGCTCCTGACAAGAACTGACAGGGCCACCTTATAGACTGGGCTCAACCACCCCCCGTTCTCAAGGAGCCCCAATGAACACCGTTGCCCATTACTTCCTGCTGTACGTCGACAGCCCCGCCACCAGCGCCAACTTCTACAGCCGCCTGCTGGACAAAGCACCGGTTGAGTTAAGCCCGACCTTTGCCCTGTTCATTCTCAATAATGGTGTAAAGCTGGGCCTGTGGTCGCGCCACACCGTGGAACCGGCGGCCCAAGCCACGGGCGGCGGCGGCGAAGTGGGTTTCGCCCTGCCCGACCAGGCCGCCGTGGATACCCTGCACGACCAATGGCTGGAACGTGGCGCCACGATCATTCAGTCACCGACCGTCGTGGACTTTGGCTACACCTTTGTCGCCCAGGACCTCGACGGCCATCGGTTGCGGGCGTTCTGCTTGAGCGACTGAGCAGCGCCGCCAGCGTCCTTCCAGGCTGATGGCCGCCACACTGGCGAGCACGATCACCGCGCCGAGCATCACCTGCCCGGCAAGGTGCTCGCCCAGCAGTGTCGCCGCCATCGCCATGGCCACCGGGGGAACCAAGTACAGCGCCACCGATGCACGGCTGACCTCGACATGCTTCAACACGTAGGCCCAGGCAAGGTACGCCAGGGCGCTGGGGAAAATGCCCAGGACCAGCACCGCCAGGTTTTCCGGCCAGGGCGCCTGCGCCACGGCGGCGGGCAGGCCGGGCAGGTTCACGCAGAGCATCAGGGTCCCCGACCACACCATGTAGCACGTCAGGGTCAACGGACTGTAGCGGTGGGCATAGTGCTTCTGGATGGCGAAATACACGCTCCACGACACCGCCGCCAGCAGAATCAACAGACCACGTGGATCGATGTCACCCACGCCCTGCTCACCCCAGATCACCACCAGCACGCCGAGCAACCCCAGCAATACGCAGCTCCAGCGCCAGGCGCTGATCCGCTCCTTCAAGCCAAAAAACGCAATCAGCACACTGAACAGCGGCGCCGACTGCGCCAATACACTGGATGCCGCCGCTGTCACCCATTGCTGCCCGTAGTTGAGGCAGGTGTGATGCAGGAACACCCCGAAAAATCCCAGCACCAGCAACCATGGCACATCCCGCAGGCGCGGCTGGCTGATGCCCTGCATCAGCGCCACACCTCCCATGAACACCGATGCGACCAGAAACCGCAACAACGCCAACTGGCCGGGGCTATAGCTGTGCAGCCCCATGTGTACGCCAATCGGTGAATAGGCCCAACAGAGGATCACGCTGGCGATGACTAGCGTAAGCTTTGCAAGTGACGGGGCATTCATCGACGGCATCCAGAAACAGAAAAGGAATGCCGCCAGTCTTGGCCGGGTCATGCGGCAGGACAATTAAGCGTTTCTGACTTCTGAAATCAGTGGAACTGAGCGATGGAAATGGCCCAACTGAAGATGGTGCGAGCCGTGGCGCAAACCGGCAGCGTGGCCCAGGCCGCGCTGCAATTGCATTGCGTGCCGTCGAACATCACCACGCGCATCAAACAGCTGGAAAGCGAATTGGGCACGCCATTGTTCATCCGTGCCGGACGCGGGCTGGCGATCAGTGCCGCCGGTGAAATCTTCCTCGATTACTGCGAGCGCATCCTGGCACTGGTGGACGAATCCAAACGAGCGGTGGACGCCAACGCGATCCCTCGGGGCACCTTGCGTATCGGCGCGGTGGAGTCCAGTGCCAGCGGCCGCCTGCCACCGCTGCTGGCGGAATACCATCGACGCTACCCCGACGTCAGCCTGGAACTGGTGACGGGTGCCTGGGGCCAACTGCTCGACGACCTGCAACACCACCGCCTGGACGTGGCGCTGGTAGCCGCCGGCAACAAACGCACCAAGCTCGAACACAGCGTGGTCTACAGCGAACGCCTGGTGCTGATCGCCAGCCCCTCCAGCGCGCCGATCAACGGCGCCGAGGACCTGGCAGGACGCACCCTACTGGTCTGGCCGCCCGGCTGCCCTTATCGCGCCGCCCTGGAAAACTGGGTCAAACCCCACGACCTCAAACCGACCATCGCCAGCTATGCGAGTTGGGGCACGATCATCGGCTGCGTCAGTGCGGGGATTGGCGTGGCATTGGCGCCGGAGGGAATTCTGGCGCGCTATGAGCAGACCAGTCAGTTGGCCTCGTACCGATTCGAAGAACTGGCGGCCGTGGATAACCTGCTGTTCTGGCACAAGGACACGCAGCGGCATCTGGCCAGGGATGCGTTCGCGGGGCTGCTGCGCGAAACCTTCGGCCAACACTGATCAAACATCAGCTTTTCGGGGCGGCCAATCGCGCGTACTGATCCAGACTGATCCAGCCGGTGAACGACCGATCCTGAGCATTGACGAACTCGACCTGGGCCCAGCCATCCTTGAAGGCCAGCACGCCGACCACATCACCCTTGACGATGTACGGACGCTTGGCCGTCTTGGCGCCCGGGGTTTTCAGCAAGTAGGCCTTGTCGGCGGACACAGTCACCAGGCCGATCCATGGCTTGTTGGCGGTCTGGGTCAGGTCCAGGCCGGTGGCGATTTCCGGCATCAGCACACTCATGCAGCCGGGATGCTGGCGGCCCTGCTCAACGGTCAGGGTCACGCCGTCGGACGAAGGCGCCACGCTGCCGGGGTAGGCAACGTCGAGCCAGGTGGTCAACGCGTCGGGCTTGCCTTGCAAATAGAACGCGCAACTGCGGGTCACGCCCTCGCCCAGTTCTTCAGCGTAGAAACCTTCGACCTGATGCTCGGGCGTCACCGCCAGCATCAACCCTTCGTACTTGCCCGAATGCAACACGGCCGAACCGGCAAATACCGGCGCCACAGCACACCACGACAACACACCCATCGCTAGATAACGGATCATCTTATTTTTTCCCTTCAAGTGTGTCGTAGGCTTTTTTCATAAGGACGTCATAGCTCCCGTAGTCCTCGCCGTTATAGTTACGCGCCATGGCGGTAAAGTCCTTGGCTTTCATTGCTTTCATCAATACCGGGCTGTGGCTGCACAAGGCGAGGAAAGCCTTTAGTTGATTACCGGCATTCACCTTTTAGATGCAGCTAGCGAAGCGCATGACACTCAAGATTCTTGGCGCCAGTCAGATCTATCAACTGCTTGCGCATAGGCACGCATGCCAATTGGAGCCCGGAGGGAGAGTTGTAAACGGCTTGAGCACTTCCGGTGAAGCCACAGCTCCGATAAAAACTTTCAGCATTGAGCGTGGCTTCAAGGTGGATCTCAGTAAGTCCCGCCTTTCTGGCTAAATGCTCAAGATGAGTGACCATCTTTTTACCTATGCCCTGGCCCATGAACTGGGGCAATACGAAGATTGCCCCCAGTTCTCCATTTTGGAGATTTATCAGTCCCGTAGCCACAGGAAGTCCATTGACGCACGCCAATTGATAATCTTTTTCTACCCAGGATCTGTATTTGTCAGTGAATGGAACACAAGTCCAAGCCATCACCTGCGCATTCGTGTAAACGGTGCGGCATTGGTGCTGAATAGCCTGAAAGCGGATATCGAATGCTGCCTCAGCATCACAACGCTCAGCTTTACGAATCTGCAACATCTTCACTCTCCTGAGATTTACCATTCGGAACGGAGAATGAAAAAAGCCCCGTCCATTCCTGGCGGGGCTTTAGTAAATGCACCTAGTACCTACGCGCGCATTACCTTATGGCCCGCCTAAGGCGGTCATCAAGGTGCGCATCATGTTCAGCGGGTAGGTAATAGTCATGAATTTATATTCGGGGAAGTTATCTCGGCTGTCAACATGGGGCCCTATAAACCTATTCCTACTGTCGCGCAGATGTCCACAAGAGCAGCAGCAACTCTGTAATTTCACTCGCCCGCGGCGTCGGCAAACGAGTCAGCACGTCCTTCAGATATGCATACGGATCATGCCCGTTCATGCGCGCATGACTGGATCAAGCTCATGATAACCGCCGCTCGTTTGCCGCTGCGCAACGACCCGGCGAACAGCCAGTTAGAGCGCCCAATTGCCCATGGCCGGATCTGGCTCTCCACTTGGTTGTTGAAGGCCGTCACGCTGATGGTCGTGGTCGCCTCCGCAATTGATTGCTCAAGGGGCTGGTCGGGCAACTGATGCAGTCGCGGGGGCAGCTTCAACGCAGCCTCCCAGGCACCGCGCAGAAGCTCAACAGGGGGCCTACTCCCCTGGAACGCTTGCGTGAACAGACCTTGGACCTGGGCCAGAATGTCACGCCCACGAATCAGCGCCTCCCGCTTGCAACGAGTTTGCAGGGAGCGACGAATTTCTCTTTGAGGGAATAACGGGCGAATGACATCCGGCACCACGATTCGGAAGTAGTAGACCGAGTGGCGGGACAGCAAAAGGTAGGACGGGATGGTCGACACGGATGTATCACTCCTTGTACCACCGCGTGGTAAAGGGTGAAAAACCGTTAAGAATCAATCGCTTGAGCGTTATGGAGGCAACCCCACCAGCCACACCCCGGCACACAATGTTCCCGCTGTGGCTGCTGCCTTCCGGCTCTGACCAGGTTCACGGGTAATCGTTGCGGGGGGACCGATGGGGTCACCATAACGACGCTCGCCTCTCGGCAAGCCGCGCCATTGTACCGATCTCATCGGAAGTTACAACCATTGGTGCGGGATTAAAAAATCAAGAGGTTCAAGCACTTGCCATAGCCGTCAGCATTCCCCCTGCCACACTAGCTCATGACTGTGCCTGTAGGACCTCATCCGCCCTGCCGCCCTCTTCCTGGATCACCAGGTGAATGAAGTGCAGCTTGGCGATCACTGCCGGTGGCAGTACGAAGGGGTAGAAATCCGGCTGGCCCATGGCGCGGGACAGTTCGTTGAGCATGCCGGCCAATTCGATCCAGGCATTGACGAACGACAGGAACGCCGCGCCGCCGGGGTGTTCGGGGTCATAGAGGCTGGCGCGGGGGAATGGCTGGTAATCCAGGTCCATCTCGCGGGCGCTCATGCCGAAGCCCAGGGCGGTGTCGACGGCGTCCATCATGTGCAGGTAATGCGCCCAGGTTTCGGCCCAGTCTTCCCAGGGGTGCATGGTGGCGTAGGCGCTGACGCAGGTGTGTTGCCAGTCCGGGCGCGGGCCGTTCTGGTAGTGTTGGTCGAGGGCGTCGGCGTAACTGGCGCGTTCGTCGCCGAACAGGTGGCGAAACGGCTGCAACCAGTGGCTGTTGGCGATCAGCCGATCCCAATAGTAGTGGCCGACTTCATGGCGAAAGTGGCCAAGTAAGGTGCGGTACGGTTCACGCATCTGCACGCGGATTTTTTCGCGGTGGGCGTCGTCGGCTTCCTTGATGTCGAGGGTGATCAGGCCGTTGGCATGGCCGGTGGTCGGCGCGTTGCCTTCCAGGTCGATGCCGACGAAGTCGAAGGCCAGGCCGTTGTCTTCGTCGACGCTTTTGGGCACGACGTGCAGGCCCAGGCTGATCAGTTGCGCCACCAGCCGGCGCTTGGCGGTTTCGACTTTGCACCAGCGCTCGGGGTTTTCCGCGATCGACAGGTCGGGAATGGTGCGGTTCAGGCTGCACGCCACGCACAGCGAGCTGGTGCTGTGGGCGCGAATCAGCCAGTTGCAGGCGGCCGGGCTGTCGAGGTTGGCGCAGCGGCGGAAAGCGCCGGCATCGAGGTTGTCATACAGCAGCCAGGTGTCGGCGACCGGACCCGGTTGCAGCGAGGACAGACGGCTTTGTTGCGGCTGGTAACCCAGCAGCGCCGCGCAGGCCAGGCACTGGCTGTTGCGAAAGAACAACGACTGGCCACACCGACACTGCCAGACCTTGCTGTTGCGCGAGGATTCGGCCATGAACGGTGCGGCGATGCGCGAACTGAGTTGTTCGAAGAAGCGGTACATGGCGATCTCTCCCGGGGCGACCAAGACTAGATCATTTCGCGCTCGGGATCGTTCCACTTTCTTCGAAGGGCTGCTTCGCAGCCCAACGGGAGCAAGCTCCCTCGCAACAGAAAGTCGTCAGACGGTGATGTTGTGCCGGGCCAGAAAGTCCACGAAGGCTGCTTCGTCCAATACCTTCAGGCCCAATTCACTCGCCTTGGCCAGTTTTGAACCGGCACCCGGCCCGGCCACCACACAATAAGTCTTCGCCGACACCGAACCGGCCACCTTGGCGCCGAGGCTTTCGAGCTTGTCCTTGGCCACGTCGCGGCTCATCAGTTCCAGGGAGCCGGTCAGCACCCAGGTGTGCCCCGCTTCCGGCAAGCCTTCGATCACTTTCTTCTCGCTCTGCCAGTGCATGCCGAAGTCCTTGAGCTGCTGCTCGATGGCCAGGGCAAGGTTGGCGTGGTCGGGGTTATCGAAGAACTCGCGCACGGCCTTGGCCTGCTTCTCGGGCAACGCCTGGCGCATATCGAGCCAGTCGGCCTTGATCACGCCGTCGAGGGAGCCGAACTTGTCCGCCAGTTTCTGCGCAGCGCCGGGGCCAACGCTGGGCACATGCAGCTTGTCGAGCAAACCGCCGAGGGTGGTGCTGGCGGCGAACTCGGCGCTCAGGTCGCCTTGTTCCTGCAGTTGCAGGCCGCATTTATCCGGCGCCAACAGCGCGCCGATCACGTCCTGGTTGTGGCGGTCTTCAAAGAAGCTGTGGATCTCGTGCGCCACTTCCAGGCCCACGTCCGGCAAGTACGTCAGCACTTGCGGCAACGCGCGCTGCACGCGCTCCAGGGACGCCAGGGAGCGCGCCAGCACCTTGGCGGTCTCCTCGCCCACATCGGGAATGCCCAGGGCGTAGATGAAGCGCGCCAGGGTCGGCGTCTTGCTGTGTTCGATGGCGCTGATCAGCTTCTTGCTGGAAACATCGGCGAAGCCTTCCAGGTCGATGATCTGTTCGTACTTGAGCGTGTAGAGGTCGGCCGGCGAGGCGATGAGCTTTTCATCCACCAATTGCTCGATGGTCTTGTCGCCCAGGCCGTCGATGTCCATCGCCCGGCGCGAGACGAAATGGATGATCGCCTGTTTGAGCTGCGCGCCGCAGGCCAGGCGGCCGACGCAGCGGTACACCGCGCCTTCGCTGACGGTTTCCTTGCCCTTGCTGCGCTTGACCAGTTGGGTGCGCTCGACATGGGAGCCGCACACCGGGCAGTTTTCCGGGATATGTACCGCGCGGGCGTGTTCCGGGCGGCGCTCGGTGACCACCGATACGACCTGCGGGATCACGTCTCCGGCGCGGCGGATGATCACGGTGTCGCCGATCATCAGGCCCAGGCGTGCCACTTCATCCATGTTGTGCAGGGTGGCATTGGACACGGTCACCCCCGCGACCTTGACCGGCTTGAGGCGCGCCACCGGGGTGACGGCGCCGGTACGGCCGACCTGGAATTCCACGTCGAGCAGCTCGGTCAGCTCTTCCATGGCCGGAAATTTGTGCGCGATCGCCCAACGCGGTTCACGGGCGCGAAAACCCAGCTCGCGCTGGGAGGCAATGCTGTTGACCTTGAACACCACGCCGTCGATTTCATAGGGCAGGCTGTTACGCCGCTCGCCGATATCGCGGTAGTAGTCCAGGCATTCCTGGATGCCCTTGG
>Ga0209913_1000843_pt1 | contig 21431 bp, 17 predicted proteins | sample PersoiDNA2013203_FD_185805 | JGI IMG/M metagenome (GOLD analysis project Ga0209913, IMG submission 185805) | Permafrost soil microbial communities from the Arctic, to analyse light accelerated degradation of dissolved organic matter (DOM) -... | ecosystem: Environmental > Terrestrial > Soil >... | reverse complement strand
GCTGCGCGAGTAGTCACCATTCACAACATTGAATGCAATGCATTTGCACAAGATGTAGCAACCATTACCGTAAGATGCAGTAAAGGCACCTATATTCGCACTTTAGCTGAAGACATAGGCAATCACCTTGGCTGTGGCGCCCATTTGATTGGTTTGCGCAGAACCGCCACCGCCAATTACAATATTGCGCAATCTATTACGCTAGCGCAGTTTGAGAGCATGTCAGTAGAGCAGCGAGCTTCATTGTTATTGCCAGCAGACAGTGCCGTGCAACATTTACCAGAAATAATACTAGATGCCGATAGTGCCTTCTACTTACAGCAAGGTCAGGCGGTGTGGCAGAGTGGTGCGATTCCTAAGGGCTTATTACGTTTATACACTGAGCAAAAGAAGTTTTTAGGTTTAGGTGAACAGCAAAGTGACGGAAAAATCACGCCAAGAAGATTAATTGTAGAGCGCCCATAGATTGCATATTGCTTCTTTAAGTAACAAACTGGTAAATAATAAAATAAAAGATTGATAAATCAACCTTTTATAACTATAATGCGCGGTTCATGCAAATGAATGCTTTAGCGGCTAAGATTATGGAATAGGCTGCTTTTGCATTGACGCAAAACATCTAAATATTAGGATTAAGTTATGGCAACTACTGCAGCAGATCGCGCCAAAATCGTTGGCGAATATCAACAAAGTGCAAATGATACTGGTAGTCCGGAAGTGCAAGTTGCGCTTTTAACTAGCCGTATTAGCTACTTAACAGAACATTTTAAAAGCAATAAAAAAGACCACCACTCACGCCGCGGTTTATTGGCAATGGTTAGCCAACGTCGTAAATTATTAGATTACCTTAAACGCGAAAACGTTGAGCGTTATCAAACATTGATCGCGCGTTTAGGTCTACGTAAGTAATTGACTACCAATCACATGTACACAAAACAACTCGTTCTTTAACTTTTGTTTTGTGCGTGAAATAAAAAGCCGATAGCACCGCATAAGCAGTGCTTCGGCTTTTTTGTTGTAAAAGATTTATTGAAGCAAACATAGATTACAAGTATGGGTTAAATGAATTCATATGATGAGGTTGCTGAAATAAATCAATATTGTGCGTTCGCTATTGGGTTGTGAATAGCGAACATTAAAAAAGAGAAAAGGATAAAAAATGTTTAATAAAGTTAAAAAAAGTATTCAGTATGGTGCGCATGAGCTCACCATTGAAACTGGTGAAATTGCCCGTCAAGCTGATGGCGCAGTATTAGTCAGTTATGGCGATACCGTTGTTTTAGTGACAGTCGTTGGTAAAACTGCTGTTAAAGCGGGTCAAGATTTCTTCCCGCTGACCGTTGATTATATGGAAAAAACTTATGCTGCCGGTAAAATCCCAGGCGGTTTTTTCAAACGCGAAGGTCGTCCTTCAGAAAAAGAAACACTGACTTCACGTTTAATCGACCGTCCATTACGTCCATTATTCCCAGAAGCGTTTTTGAACGAAGTGCAAATCGTTGCTACGGTAATGTCATCAGATCCAGAAATTGATTCTGATATTCCAGCGATTATTGGTGCTTCTGCAGCAATGGCTATTTCAGGTATTCCATTTTATGGTCCACTAGGTGCTGCACGTGTTGGCTACATCAATGAAGAATACGTAATCAACCCAACTAAATCTCAATTATTAGAAACTGAGCTAGACTTAGTCGTTGCTGCAACTGAAACAGCCGTAATGATGGTTGAATCAGAAGCCAAAGAACTTTCAGAAGAAGTCATGTTAGGTGCTGTAGTATTTGGCCATAATGCGATGCAAGCTGTTATCACAATGATTAACGAAATCGTTGCTGAAGTCGGCAAAGATGCCTGGGATTGGTCTGCACCAGCGCCAGATACAGCATTAATTGAAAAAGTCGCTGCTATTGCTGCCGCTGATGTAAATGCTGCATTCCAAATTAAAGCTAAAGGTCCACGTTCAGCTAAGTTAGATGAAATCAAAAACCGCGTAATGAGCGAGCTTATTACCGAAGCAACTTCAACTGAAGAAGCGAACAAAATCAAAACAGAAATATTTAATTTAGAAGCGAAAACTGTACGCAGCCAAATCTTGAATGGCGAGCCACGTATTGATGGCCGTGATACACGCACTGTGCGTCCAATCACTGTTCGTACTGGTGTATTGCCACGTACCCACGGTTCTGCGCTATTTACCCGCGGTGAAACGCAAGCATTAGTGATTGCTACACTAGGTACAGGTCGCGATGAGCAAGTGATTGATGCCTTACAAGGTGAGTTTAAAGATCGCTTTATGTTGCATTACAACATGCCTCCGTATGCAACAGGTGAAACTGGCCGCGTAGGTACTCCAAAACGTCGCGAAATCGGTCATGGCCGCTTAGCAAAACGTGCATTGTTGGCAGCATTGCCATCAGCGGATGAGTTTGGTTATACCGTGCGTATCGTGTCTGAAATCACTGAGTCTAACGGTTCTAGCTCTATGGCTTCAGTATGTGGCGGTAGCCTAGCCATGATGGACGCTGGCGTGCCATTGAAAAATCACGTGGCTGGTATTGCCATGGGTTTGATTAAAGAAGGCAACCGCGTTGCAGTATTAACGGATATTTTAGGTGACGAAGATCACTTGGGCGATATGGACTTTAAAGTAGCGGGTACAGATGATGGTATTACTGCTTTGCAAATGGATATCAAGATTACTGGCATTACTGCAGAAATCATGCAAGTTGCATTAGCCCAAGCTAAAGAAGGCCGCACGCATATTTTAGGCATTATGAAAGCAGCGATGACCACTGCAAACACTGAAATGTCTGCATTTGCTCCGCGTATCATCACCATGAAAATCAACCCTGAAAAAATCCGTGATGTTATCGGTAAAGGTGGCGCGGTAATTCGTGCGCTAACTGAAGAAACTGGTACAACCATTGATATTGAAGATGACGGTACTGTGAAAATCGCATGTACCAGCTCTGAAGCTGGCGCTGAAGCACAGCGCCGTATTGCAGAGATTACCGCTGAAGTTGAAATTGGTAATGTCTACGAAGGTACTGTACTTAAATTATTGGATTTTGGTGCGATTGTGTCACTAATTCCAGGTAAAGATGGCTTATTGCACATTTCACAAATTGCACATCAACGTGTCAATGCCGTGAGTGACTTCTTAAAAGAAGGCGACATTGTCAGAGTTAAAGTTGTTGAAGCTGATGAAAAAGGCCGCGTACGTTTAAGTATGAAAGCTTTAATTGATCCGCCTGCTACTGAGGCTAAAGCTGAGACAGAATCTAACGAATAGTATTCGCTTGTAAAATGTAATAATCAGTAAAACAAAAGCCCGCTTGCGCGGGCTTTTGTTTTACTGACTCTATTATGTCGCTGATGCAGAAACGGTCATGCAATACACATGCAACCCAAGTAAATTCAGCCTATCTTTACCATCAAAACTCTAACGGATTAACGTCAACCGCCCATCGCACTCTAGCCGCAATTGCCTTACCTCTTAACTGGCTGACCAAATTTTTAAGTAACTGTTGTAGCGCAGGACGACTACTTGCCTGCATCAACACATGACCACGCTCCATGCCTTTTAAGCGCTCTATTTGCGGACGCACTGGATCGTATACCAACACTTTATCACTCAGGCTACGTGCTAACTCGAAAGCATGCTGCAAAAACTGATGTACTAGCGCGTAATCATTGGCTTCCGCACGCAACAATGCAGTAAAGACATAAGGCGGGAACTGCACTTGCTCGCGCTCTTGCAACATAGCATTGGCATAAGTCACGTAATCTTGCGTGCGCAAGGCATTAAACAACACATGTTCTGGAAATTGCGTTTGAATAATTACTTGACCCGCCTTATCAGCACGACCCGCTCGACCTGCCACTTGCATCAACTGTGCAAATAAGCGCTCACTAGCGCGAAAATCCGGGCTGTGTAGCGCACTATCGGTATCAATGACGCCCACTAGTGTTAAATTAGGAAAATCATGCCCTTTTGCAAGCATTTGCGTGCCTACTAAAATGTCTATCTCTTGGTTGTGTACCTTATCTAAAATTTCCACCAATGCATTTTTTCGGCTGATACTATCGCGATCTACCCTAGCGATACGCGCAGTTGGTAGCAACTGTGCCAGCGTTTGTTCTAGCCTTTGTGTGCCGTGACCAGTCGGGTGCAAATCTGCATCACCACAACTCGGACATTGGTTTGGAATCTTTTGCTCATACCCGCAATGATGGCAACGTAACTTTCGTTGCCCTAAATGCACGACTAGCTTGCTGCTGCAGCGCATACAAGGCGCAATCCAATGACAAGCCGAGCATAATAAAACCGGTGAATACCCACGGCGATTGATAAATAACAGGCTTTGTTCTTTACGCGCTAATCGCAACTTCAACGCTGCGATTAATTGCGGTGTTAAACCTTGCTGCAAGTTTACTTTGGTGGTGTCTATGCACTCAATGTGAGGCAACTGTGCCGCAGTTACCGCACGCTGATTCAAGCTAAGTAAATTGTATTTATTCGCTGTTGCATTATGCCAACTTTCAAGCGCCGGCGTGGCGGAACCCAATACCACTGGAATATTCAAGCGCTTTGCACGCACCAAAGCGACATCGCGCGCATGATAGCGCATGCTATCTTGCTGTTTATATGAGCTATCATGCTCTTCATCGATAATAATGAGTTTCAAGTTGGGTAAAGGAGTGAAAATAGAAAGCCGCGTACCAATTATGATTCTCACCGCACCTGATTGCGCCAACTGCCAATGATGTAAGCGTTCACTCTCACTCAGATTGCTATGCAAACTGACTAATGAAAAACTAGGTAAGCGACTTCTGAATCGCGCTTCTAGCTGTGGTGTTAAGTTTATTTCAGGCACTAACACTAACACTTGCGAGTCACTACTATGCAACACATGCTGCATTAAGCGAATATAAACCTCGGTTTTTCCGCTCCCGGTAATACCATGCAACAGCCAGGCCTTGAATGATTGCGAATCCCGTGTGATAAGCGCTACCGCAAGCGCCTGCTCCTGGTTTAGCTCTGGCTCAGCGGCAGGTAGTGTTTCCAGAGTCCTGACGGTTGCCTGCACCTGTAAACTACTCGCCCAGCCTTCAATGACCAATTGTTTTGCCGCTTTACGTGCACTACTAGAAATTTCATCTAAATCGGCTTCCGTAAGCAGGTTACTTGCTCGTAGCGCTAAAAATACCCGACGGGTGACTAGCTGCCTTTTGGGAATAGCTTCAACATCCAGCTGCCGCCCTAAATCAGTCAACTGATAGGCATATTGCTTACGCGATACCGCCGGCGCAATTTGCCTTAATCTAGCTGGCAATGCCGACAGCAAAGCTTGTCCAAACGGATATTGATAATAATCCGCACTAAATTTAACCAAACTTAAGGTTTCAGCATTAATCGGTAATTCATCAGCAAATACTTGCATGATGGGTTTTAATTTTTCAATCGCAAAGTCGCTGGTATCAGCAACACCCACCACAATGCCTATTTGGCTTCGGCGGCCAAAAGGCACCAATACACGTTGGCCGACCTTCACCGATTGGCCGCCACTTAAATAATCAAATAAGCGATCTAACGGCACGTCTAAGGCAATTTTTAGGATAGGTTTAGGCAATTTTATTTAATACTTATTTAGGTATAGCCAATTGATTATCAACAAATAAAAGATACATCGCAAAGATATGAAGCAAAGAAACAAAGAATTACAAAACGGGCCGCCAGTTAGGTTAAAATAGCACCCTTAAATTATTCACTTAAGCGCGAATTTGTTTTGAAAGCACATCTTACCCAATTACTGGCTATTGCCGCAAAAACTATTGTCCAAAAAAATGGCGCATCTGACACCACAGAGTTTAACATTTTGCTTGAGCGACCAAAATCTGCCGAGCATGGCGACTTTGCCACAAATTTGGCTTTAGCCTTGGCTAAACCACTCAAACAAAACCCTCGCACTATTGCCGCACAGATTATTGAAGCCTTGCCTGCCAGCGAATATATCGCTAAAACTGAAATCGCCGGTGCTGGTTTTATTAACTTCTTTTTAAGCGCGCAATCTCAACAAGTGGTGGTAAAAGACATTTTAACCGCTGGCGCGCAATATGGCCGCAACCAAAGTGGAAAAGCGCAAAAAGTACAAGTGGAATTCGTGTCGGCCAACCCCACCGGACCGTTGCATGTCGGCCATGGGCGCGGCGCAGCAGTTGGTGATTGTCTGGCACGCTTGCTTGACGCTAATGGCTGGAACGTGACGCGCGAATTTTATTACAATGATGCAGGCGCGCAAATTGATAATCTCACCATCTCTGTACTAGCGCGATGCAAGGGCATCTCGGTTGAACATGAGAGCTTTCCGGAAAATGGCTACCGCGGCGAATATATCAATGATATTGCCGCCGCATATCTAACCAAACATACAGTTGTCGCGGATGACATCGAGGTTACGGCAAGTGGCGATATTAATGATATTGAATCGATACGCACCTTTGCAGTAGCATATTTACGTCACGAGCAAGATTTAGATCTACGCGCATTTCAAATCAAGTTTGATGTATTTTCGCTGGAAAGCGCGCTCTATGCGAACGGCAAGGTTGAACAAACGGTGCAAGCGTTAATTAACAACGGTCACACTTACGAGCTAGATAATGCACTTTGGCTAAAAACAACCGATTTTGGCGATGACAAAGACCGCGTCATGCGAAAAAGCGATGGTGGCTATACTTACTTTGTACCCGATGTTGCTTACCATGCCGATAAATGGGATCGCGGTTTTGTACGCGTGATTAACGAGCAGGGTGCAGATCATCACAGCACCATTACTAGGGTTCGTGCGGGCTTGCAGGCTTTAAACGTGGGTATTCCTGCTGCTTGGCCAGATTATGTGCTGCACCAAATGGTCACCGTAATGCGTGGTGGCGAAGAAGTAAAACTCTCTAAACGTGCTGGCAGCTATGTAACCTTGCGCGATTTGATTGAAGAAGTTGGTTGCGACGCAACAAGATACTTTTTAGCGGCACGCCGCTCAGATTCGCAATTGGTGTTTGATATTGATTTAGCCAGAGCGCAAACCAACGATAACCCGGTGTTCTACATTCAGTACGCGCACGCCCGTATTTGCAGCGTACTAACACAATGGCTAAATCAAACTAATGTGGATATTGCCAGCCTAAAAGATACCGACTTAAGCCCTCTTAATAATCCGCATGAAACCGCATTGATGCAACGCTTAAGCACCTACCCTGAAACGGTAGCTAACGCAGCCACTGAACTTGCGCCGCATGTGATTGCCAATTACTTAAAAGAGCTGGCTAGCGACTTACACAGTTACTACAACGAATATAAGTTTTTAATTGATGACGAAGCCGTTAAACTAGCGCGCTTAAGCTTAATTAGCGCCACCCGGCAGGTCTTAAGAAACGGTTTAGATTTACTTGGCGTTGAAGCCAAAGAAAGAATGTAAGGATTAAATTCATTATGAGTAGAGATTACAAACCAACGCCAGAAAAGCCAAAAAACACTAAAAAAGGTAATCCTTTTTTAACAGGTTTATTGATTGGGTTTTTACTGGGTGTAGCTGCTTCGTTAAGCGTAGTCATGTTTGTGAAAGGCAGCGACAGTCCATTTGCCAGCAAATCCAACACGGCAGCAACTAAGCTTGAGACACAAAAGACCAAAGATACTTCTAAAATCGGTTCTGAAGAAGCGGGTGCAGATATTAGTGCACTGCCTTCGGCTGAAAATCCAGCACCTGCGGATGCTAATACTCAAAGCAATGTTCCAGCAAACAAAGAAGACAAAACACGCTTTGATTTTTATACAATTTTGCCAGGCAGCGAAAGCAAAGTAAGTAAAGAAGAAGAAAGCAAACTTAAAGGAAACGTGCAAGAACCCGTTGTTCAAAAAAGTTACTTTTTACAAGTAGGCGCATTTCAAACAAGCGAAGAAGCTGACAACATGAAAGCCAAATTAGCCTTACAAGGCTTTGAGGCATTAGTGCAAACAGCCACGATTCCAGACAAAGGTGTTTGGCATCGCGTGCGTGTTGGTCCGTTAAAAGATTTAGAACAAATCAACAAAACAAAAAATGATTTATTAAGTAACGGCTTTAAAGCAGACTTAATTAAAGTGAACAGCGAAAACCAATAGTGATTATTGAGGTCAACTTTTAAGTCAGTAGTATTATGTAGCCGAGTATTGTCAGCCAAAATAAATGTCATACGTTTTGTAAGTAATATTAAAAAAGTTGCACCATTTAAAAATTATACAAAGTTTAAAGGAACGTTAAAAATGAAGAAATTGTCAGTGAAAAACTTACTAAGCGCTTTAATGTTATTAGCCTCATTAAATGTATTGGCAGACCCACAAATCGGTAAAGATTTTGATAAAACTGCACAAGCGATGCCTACCGATACACCGAACAAGATTGAAGTGACTGAGATATTTTGGTACGGTTGCATTCATTGTTATCACATGGATCCTATCCTGAATGTTTGGGTTAAAAAATTGCCAGCAGACGTTGTGTTTAAACGCGTGCCAGGCCTGCCACAACCTGCTTGGGCGCCGATGGCAAAAGCATTTTATGCGATGGATGACTTGAAGTTATCAGACAAATTGCACACCGCGTTATTTGATGCGATTCATAAAGAAAAAACACTCAACCCTACCGATGAAGTCGCAGCCATTGATTGGATGACCAAAAAAAGTGGTTTAGATAAGAAAAAAGTTGAAGATGCATTCAGGTCTTTTTCTATGAACAACAAATTAAATCGTGCCGCACAGACATTCCGCGCTTCAGGTGCAACAGGCGTACCTAGCTTTATTATTGATGGTCAATATATTACCTCTAGCACTATGGCCGGCGGCAATGAACAAGCACTAAAAACGGCTGATTACATTATTGGCAATATCCGTGCGGAGAAAGCTAAGGCGGCTTCTGCAAAAAAGTAACAAGGGCAAAAGTCACTAAAAATGTGGCTGAAAAACTAGCAGTTAGTCCAAATAAGTAGTTAATGATTTCTGCAATGTAGACCATGCATCAAAACTAATCCGCTTTTACTTTCAGGTAAAAGCGGATTTTTTACGTCTATAATCTCTCCGTATCAATTGACCACACACTGAAGGTGACGCATATGAAAGTTTTTATTACTGGCGCTTCTAGCGGTATAGGCGAGGCGCTAGCACTTGAATATGCTAAACGCCATCAAAATAATAACGCCATAATAGGCATTGCTGCCAGGCGTAGTGAGCACTTACAAAAACTTCAAGCTATGCTGCAAAATACCTATCATATCAAATGTACGATTTACCCATTAGACGTGCGGAATAGCGGCGCACTCGCCAGCGCAGCAGCAGACTTCATACAACATTTCGGCGCGCCAAATGTAGTGATAGCCTGCGCAGGCGTTAGTCGCGGTACGCTGACTGAGCATGCTGAGGACATCGCCGCGTTTCAAGCAGTGATGGATATTAACGTGATGGGGCTAGTACATACCTTTCAACCGTTCATAAAGGTGATGCGCGGCGCAGCCAAACAAGGTGAAATCGCGCAGCTAGTGGGCATAGCCAGCGTGGCGGGCATACGCGGCTTGCCAGGTGCCGGTGCCTATAGTGCGAGCAAGGCTGCCGCCATTAGCTATTTAGAAAGCCTAAGGGTGGAAATGGCCGCTTACAACATCACTGTGACCACCATCGCACCGGGCTATATTCGAACCCCAATGACCGATGTTAACCATTATAAAATGCCATTTTTGATGAATGCGAATGTTGCTGCGGCTAAGTTTGTAAATGCCATTGAACATAAACGCCGCTTTGTTGTGATTCCATGGCAAATGGGCTGGCTGGCAAGAGTCATGCGCTTTGTGCCGCCTTTCTTGTGGGATTTGGTCATGAAAAAAGCGCCTCATAAGAAGCGCTTAAATTGGGACTGGCTTTAAAAGTTAAGCCTCCGTCATTCTCACCTTAGCGGGAATGACGGAGTTGCTAGGTTTTACCGTGTAATCGGCTTATATCTTAAACGTTTCGGTTTAGCACCATCTTCACCCAAGCGTTTACGCTTATCTGCCTCATATTCCTGATAGTTACCGTTAAAGAATGTCCATTGCGAATCGCCCTCAGCGGCTAGAATATGCGTGGCGATACGATCTAGGAACCAGCGATCATGTGAAATCACCAATACGCAGCCGGCAAACTCCAGCAACGCATCTTCCAACGCGCGTAAAGTTTCCACATCCAAGTCATTTGATGGCTCATCCAGCAGCAACACATTGCCGCCAGAAATGAGCGTTTTAGCTAAATGTAACCGCCCGCGTTCGCCGCCAGAAAGCTGCCCGACGATTTTTTGCTGATCGCCACCTTTAAAGTTAAAGCGGCCAATGTAGGCACGTGATGGTGTTTCATAACGACCTACCGTTAAAATATCAGAACCACCGGATATTTCCTCAAACACGGTTTTATCGCGACTCAGTTCATCACGGCTTTGGTCAACATAGGCCATTTTTACCGTTGAGCCTATTTTCACTTCACCGCTATCGGGCTGCTCTTTACCGGTAATCATTTTAAACAGGGTAGATTTACCTGCGCCGTTCGGGCCGATAATGCCGACAATCGCGCCAGCAGGCACGCTGAAGCTCAAATTATCCATCAATAAGCGGTCTTTAAAGGCCTTGCTCACACCATTAAACTCAATGACTTGATCGCCTAGGCGCTCGCCGGCAGGGATAAAGATTTCCTGCGTTTCATTACGCTTTTGGTACTCAGCACTTGCCAGCTCTTCATAGCGGGCAATACGCGACTTGCTCTTGGCTTGGCGTGCTTTCGGGTTTTGGCGTACCCATTCCAACTCCGTGCTTAGCGCCTTGCGACGAGATGACTCTTGTGACTCTTCAAGCGCCAGACGGGCTTGTTTTTGCTCTAACCAGCTAGAATAATTGCCTTTCCACGGAATACCATGGCCGCGATCTAACTCTAGAATCCATTCCGCGGCGTTATCTAAAAAGTATCTATCATGCGTAACCGCCACAACCGTACCCGGGAAGCGCACTAAGTATTGCTCTAACCACTCCACTGACTCAGCATCCAAATGGTTGGTCGGCTCATCTAGCAACAACATATCTGGCTTAGAAAGCAATAGTTTACACAAAGCCACACGACGTTTTTCACCGCCAGAAAGTGGGCCGATTTTCGCATCCCAAGGTGGTAAACGTAGCGCATCTGCGGCAATCTCAAGCTGTGTGGTTAAATCTGCACCACTGGCGGCAATAATGTTTTCGTATTTGGCTTGCTCTTCAGCCAGCTTATCAAAATCGGCGTCTGGCTCTGCATAAGCCGCATACACCGCTTCTAGCTTAGCTTGCGCTTGCATCACTTCGCCCATACCTGACTCAACCTCTTCACGCACGGTTTTTTCAGGATCAAGCTGTGGCTCTTGCGGCAAATAACCGATTGAAAGGTTAGGCTGCCACTGCACTTCGCCTTCAAACTCTTTATCCACGCCCGCCATAATGCGCAGCACAGTAGATTTACCCGAACCGTTCAAACCCAGCAAACCAATTTTTGCCCCCGGAAAGAAAGATAGGGAAATATCCTTAATAATCGTTTTTTTAGGAGGAACAATTTTGCTCACGCGGAGCATAGACATAACGTACTGAGCCATGATGTTAATTTACGTGTTGAAAGAATGAAAGCTTACCAGAAAGCCGGTATGCTTGCTCGCTATCGGCTAGATAGTGACCAGTAAACTTGCCTATGTCTGCTTGGCAAACTGCTCAAATAAAGGCATACAAATAAGCCATGCGTAATGTTAGGTATAATGCAGCAACAATTATGCAGACTTGCAATCACTATGGCTATTAAATCAACAATTTATAAAATCGATCTACAAGTTTCAGACATGGATCGTAATTACTATCATCAACATAATCTGACGCTGGCTAAACACCCATCAGAAACTGACGAACGCGTGATGGTTAGGCTGATCAGCTTTGCGCTCTATGCCAATGAAGCGCTGATCTTCGGCAAAGGCTTAAGCGATGATGAAGAGCCAGACTTATGGCAAAAAGACCTCACTGGCGCCATCGAACTCTGGATGGATGTAGGCTTACCCACGGAACGCGACATTCGCAAAGCCGCAGGCCGCTCAAAACAAGTAATAGTAGTGTTATACGGCGGACGGATTGCCGATATGTGGTGGACTACCAATAGCAAAGCACTACTTAAAATCCACAACCTCACAGTGATAAATTTACCCGACACCAAAGAATTGGCGAGCATGGCATCGCGCAGCATGGATATCAGCTGCACGATTCAAGATGGTCAAATCATGGTGGGCCATAATGGCGGTAGTTTTGACATTACTCCGGTGATTTTAAAAGAGCCTAGCACTTACTAAAATTGCCGACATATCTTGCGGCGTATTAACAGAGTTTAATATGCCGCAAGAAAGTTGCTACCGTTACTCTACGGTAACGCTCTTAGCCAAATTCCTAGGTTTATCCACATCCGTACCCTTAATCAAGGCCACATGGTACGCCAATAATTGTACTGGAATAGTATGCAAAATAGGGGAGAGTACGCCCACATGGCGCGGTGTACGGATGACATGTACACATTCGCTTTCAGCAAAATGGCTATCGGCATCGGCAAAGACAAATAGCTCGCCGCCGCGGGCTTTTACTTCCTGCATGTTAGATTTTACTTTTTCAAGCAAGCTGTCATTCGGCGCGATAACAACCACCGGCATATCAGTATCTACCAAAGCCAAGGGGCCATGTTTAAGCTCGCCGGCAGGGTAAGCCTCGGCATGTATATAAGAAATCTCTTTAAGCTTCAAAGCGCCTTCCAGGGCGATTGGGTAGTGGATGCCGCGGCCCAAGAACAGCGCATGATGTTTATCGGCAAAGCGGGTTGCCCATTCTCTGATTTGCGGCTCTAAATTAAGCGCATTTTGTACGCTGCCACCTAATTGCCTTAAGGCGTTTAAATACTCATGTTCTTCAGCATCACTGAGTATGCCGCGCTGTTTGGCTAAGGTGGCGGCCAAGGTGAATAGGGCCACCAATTGTGTTGTGAAGGCTTTGGTTGAAGCTACGCCGATTTCTGCGCCTGCGCGGGTATAGAACACAAGCTGCGAAGCCCGTGGAATGGCGCTCTCTTGCACGTTACAAATTGAGAGCGTGAGATTTTGACCTAGCGATTTTGCGTGTTTTAACGCTTCCATGGTGTCCAGCGTTTCACCTGATTGTGAAATGGTCACAATCAACTGACGCGGATTAGGCACAGATTGACGGTAACGGTATTCACTGGCAATTTCTACATTGGTTGGCAATTTTGCAATGCTCTCTAACCAATATTTGGCGGTAAGTGCAGCATAGTAGCTGGTGCCTGCCGCCAGTATCAATATACTATCTACTTGGCTAAATACCGCGCTAGCCGCATCGCCAAACAGGGCAGGGGAGAAGCTGCTATCATCTATCAGCGCTTCTATCGTATCCGTAAGGGCTTTAGGTTGTTCGTGAATTTCTTTCTGCATGAAATGGGCGTAAGGGCCAAGCTCCATGCTAGCAAGCGATACATCGCTCAGGTGAATTTTGCGCTCTACGGTGTTGCCGTCGCGGCCAAAAATTGTCACGCCATCACGACGAATATCCGCCACATCGCCATCTTCAAGATAAATCACTTTACGGGTGACTGATAACACCGCTGAAACATCCGAGGCGATGAAGTTTTCACCCTTTCCCAGTCCTATCAGCAGCGGGCAACCCAAACGCGCGGTAATCATGTGCTCAGGTTCTTTCACTGAAATCACGCTAATGGCAAACGCGCCCGTGAGTTCAGCTACCGCCATTTGCGTGGCTGCTAACAAGGCCAAACCTTGGTTGTGGTAAAAGTGAATCAGGTGTGCAATGACTTCTGTATCGGTTTGTGAAGTGAACTCATAACCCAGTTTTTTTAACTTATCACGCTGTTCATCGTGATTCTCGATAATACCGTTATGCACCACGGCAACTTCACCTTTTGAAACGTGCGGATGCGCATTGTTTTCGGTAACGCCGCCATGCGTCGCCCAGCGCGTATGGCCGATGCCAACCTGACCGCTCAGCTTCTTTTCATTGGCTTTGTCTGTCATGGCGGCAACGCGGCCGACTGCACGCACACGTTCAATGCCGCTGCTATTCAACACGGCGATTCCCGCAGAATCGTAGCCGCGATATTCCAATCGGCTTAATCCTTCTATCAGGGTTGAAACTACGTTTCTATTTGCAACTGCACCTACAATGCCACACATAAAGTTTTGTCTTTCGTAATTATTTCATTAGCTTAATTTTGTAATTTCAATTTAGCTTCGTGGATTAAGTTATTTTGGTCGGACGCTTCCAACTTGCGATGGATTTCTGATCTTTTGCGCGGCAAAATGTTAACTGATCTGCAGGTGCATCTCTGGTAATAGTTGAGCCTGCTGCAATTGTCGCATTTTTGCCTATGGTAATCGGTGCTACTAATTGCGTATCTGAACCGATGAAAGCATTATCTTCAATCACTGTTCTGAACTTATTAGCTCCATCATAATTACAAGTGATTGTACCGGCACCTATGTTCACATGTTTACCGACCGTAGCATCGCCCACATAGCTGAGGTGATTAATTTTACTGCCTATATCAACCAGCGAGTTCTTGATTTCTACAAAATTTCCGACATGCGTTTCAGCTGCTAGTATAGTGCCTGGCCGTAATCGTGCATATGGTCCAATACGACTATTTTCGCCAATCTTCGTTTCATCTATATGTGTAAATGGGGCAATATACGTGCCTGCCGCGATTGAAGTGTTCTTAATCACACAGTTTGCAGCTACTTTAACATTGTCGCCTAACGTTACATTGCCTTCAAATAGACAATTTACATCAATCTCTACATCGTGGCCACAACTGAGTGAGCCCCGGACATCCAAACGGGCCGGGTCTTTAAGGGTAACGCCTTGCTGCAATAGTTTTTGCGCAACGCGGGTTTGATACACACGCTCGATGGCACTCAAATCTACTTTGGAGTTGATACCCGTGACGGACCACTCATCTGCGGTGATTTCAGCCACCACTTTAACGCCCTGTGTCACTGCAAGCGCAACAATATCCGTTAAATAATATTCACCTTGCACATTAATATTGGTGAGTTGCGAGAGCCATGAAGTTAAGTACTTATTTGGCATTGCCATGATGCCGGTATTCACTTCAATGATGTTTCGCTGCGCTTCTGTAGCATCTTTATGCTCGACAATCGCCGTCACATTGCCTGAATCCGCACGCTCAATACGACCATAGCCAGTGGGATCGGCCTTATTAAACGACAATATTGCTAGCGTATTATTAGCTTGTGCTACTAAGTTCTTGCATGCCTCGACATCGACTAACGGCACATCACCCAATAAAATCAGTGTGTCACCATCTATATCTAAAAACGGAGCAGCCTGCTGCACTGCATGTCCGGTACCTAGCTGTTCTGCCTGATTTACCCACGTGATATTTTCATGTGAAAATGCTTCGCGTACTACTTCGCCACCATAGCCATACACGACAATAATTTGATGCGGATTCAATATTTTTGCACAGTCAATCACGTGCGCTAAAATTGCTTTGCCGCCAACCTCGTGCAACACTTTGGGTTTGTTGGAGTGCATGCGCGTACCTTTACCCGCGGCGAGAATGACGATGTTTAATTTACGCATAACTTTTGCTTAATGGTTTGTTTATTTATCTGTAAAGTATAACAAAAAAGGCAGCCTAGGCTGCCTTTTTGCTTGTTGCACACACTCATCAATTTAATAACTAGTGCGTTGTTTTACGTAAACGTTCAATTGCTTGAATTTGTGCAAGCGCTTCAGACAATTCAGCCTGTGCTTTTGCATAATCCATGTCAGAAGTTCTGTTTCTCATCGCTTCTTCAGCTGCTTCTTTGGCTGCAATTGCTTTAGCTTCATCTAAATCATGTCCTCGTACAGCCGTATCAGCCAGCACGGTAATTAAACCTGGCTGAACTTCCAGCATACCACCAGAGATAAAAATCAAAGTCTCTTCAGCAGCGTCTGGCAGTTTGATACGTAATGCACCTGGTTTGATCTTTGTTACCATAGGCGCGTGATGTGGGTAGATACCCACTTCACCCGCACTGGCAGGCGCGACAATAAACTCGGCTTCCCCAGAGAATATTGAAGCTTCTGCACTAACTACGTCGATATGAACAGTATTTGCCATATTTTTCTCTATACTTTATCTAAAGTTATACTAAGTTTGAATTTAACTAATCTTTAATTTAACTTAGTTTAAAGTTTTGGCTTTTTCTACTGCTTCTTCAATCCCACCCACCATGTAGAACGCTTGCTCTGGCAAGTGATCGTACTCGCCAGCAACAATCGCCTTGAAGCCTTTAATGGTTTCTTTTAAGGGCACGTATTTACCTGGCGCGCCAGTAAACACTTCAGCCACGTGGAATGGTTGTGACAAGAAACGTTGAATTTTACGTGCACGGCCAACAGCTAATTTATCTTCTGGTGACAATTCGTCCATACCCAAAATAGCAATAATATCGCGCAATTCTTTATAACGTTGCAATGTCACTTGTACTGAACGCGCAACGTTGTAATGCTCTTCGCCAACCACTAGTGGATCTAATTGACGTGATGTTGAATCCAATGGATCTACCGCTGGGTAAATACCAAGTGAAGCAATGTCACGTGACAACACAACAGTTGAATCCAAATGTTGGAAAGTTGTCGCAGGTGATGGATCGGTCAAGTCATCCGCAGGTACATAAACCGCTTGAATAGACGTAATAGAACCCGCTTTAGTTGATGTAATACGCTCTTGCAAACGGCCCATTTCATCCGCTAGGGTAGGTTGGTAACCTACAGCTGAAGGCATACGGCCTAACAATGCAGATACTTCCGTACCGGCTAATGTGTAGCGATAGATGTTATCAACAAAGAACAATACGTCACGACCTTCGTCACGGAATTTCTCAGCCATTGTCAAACCTGACAAAGCGACGCGTAAACGGTTGCCTGGCGGCTCGTTCATTTGACCGAACACCATCGCTACTTTTGATTCTTTCATGTCATCAAGCTTGATAACACCAGCTTCTGCCATTTCATGGTAGAAGTCGTTACCTTCACGAGTACGCTCACCCACACCAGCAAACACAGATAAACCTGAGTGCTGTTTAGCAATGTTGTTAATCAACTCAAGCATGTTCACGGTTTTACCTACACCAGCACCACCGAACAGACCAACTTTACCGCCTTTAGCAAACGGGCAAACCAAGTCAATCACCTTGATACCTGTTTCTAACAAGTCCACTGATGGTGAAAGCTCTTCAAAACTTGGTGCTTTTTGGTGAATCGCACGACGCTCATCACATTCAATAGGACCAGCCTCATCGATTGGACGGCCCAACACATCCATAATGCGGCCTAGTGTACCAGTACCAACTGGCACAGTAATTTGGCTACCTGTAGATTTGAACATTGCTCCACGTGAAAGGCCATCTGAAGAACCCATCGCAATAGTACGTACAATGCCGTCACCTAGTTGCTGCTGCACTTCAAGTGTTAAGCCTTCTTCTGCTTTGCTTGATGCGTCATCAATGATCAACGCTTCAAATACTTTAGGCATTTGGTCACGAGGAAACTCAACGTCGACCACCGCACCAATAATTTGCACTACTCTACCAATTTTAGCTGTACTCATTTTTATATCCTATTCAAACTAATCTGTTGAATGTTAATTAAATTCTTTTTAAGCTACCGCTGCTGCGCCGCCGACGATCTCTGAGATCTCTTTGGTAATAGCTGCTTGACGTGCTTTGTTGTAGATTAGCTTCAAATCACCAATCACTTCTTTAGCATTATCAGATGCTGATTTCATCGCTACCATACGTGATGATTGCTCTGAAGCCATGTTTTCTGCAACAGCGTTATAAATCAATGATTCGATATAGCGCATCATCAACTGATCAACCACTGGCTTAGCTTCAGGCTCATAGATGTAATCCCAATGACCAGTAGGGCTACCTAACTGCTCACCGCTTAATGGCAACAATTGTTGCATAACAGGCTCTTGCTTCATGGTATTGATAAACTTAGTGTAGCAAATATAAAGCTGGTCAATTTCGCCAGCTTCGTAAGCATCTAACATCACCTTGATTGTACCAATGAGATTTTCCATGTGCGGAACATCACCTAAACCAGTGATATGCGATTTAACATTCGCGCCCACGCGGTTCATAAAGCTAAACCCTTTATTGCCAATTGCGCTGACAGAAATCGCTTTGCCTTCTGATTCCCAGTTTTTCATTTGGTTAACAGACAAACGCAACATATTGGTGTTTAAACCGCCACATAAACCCTTATCTGAACTCACCACAATCAAACCAACATTTTTCACAACATCACGTTTAACTAAATACGGATGTTTGTACTCTGGATTTGCGAATGAAAGATGCGCAGCAACATTACGAATTTTTTCAGCGTATGGACGTGATGCTCGCATTCTATCTTGCGCTTTACGCATTTTAGAAGCGGCCACCATCTCCATCGCTTTAGTGATCTTGCGTGTATTTTCTACACTCTTGATCTTGGTTCTAATCTCTTTACTTCCAGCCATTTTATTATCCTAAATAGTGGAGGTTAGTAAGCGTTGGTTGCTTTAAAGTCTTGAATTGCTGCTTCAACCGCTTTTTCGTTATCACCAGCCAAGTCTTTACTTTTTTCAATGCCATCCATCAATGCTTTGTATTTAGAGCCCATAAAGCCGTGTAAAGCGCTTTCAAAAGCTAATACTTTATTGGTTGGTACATCATCAAAGTAGCCTTTATTCGCCGCTAACAAAGTAATTGCCATGTTAGAAACGCTTAATGGTGCGTATTGAGCTTGTTTCATCAACTCTGTAAACATACGACCGCGGTCTAACTGTTTACGTGTTGCTTCATCTAAATCAGAAGCGAACTGCGCGAAAGCCGCTAGTTCACGATATTGCGCTAAGGCTAAACGTACACCACCGCCCAATTTTTTAATGACTTTAGTTTGTGCAGCGCCACCAACGCGAGACACTGAAATACCAGCGTTGATCGCAGGACGAATACCAGCATTGAACAAGTCAGTTTCTAAGAAGATTTGACCATCAGTAATAGAAATTACGTTAGTTGGAACGAATGCAGAAACGTCGCCAGCTGCTGTTTCAATCACTGGTAATGCCGTCAATGAACCAGTTTTACCTTTAACTTCGCCGTTAGTGAATTTTTCTACATACTCTTCGTTTACACGAGCAGCACGCTCTAACAAACGTGAGTGAATGTAGAATACATCGCCTGGATAAGCTTCACGGCCTGGTGGACGGCGTAATAGCAATGAAATTTGACGATAAGCAATCGCTTGTTTAGTCAAGTCATCATAAACGATCAATGCATCTTCACCGCGGTCACGGAAGTACTCACCCATTGTACAACCAGCATATGGCGCTAAGAATTGTAGTGCAGCAGAATCAGAAGCGGTAGCAGCAACAACGATGGTGTACGCCAATGCGCCGTTTTCTTCTAATTTACGGACTACGTTAGCTACTGTAGAAGCCTTTTGACCAATCGCAACGTAGATACAGGTCATGTTCTGACCTTTTTGATTGATGATTGCATCAATCGCAACGGCAGTTTTACCTGTTTGACGGTCACCAATAATCAATTCACGTTGACCACGACCAACTGGCACCATAGAGTCAACTGATTTCAAACCAGTTTGCACTGGCTGTGAAACTGACTTACGCGCAATCACACCTGGTGCAACTTTTTCAATCTTGTCTGTCATTTTTGCATTAACTGGACCTTTGCCATCAATTGGCTGACCTAATGCATTAACAACACGGCCGATTAGCTCTGGACCAACTGGCACTTCTAAAATACGACCTGTACATTTACAGATGTCGCCTTCAGTAATGTTTTCGTAGTCGCCTAAAACCACTGCACCCACTGAGTCACGCTCTAAGTTAAGCGCTAAACCAAAGGTGTTGCCTGGGAATTCGATCATCTCGCCCGCCATCACGTTTGAAAGACCGTGAATACGAACAATACCGTCAGTGACTGAAATTACAGTACCTTGGGTACGCGCTTCAGCTGAGGTAGAAAAATTCTCTAATCTGCTTTTAATCAGTTCACTGATTTCTGATGTAGATAACTGCATTGTTGCTCCTAATTTTCTTTGCCTAAGTTATTCATTGTCTTAAGGCGAATGGCCTTATGCCGAAAGCGTGTAAGCTAAATTCTGTAACTGACCTTTGACTGATGCGTCTATCACGGTATCGCCAACAATAATTTTAATGCCGCCAATAAGCTCTGAGTCTACAGAAACAATGGCTTCAATCTTTTTACCAAACTTAACTTCTAAGCGCTTAACCAGATCTTTAACTTCTGCAGCGCTAGGCTTAGCCGCGGCAATGATTTGAGCATCAAGCACGCCTTCATCTTGCGCTTTTAACTCTTCAAACGCAGAGGTAATAGCAGGTAAGACATCCATGCGGTTATATTCAACCAGCACTTTAATCAGATTTTGCCCTTGTTCATTAAGCTTATCGCCACACACTTTTAAAAAGGTGCTTTGCAATTCACTGCTGACTACTTTAGGGTCTTGAATATAAGCTTGCATCTGCGCGTCACTTGCGACTGCAGCTGCAAAACCTAACATTTCAGACCACTTGGCAAGTGCGTTTTGCTCTTTACCAAGGTTGAAAGCAGCTACAGCGTAAGGCCTTGCGATGGTTGATATTTCAGCCATGTCTTATCCTTAAAGTTCTGCAGCTAGTTTAGATAACATTTCGCTGTGTGCATTTGCGTCAATTTCTTTACGCAATATTTTTTCAGCACCGGCAATTGCCAACGCTGACACTTGCGAACGCAAACCTTCTTTTGCACGATTCACTTCTTGATCAATTTCAGCTTTAGCTCCAGCTAGAATACGATCACCTTCAGTTTTAGCCGTGCTTTTAGCTTCTTCAACGATTTGTGATCCACGTTTTTCAGCTTGGCCAATGATTTCGCTCGCTTTTTGCTTGGCTTCGTTCAAAGTCACTTCTGATTTTTTAGCGGCAACTTCCAAAGCACTTTTGCCTTCCTGTGCTGCGGCTAAACCATCAGCGATTTCCTTTTGGCGTGTTTCAATCGCTGATAACAGCGGCGGCCAAACGAATTTCACTGTGAACCAAATCAACACAGCAAATGCGATTGCTTGTGCGATTAGTGTAAAGTTAATGTTCATTTTTGATCCAAATTAAATATCATTAAGGCTAAATTCATTTAAGCTTAAATCGTTAAACCAGTAAGTCATTAAATAAATGTTTGAGTCGTTCAAATTGACTCAAACAAATTATTGAACAACGGATTACTCTTTAACTA
>Ga0209913_1000842_pt1 | contig 21449 bp, 18 predicted proteins | sample PersoiDNA2013203_FD_185805 | JGI IMG/M metagenome (GOLD analysis project Ga0209913, IMG submission 185805) | Permafrost soil microbial communities from the Arctic, to analyse light accelerated degradation of dissolved organic matter (DOM) -... | ecosystem: Environmental > Terrestrial > Soil >... | reverse complement strand
CACGGCGCCTTTACCTGGGGTGTATTGGATCGTCTGCTGGAAGACGGGCGCATGGCGTTTGAGGGCATCAGCGGCGCCAGCGCCGGCGCCATGAATGCAGCGGTTCTGTCGCACGGCTTCAACGTCGGCGGCCGTGAAGGCGCGCGCGAGGCGTTGGCGGCTTTCTGGGGGCGTATCGCGATCAAGGAGCCGTTCAGTTTCTTGCCGCCGGAGATGATGCCGGGCGGTACCAGCTTGCTGACTCAGACCACGCCGGCGGCGATGCACGCTTTTCTGGCGATGACGCGCTTCTTTTCGCCGACGCAGCTGAACCCGCTGGATATCAATCCATTACGCGACATTCTCGAAGAGCAGATCGACTTCGACCGTTTGCGTACGCGCAGCGCCATCAAATTATTCATTGCTGCGACCAAAGTCAGCTCCGGCACGCTGAAGATTTTCCGTGACCGTGAACTGACGCTGGATGCCTTGTTGGCTTCGGCTTGCCTGCCTTCGATGCACCGTCCGGTCGAGATCGACGGCGAGGCGTATTGGGATGGCGGCTTGACGGCCAATCCGCCGATTTTCCCTCTGCTGCATCTGTGCTCGTCGCGCGATTTGCTGGTGGTGCTGCTGCATCCTTGCAGCCGTCCCGGCACGCCGACGTCGACACACGATATTGGTCAGCGTCTCTCGGAGATCAGTTTCAGCTCGGCGTTTTTCACCGAGGTGGGCGGACTGGCTCTGGCCAAGCGGGAAGCGGAGAGCGGCATGTTTGCCTTCGGCACCCTGGAGCGGCGCCTGAAACGGCTCAACATGCATCTGATCGAGGCCAATGACTTGATGAGCCAGCTTGACGTCATGAGCAAACTCAACACCAAGCGATCTTTCATCTACGGGCTTTACGATGAAGGCCGGCTGGCCGCTGAACGCTGGATGGAAACGCATTTCCATACGGTGGGGCTGAAATCGTCCTTCGATCTCGGGCGATATCTGCAGTAAGGCATCCGGCTGCAGTCAGATGCAGTCGGCGCTGCAGCGGGCAGGGCGGGCTAGCCTTATACTGTGAGGTTTCCCCGATTGCAGAGAAGCCACTTAGCCATGAAGCCATCCCGTTCCGAATTCCTTGATATCCGTGGTTTGCGATATCACGTACGCCACTGGGGTGATCCGCAGGCGCCCAAGATTTTCATGGTGCACGGCTGGATGGATATCTCGGCCTCATTCCAGTTCATGGTCGATTGCCTGCAAAAAGAATGGCATGTCATTGCGCCCGACTGGCGCGGCTTTGGCCTGACCGAGCGGCCTCAGGCCGACACCTACTGGTATCCCGACTATCTGGCCGACCTGGATGCCTTGTTGCTGCACTATGCACCGGACGAGGCAGTCAATTTGCTCGGTCACAGCCTCGGCGGCAACGTTGTCGGCCTATACGCCGGCGTGCGCCCGCAACGCATTGCCAAGCTGGTCAATCTGGAAGGTTTCGGCCTGCCCAGCACCAAGCCCGAACAAGCGCCGGGACGCTTCGCCAAATGGCTGGACGAGCTGCAGGAAAAGCCGGAGATGCGCAGCTACGCCACCTTGGAAGATGTCATGGGCCGTTTGCAAAAGACCAATCCACGCCTGAGCCGCGAGCGCGCTGCCTTCCTCGCGCAACACTGGGCCGGCCAGAATGATGACGGCACTTGGGCGATCCTCGGCGATCCGGCGCACAAGAACACCAATCCGCTGCTGTATCGCATCGATGAAGTCACCGCCTGCTGGGCGCAGATCACCGCCCCGGTGTTGTGGGTGGAAGCAGCAGAAACCGACATCTGGCGCTGGTTCGGTCAAAACGCGCTGATGCGCCCGGAAATCGAACGCCGTATCGGCTTCCTCCGCAACGTCCGTACGGAAATCATTCCGGACGCCGGACACATGCTCCATCACGATCAGCCGGCGTTGCTGGCGACGGTGATTGAAGCGTTTCTGAACGAATAAGCCTCAGACTCCAGTCGCCGTCGCAAGCCCCTTTCAGGTCTGTGTGCAAGCGCAGCAGAGAAGGCGCTTGCGGCGTACAATGGCACTATCTTTTTCGTGTTTTCAAGGTCTCTACAACAATGCTCAACGTCGATCTGCACTGCCACTCCAACGTCTCTGACGGCCTGCTGCCGCCAGCGGAGGTGGCTGCGCGCGCCAAGGCCAATGGCGTCGATGTCTGGGCGCTGACCGACCACGACGAAATCAGCGGCATCGCCATCGCGCGCGAGGCCGCACAGGATCTCGGCATGCATTACATCCCCGGCGTCGAAATCTCGATCACATGGGCAGGGCAGACTGTGCATATCGTCGGCTTGCGCATCGATGAAAAGAACGAGACGCTGGTAAAGGGGCTGGCGTCTACGCGCAACGGCCGTGAGCGGCGTGGTCGCGACATTGCAGCAGGGCTGGAAAAGGTCGGTATCCCCAACGCCTTTGAAGGCGCGCTCAAACATGTCGGCAATCCGGATCTGATGTCGCGCACGCATTTCGCCCGCTACATCGTTGAGATCGGCCGCTGCGCCGACACCAAGGAAGTGTTTCGCAACTATCTGTGCGAGGGGAAACCCGGCTATGTGCCGCATCGCTGGGCGACGCTCAAGGAGTCGGTCGACTGGATTCGCGGCGCCGGCGGCGTGGCGGTGATTGCGCATCCCGGACGCTATCAGTACAGCGATCTGGAATTCGGCGCCTTGTTCGATGAATTCAAGCAGCATGGCGGTGCAGCGATCGAGGTCACCACCGGCAGTCACACGCCGGATCAATACGAGGAATATGCCCGCGTCGCCAAGCGCTACGGCTTTCTCGCATCGATCGGCTCGGATTTTCATGGCCCGGGCGAATCGCGCGTGGATCTGGGCACATTGCCGCCATTGCCGAAGGATCTGACACCAGTTTGGCACGACTGGAAGTTGGCGAATCGCTAACAGAGCGCCGCTGGCAGCGTTGCTTCTCCTTGCCGTACATTCGTACTGTCTGCGTCGGTGCGCCTTGCCAGCGACACTCTGTTAGCGACTCGACATGTAGATCAAGAGGACTACGATCAATGCTTTACGGCACATCTCTTGATTTCTCCCTGATTGTTCCTATCTAATAACCACTTTCCTGATAGGAGTTTTCCGGATGAAACGCATATTCCTCTTCCTCGCGACCAATATTGCCGTGCTGGTGGTGATGAGCGTGATCTTGTCCCTGCTCGGCGTGGACAGATTCCTGACGCGCGCAGGGCTCAATCTGCCGATGCTGCTGGTGTTTTCCATCGTCGTCGGTTTTACCGGTTCCATCATTTCGCTGCTGATGAGCAAGACCATGGCGAAGTGGAGCACCGGTGCGCGCGTGATCGATACGCCGGTCAATTCCACCGAAGTCTGGCTGGTCAATACCGTCAGCAAACTGGCGCAGCGCGCCGGCATCGGCATGCCTGAAGTCGCTGTTTATGAAGGCGAGCCGAATGCTTTTGCTACCGGCGCGTTCAAGGATTCTGCACTGGTTGCTGTATCGACCGGTCTGCTGCAAGGCATGACGAAAGAAGAAGTCGAAGCCGTGCTCGGCCATGAAGTGGCGCATATCGCCAACGGCGACATGGTGACCATGACACTGATTCAGGGCGTGGTGAACACCTTCGTCGTATTCCTGTCACGCGTGGTCGGTTACTTCGTGGACTCGGCGTTGCGCCGTAACAATGACAATTCCGGTCCCGGTATCGGCTACATGGTGACCGTCATGGTGTGCCAGATCGTGTTTGGTATCGGTGCGTCGATGATCGTGGCCTGGTTCTCGCGTCATCGCGAATTCCGTGCTGACGCCGGCTCTGCCAAGCTGCTTGGTGGTCCGCAGCCAATGATCAATGCGCTGGCACGTCTGGGTGGCATCCCGGTCAGCGGTTTGCCGGAATCGATGTCGGCAATGGGCATCAACGACAAGCCGGGCTTCATGGAATTGTTTTCCACCCATCCACCGATGGAACAGCGCATCGCAGCATTGCGCGGTCAACGATAAGTCGGCAATGGCAAACAAACGGCGGTGCAGCGTAGCAACCGCCGTTTTGCCTTTTTGAAAACCGTATTCGATTTTGAAACGAAGGATTCATGAGTCAGTTTTTCCAGATCCATCCCGATAATCCGCAACTGCGCCTGATCAAGCAGGCCGCGCAGATTATCCAGGGCGGCGGTATCGTCGCCTTGCCGACCGATTCCTGTTATGCGCTGGTATGCCAGCTCGATGACAAGAATGCGGTGGAACGCCTGCGCCGTATCCGCGGCGTCGACGAAAAGCATCATCTGACCTTGCTGTGCCGCGATCTCAGCGAAATCGCCCAATACGCCAAGGTCGACAACCGTCAGTACCGTTTGCTCAAGGCCGCAACGCCCGGGCCGTACACCTTCATCCTGGAAGCCACCAAGGAAGTGCCGCGCCGCCTGAGCCATCCGTCGCGCAAGACCATCGGCCTGCGCGTACCGGAAAACCAGATCGCCCACGCCTTGCTGGCAGAACTCGGCCAGCCCTTGATCGGCACCACCCTGATCTTGCCGGATCAGGACGATGCGCTGACCGACGCCGAGGATATTCGCGATCGTCTGGAAAAGCAGATTGAGCTCGTCATCGACAGCGGCGCCTGCAGTCTGGAGCCGACCACGGTCATCGATCTCAGCGATGACACCGAGCCGGTGCTGGTGCGGCAGGGGCGGGGCAACGCCGCACCCTTCGGTTTATAAATTGCCTGTGGGAATGATTCATCGGATGCCAGGGCATTCGCGTATGTAATCGTTGTCATGTCGTTAATATCTGCAGTCTGGGGAGGCGTTCAAGAGCGCCTTCCCGTATTTCTTGCTCTATCTGCCGATTTTCCGGCAGCCCCGCCTGATCCCTCTGCTAAAATTCGCACCCATGAATGATCTTATCCAGACTGTCGCAGTGTATGCGCTCCCGGTACTGTTCGCGATTACACTGCACGAGGCGGCTCACGCCTTTGCTGCAAAGTACTTTGGCGACACGACCGCCTACATGATGGGGCGCATGAGCCTCAATCCACTCAAACACATCGATCCTTTCGGCACCATCGTGATCCCGGTGCTGCTGTATTTCGCAACCAGCGGGGCTTTCCTGTTCGGTTATGCCAAGCCGGTTCCGCTGGACTTCGGCAAGCTGCGCAAGCCCAAGCGCGATATGGCGTGGGTAGCGCTGGCCGGTCCGGCTGCCAATTTCCTGATGGCGTTGATATGGACGCTGATGATTTACGCACTGGCAATCGGTGGCGTCGAAGAAGAATTCTTCATGTTGATGGCCAAAGCCGGCGTGCTGACCAATCTGGTGATGTTTGCCTTCAACCTGTTTCCGATCCCACCTCTGGATGGCGGGCGCATTCTGACCAGTTTGCTGCCGAACAAATATGCGTATAAATTTGCGCAGATCGAGCCTTACGGTTTCTTTATCGTCATGGCATTGGTCTTGCTCAAGGTGATTTACACCTGGTGGATGGCGCCGGTCATGTACCTCGCAGGAAGCTTGCTGCAGTTGATTACTTCGCCGTTATCCTTACTTTTTTAAAAACACACACCATGTATCCTGACCGCGTTGTCTCCGGTATGCGCCCCACAGGCGCGCTGCATCTGGGCCACTATCACGGCGCCCTGAAGAACTGGGTCAAGCTGCAATCTGAACTGCCTTGCCTGTTTTTTGTTGCTGACTGGCATGCATTGACGACACACTACGATGACCCAAGCGTCATCGAAACCAGCACCTGGGAAATGGTGATCGACTGGCTTGCCGCCGGCGTCGATCCCTCCCAATCCACCTTGTTCATTCAGTCGCGCGTGCCTGAGCACGCCGAGCTGCATCTATTGTTGTCGATGGCGACGCCGCTGGGCTGGCTGGAGCGCGTACCGACCTACAAGGATCAGCAGGAGAAACTGGCTGACCGCGACCTGGCGACTTATGGCTTCCTCGGTTATCCGCTGCTGCAAGCGGCCGACGTGTTGATCTACCGCGCCAGCCAGGTGCCGGTGGGCGAAGACCAGATTCCCCATATCGAGATGATGCGCGAGATTTCGCGTCGCTTTAACCATCTCTACGGCAAGGAAAAAGGCTTCGAGGAAAAAGCACGCGAAGCCGTCAAAAAACTCGGCAGCAAGCGCTCCAAGCTGTATCAGGAGCTACGCACGCAATTTCAGGAGCAGGGCAACGAAGAAGCGCTGGAGCAGGCCAAGGCCATGCTCGACGACGCGCAGAATTTATCCATGATCGACCGCGAGCGCCTGTTCGGTTATCTGGAAGGCAGCCGCAAACTGATCCTGACCGAACCGCAAGCCTTGCTGACGGAAGCCTCGCGCTTGCCCGGGCTGGACGGCGCAAAAATGTCCAAGAGCTACGGTAACGCCATTGCACTGCGCGAAGACAAGGATTCCGTGACCAAGAAGGTCCGCACCATGCCGACCGATCCGCAACGCGTGCGCCGGACCGATCCTGGTGATCCGACCAAATGTCCGGTTTGGCAATTCCATCTGGTCTATTCCGATGATGCTGCTCGGCAATGGGTCGACAAGGGTTGTCGTTCCGCCGGGATTGGTTGTCTGGAATGCAAGCAACCGGTCATTGACGCCATCCTGAAAGAGCAGCAACCGATGCTGGAACGGGCGCAGCAATACATCGACGACCCATCGCTGGTGCGCGCCATCATTGCAGACGGCTGCGATACGGCCCGCAAGCTGGCGCAAGACACCATGCGCGACGTCCGCGAAGCCATGGGACTGGGATATTAAGCGCTATTGAGATCCCTTGACCTTAGCCGGGCAAAACCCTGCAAGGTATAGGTTCTATGTAAGCAAATCTGAACAAATTGACCGATAGCAGTGGCTATCCGCTACAATCGGTCTTTTATTTTCTACTCACTACGCACTAACATCATGATCAAGGGCAGCATAGTCGCCATCGTCACGCCGATGCATCCGGATGGCAGTCTCGATTTCCCGGGATTGCGCAAGTTGATTGATTGGCATATCGCAGAAGGCACCGACGGCATCGTTATCGTCGGTACTACTGGCGAATCCCCGACCGTATCGGTCGAAGAACATTCCGAGCTGATCAAAGTGGCGGTAGAGCACACCGCAAAACGTATCCCCATCATCGCCGGCACCGGCGGCAATTCGACCTCGGAAGCCATCGAGTTGACCGAGTTCGCCAAGAAGGTTGGCGCCGATGCGTCGCTGCAGGTTGTTCCTTACTACAACCGCCCGACGCAAGAAGGCATGTACCTGCACTTCAAGAAGATTGCCGAGTCGGTCGACTTGCCGGTGATTTTGTATAACGTGCCGGGCCGCACCGTCGCCGATATGAGCAACGAAACCATCCTGCGCCTGGCGCAAGTGAAGGGCATCGTCGGCGTCAAGGATGCAACCGGCAATATCGGCCGCGGCACGGATCTGATCCGTCTGGCGCCGAAGTCGTTCTCCATTTATTCCGGCGACGACGCTACGGCGATCGCGCTGATGCTGTACGGCGGCCATGGCAATATCTCGGTGACGGCCAACGTCGCGCCGCGCGATATGCACGAGCTGTGTGTTGCGGCCATGAGCGGCAATATCGCCCGCGCAATCGAACTGAACAACAAGCTGCTGCCTTTGCATAACAAGCTGTTTGTCGAACCAAATCCTGTACCGCTGAAGTGGGCAATGATGGAGATGGGCCTGATCGAATCCGGCATGCGTTTGCCGCTGGCTCCGCTGGGCGATGCCTATCACGATACCGTGCGTGGCGCGCTGCGTGAGTCCGGTGTATTAAAATAATTAATTAACATAAACGGCAGTGTCGTTTTCCCTTGAACCCGAACCCGCTTTTCATTGCAACGATATGACAATTCGCAAGAACGTTCACTCTGCTTCACGTCTTCTCCCACAACGTGGTCTCACGGGTCTTATGATTGCTCTGGCTTTTACCAGCCTCGCAGGATGCAGCGCCGTCAGCAACATGCTGGAAGGGGACCGTATCGACTACAAGAGCGCAGAAAAAGCCAAGGGTCCACGACTCGAAGTACCGCCTGATCTGACACAACTGCAGCGCGACAACCGCTATGCGATTCCTGAAGCAAACAAGGGTGTAGCGACTGCATCCGGCTACAGCCTGGAACAAAAGACTCGTCCTGCTGCTGACGCCGCTGCCGTGGCGCCGCAAGCCAAGGGTGATCTGCGTATCGAGCGCGATGGTACGCAGCGCTGGCTGGTCGTCTCGCAAACACCGGAACAGCTGTGGACACCGATCAAGGACTTCTGGCAAGACTCCGGTTTCCTGATCAACGTCGAGTCGCCTGATACCGGCGTGATGGAAACCGACTGGGCTGAAAACCGCGCCAAGATTCCGCAAGACTTCATCCGCAACACACTGGGTAAAGTGTTTGACTCGCTGTACTCCACAGGTGAGCGCGACAAGTTCCGTACACGTCTGGAACGTGGCCCGAACGGCACCACTGAAATCTTCATCAGCCATCGCGGTGCCGAAGAAGTACTGACCGGTTCTGCCAAGGAAACTTCGGTGTGGACTGCACGTCCTTCCGATCCAGGTCTGGAAGCAGAATTCCTGGCGCGCCTGATGGTGCGTCTGGGTGCAGAAGAAACCAAGGCCAAGGCTGCGGTTGCCAATGCCCCGAGCCTGCAAGCGCGTTCCAAGCTGTTGAAGGCTGCTACCGGCTCCAGCGTGCAAGTGGATGAAAGCTTCGACCGCGCATGGCGTCGTGTCGGCCTGGCGCTGGATCGCGTCGGCTTCACTGTGGAAGACCGTGATCGCTCGCAAGGCATCTATTTCGTGCGTTACGTTGATCAGAACCAGGATGCCAAGGACAAGGAATCCGGCGGCTTCTTCTCGAACCTGTTCAGCTCCAAGAACAAGGACAAGACAGCAGCGCGCTATCGTATCGTGGTCAAGGGTACCGGCGACGTCAGCAACATCACCGTTCAGAACAATGACGGCAAGGCTGAAGTTTCGCAGACAGCGGACAAGATTCTTGGTCTGTTGAACGATCAGCTGAAGTAAGTGCTCAGGTAAATTCGTAGCACGCAGTACATGTCTTCGCGAGGCCACTGTTGAAATTTGCAAGTCTCGGCAGTGGCAGCGAAGGCAATGCCCTCATCATCACCGGCACCTCAACTCATTCCAGCACCGCCACCACGGTCATGCTGGATTGCGGTTTCGGTATCAAAGAAACCGAGCGTCGCCTGACGCGCATCGGCAAACTCCCTCAAGATATTTCCGGCATCATCGTCACGCATGAGCATCAGGATCATGTCGGCGGTGCCTTCAAGTTCGCCCGTCGTCATGGCATTCCTGTGTGGCTGACGTACGGCACTTACCAGGCAGTTGGTGACGATGCCTGCAAAGGTGTCGAGCTGCACTTTTGCCGCGACAGCGAAGAACTCGTCATCGGCGACTTGTCATTTCTACCATACACGGTGCCGCACGATGCGCGCGAACCGGTGCAGTACGTTGCCAATGACGGTCGCTACAAGCTGGGCGTACTGACCGATGCGGGGCAGTCGACTGCCCATCTGGTGCAAGCGCTTGGCGGTTGCGATGCGCTGGTACTGGAATGTAATCACGATCGCCAGATGCTGGCCGACTCAGCCTATCCGCCATCGCTGAAGCGTCGTATCGGCGGTGCGTACGGCCATCTGGCCAACGACACCAGCGCTGAAATTCTTGCTGCACTCGACAAGCAAAAATTGAAAACCGTGATTGGCGCTCATTTGAGCCTGAAGAACAATACGCCGGAGCTGGCGCGCGCAGCGCTGTGCGGCGCATTGGATGCGCATCCGGGCGAGATCATGATCGCCTGCCAGGAAGAGGGATTCGACTGGATTGCCATCAGCTGATCAACTGCGTGGCTCTAAAGGCCGCTCATGCTGCGAAGTAGATGTTGCGGGGAAGTTGGATGGAAGCTGTAGTTGATGCTGTCGAAATGGAAACATTCCTTGTTCAGCGACGGTACGCACGTTGAGACGTGCAACTCCGAACAAATCGCGCCAAAGACGATGGACATAAAAAAAGCCGACCCTCAGGTCGGCTTTTTCAATAATCAGTTGATTATTTTGCTGGTGCTGCGTCAGCTGGCTTAGCGTCAGCTGCTGGTGCTGCAGGAGCAGCGTCAGCTGGCTTAGCATCAGCTGCTGGAGCTGCAGGAGCTGCGTCAGCTGGCTTTGCATCAGCAGCAGGAGCTGCTGGTGTTGCTGCTGGAGCTTCAGCTGCTGGAGCTGGTGCAGGTGCAGGAGCTTCTTCTTTTTTACCGCAAGCAGCCAGAGCAACAGCCAACAAAGATGCGATCAACAGAGTCTTTTTCATGAATATTCCTTCAATAATAATCAAAATTTTGCGATGAATAATTACCGGTAATTATCGCTCTATAGGATGTTTTCGGTGTCTCACACGTTCGCTTAACAACGAAAGCTTTCCAGCCCGATATTATAGCCACTTTTTCCGAAAATCACATGCGAATTATTCTTTTCTGTAAGAATTTGTAAGATTGTCGGAAATCCAGTCAGCTTGTCGTCAGCCCTTTATTCATGCAGGTTTCCGCGATTCGGGCATGTCCCGAAAAACCGAAAACGATGAATTTTTAAGCTTGTTAAGACAGCTCCAGCCAGCCATCTTCATACCAGTTGTGAAAGGCCTCCATCACATCCGCTGAAGCATGTTGTAACGCGCTTTTGTCCAGGCGACGTTCATCGGCCAGTACACTCAGCAGTGCTTTGTCGGCGCGGCCGACGCCAAACGATTCGCCATTGATGAACACATGCTTGCCGCGATACAGCATCTGCGTTTTGCGCGAAAGCTTGAGCCCGCGCTTGTTTGCGGCCTGTGCGAAGCGCGCCGGCGTGAGCGATTTTTCTGCAGGATCGAAGAAAACCGAGGCCTTCGGCTCCGACAAATACTCGCCAAGAAAGATCGTGATGTCGTCGTCGGTGAAGCGCATCTTGTTGATTTCATCGGTCACCTGCGACAGCAATTCCTCAGGCAGTTGCGCCGGATGCTTGGCCGGTGTCAGCGCAGGATCGGCATAACGTCCCGGTAGATCGATGGAGTCGGCCATGAATTGCAGGAAGGCCTCACCGAGTTCCTGATAAGCCGGCGCACGGAAACCGATCGAATACGTCATGCACTCGCCAATGGCAACGCCATCGTGCGCATAATGCGGCGGCAGATACAGCATGTCGCCGGGTTCGAGTACGAATTCCTGTTCCGACTTGAAGTTCTTCAGAATCTTCAATGGCTTTCCATCCACCAGCGACAAGTCTTTTTGCGCGCTGATGCGCCAGCGGCGCTGGCCATGCGCTTGCAGCAGAAACACGTCGTAGGAATCGAAATGGGGGCCAACACCGCCGCCATCGCTGGCGTAGCTGATCATCAGGTCATCCAGGCGTGCATCGGGGATGAAGCGGAACTGGCGCAGCAGTGCGTCGGCCGCGTCGTCATGCAGATTGACACCCTGGACCAGCATGGTCCATTCCTTCTGTTTGAGCGCCGGCAGCTTGGTCAGCGGACCGTGGTCCATTTTCCAATCGTTGCCGTTTTGCTGGATCAGGCGCGACTCGACATCATCACGCGAGGCCATGTCGAACAGCGCCTGGCGCGACAACAGCGGAGTAAAGCCGGGAATCGCCTGGCGGATCAGCAAGGGTTTCTTATGCCAGTAATCGCGCAGGAAAGTGGCGGGACTGATGTCGCCGAGCAGAGTCAGGGTATTTTTCATGGCGACATTATAGAGCGCAATGCCGAAGGGTATGCAGCAGAGAACGCAGAAGCAGCGTCGCTTCAGCAGCTTGTCTGCATGCCAACGGCATCGAATGCTTGTGACCGGCGAACGTAATGACAATATCGGCGAAAGGGTATAATTCGGCTTGCAGATTGCAGTACATTCCCATGTCATGCCTTCTCGGGCTTGCACCAGAATACGGCCCTCGCAGCATAAGCAAAAACGTAGCAGGTTGTCGCCGGTTCAGTCCGGCGCTTCACCAGACCTGCAATGACCGATGAACCAGAACCAAGAGAAGGGGCATACATGAAGATTGCCAAAAATACCGTCGTTTCCGTCAAGTACAAACTGTCCGACGCGCAAGGCCAACTGATCGAAGAAAGCCAGGAGCCGATGGTCTATCTGCACGGCGGTTACGAAAACACGCTGCCAAAGATTGAAGAAGCGCTGGACGGCAAGGAAACCGGCTACAACGTGACCATTCAGGTCGAGCCGGTAGATGCCTTCGGCGAATACGACGCAGAGCTGGTCAAGATCGAACCAAAGAATCGCCTGCCCTCGCCGATCGAAGTCGGCATGCAGTTCGAAGGTTCTCCGGACGATGAAAACCAGGCTGCGGTGATCTTCACCGTGACTGAAATCGCTGACGACAAGGTCGTCCTCGACGGCAACCATCCGCTGGCGGGCATCGCGCTGCGCTTCGACCTGAACGTCACCGAAGTGCGCGAAGCGACTGAAGAAGAAATCCAGCACCAGCACGTGCACGGTCCGCACGGCCATCACCATCATGACCACGGTCATGGCGATGACGAAGGTGATGAAGGCGATCACTTCCGCAGCCATCCGGTACACTGAAATCTGCCTGCAGCCCTGCTGCGAACAGATCAAGGTAGATAAAAAACGCAGCCTCGGCTGCGTTTTTTTACGTCTGTCGATCGGCGATGCCGGCTATTGCGACGGTGTTGGTGCGGCTGCTGCCTTGCTGCTGTTGGCGAGCACGAACAAGGCGGAGCTATTGCCGTCGACAGCAAACTTCGACCACCCCGACGCGACACCGATGCTGCCCAGATTGCGGCGCCAGAGTATGCCGGCGTTGGATTCGCTCTTCAGATTTTCTCCATGCACCAGCAAGACCTTGCCGCGAAATTCACCAGCCAGCGTCGTGATGCGCTGGCGTGTTTCGGAGAAGCCATCGCGTTGCCCGCGCAGCAGGAAAGGGCGCTGGCTTGGCTGCGCCAGCGGATTGCCGTCGGTGAACAGCACGATGCCAGCCATCTTCCTTTGCGTGGCGAAGGTGAACAGGCGCTGCAGCCAATCCTTGTTGGCGATCAGGCGGTCTTCGAATTCGCTGTTGCGGCCGCCGTCGGGCAGGAAGTGATTGTTTGCGGCCGGCAGGTTGATCGTCGCAAACAGAATGTTGCCGAACTCCCAGCGTGCGTTCTCCGTATAGCTGCGAAACTTCGGTGTCACCGACTGGCGGAACAGCGGCACCTTGCTGGCGCCGAATGAAAACTCATCGGGGAAGAACAGGTCGCGTACGCGGTTCAGACGCTCGATAGCGATCGAACCGTTCTTATTGCGGCAGCTGACCCAATCGCTGGCGGCGAGCGAAACGATGACACCGTTCTCGGCCTCCTTGAGTAAATCGCGACGTTCACTGTACAGCGTATCGCTGCAAGGTTCTGCCGCCGATTTGATGCCGTTGACGACAACGAAGGCGAGGTTGTCGGCATCACTTTCGCTGAGTGCCTTGCTGAGCAAGGTGCCATCCGGGTTGCCGGCAAAAGAATGGCCGATCACACCGAACTGAAAACTGTCCTGCGCTGTCGCCGTTTGCGTCGTCGTGCTGATAAGCACCGCGGTGGCAAAGGCGAGTGCGCGCAAGGGCTTCAGCCTTAGTTTCATGCGCTGCCCAGTTGCTTGAGACGGTACAGCGCTTCCAGCGCCTGACGCGGTGTCATGGCGTCCGGATCGATATCCGCCAGTGCTTCCGCGACAGCCAGGGCGGCAGGATCAATAGTTACGGAAGAGACCTCGGCATCAGCGTCGTCATCCCTCGTGCTATGCGATTGCGTGCTGAACAGATCGAACTGCGGCGTGGTCTGCACCGATTGTGTTTCGAGCGCGGTCAGATGCTTGCGCGCGGCGCGGATGACGGGCGTCGGTACGCCTGCCAGTTGCGCAACCTGCAAGCCGTAGCTTTGGGACGCCGGGCCGGCTTGCACCGCATGCAGGAAGACGATGCTGTCCTTGTGCTCGACCGCCGACAAATGCACGTTGGAAGCGGTCGGATGTATTTCCGGCAATTGCGTCAGTTCGAAGTAGTGCGTCGCAAACAGCGTGAAGCTGCGCGTCACGTCGATCAGATGCTTGGCGATCGCCCATGCCAGTGCGAGACCGTCGAAGGTCGACGTGCCGCGGCCGACTTCGTCCATCAGCACCAGCGAATTTTCGGTCGCGTTGTTGAGGATGGAGGCCGACTCCGTCATTTCCACCATGAAGGTGGAGCGGCCGCCGGCCAGATCGTCGGCTGCGCCGATACGGGTGAAGATGCGGTCGATCGGCCCGATTGTCGCGCTGGTCGCCGGCACGAAGCTGCCGATGTAAGCCAGCAGTGTGATCAGCGCCACCTGGCGCATGAAGGTCGATTTACCGCCCATGTTGGGGCCGGTGATCAGCAACAGTTTGCGGTCGGTACTGAAGGCACAATCGTTGGCGATGAAGCGCTCGATCTGATTTTCCACCACCGGATGGCGGCCTTGCTCGATCAGGATGGTCGGCTCGGCCACCAGTTGCGGCGCGCACCAGTTGTTGCGCGCGGCATGATCGGCCAGCGCCACCAGCGTATCGAGCTGGGCCAGTGCGTGAGCGATAGCTTGCAGAGTGACGATGTGCGGCGCCAGATCCTGCAGCAGTTGTTCGTAGAGGAATTTTTCACGCGACAGGGCGCGTTCCTGCGCCGACAAAGCCTTGTCTTCGAAGGCCTTCAATTCCGGCGTGATGTAGCGCTCGGCGTTTTTGAGCGTCTGGCGGCGGCGATAGTCGTCCGGCACCTTGTCGGTCTGGCCATGCGTGACTTCGATGTAGAAGCCGTGCACCTTGTTGTACTCGACGCGCAGATTGGCGATGCCGGTGCGGGCGCGTTCGCGTGTTTCCAGATCGATCAGGAACTGGCCGGCGTTTTCCGACAGGCCGCGCAACTCATCGAGATCTGCATCGAAGCCGCGTGCGATCACACCGCCGTCGCGCACCATGGCGGCTGGTTCCAGCATGATGGAGCGCTCCAGCAAGTCGACGCATTCGGTCGGCGTTGCCAGCGCTTCGTGCAATTCCAGCAGCAGCGGGGCATCCGCATCGCGGCTGCACATTGCGACATAATTGCGCAGCGAACCGAGTTGCTGCAAACCAGCGCGCAAGCCTGCCAGGTCGCGCGGACGCGCCGACAGCAAAGCGATACGGGTGGTGATGCGTTCGATATCCGGCACGGCGGCCAGCGTTGCCGACAAGCCCGAGCAGGCGTCGGTGCGCATCAAGGCGTTGATGGCAGCATGGCGAGCTTTGGCGACGCGTTGATCGCGGCGCGCATGGTGCAGCCAGTGGCGCAGCAGACGCGAACCCATCGCCGTACGGCAATGGTCAAGCAGCGAGAACAGCGTTGGCGCCAGCGTGTTGGCGTCTTGCGCGCGAATGGTTTCGGTCAATTCCAGGTTGCGGCGCGTGGAGGCATCCAGGCCGATGAATTCGTTTTCCGATTCCACGGTCAGGGCGCGCACGTGTTGCAGGCCCTTGCCTTGCGTCGATTGCGCATAGCGCAGCAGGGCACCGCCGGCGCCGATGGCGGCCGTCATGCCTTCTGCACCGAAGCCGTTGAGGGTGGCGACCGACAATTGATCCAGCAGCGATTTTTCACCGCTCGGTTGGTCGAAGTGCCAGTCCGGCACAGTGGTCGGTTTGCCGCTGAGGAGGTGTGCGTAAGCCGCTTCTTCGCTGTCGCCGATCAGTGTTTCCGCCGGCGAGATGCGTTCCAGCTCCTGCTTCAGGCGGGCTTCCAGCAAGGCCGGTTCGACCGTGAACTCCATGAGTTTCAAGGCGCCGCTGGCCATCGATAGCCATGCCAGACCGACGGTGATGGATTTGCGCTGCTTGCCGGAGGCGACGTTCATCGCCAGCAATGGCCGTTCCGATTTTTCCGGCAGCAGGTCGGAGTCGGTCAGCGTGCCCGGCGTGATCACGCGCACCACCTTGCGTTCCACTGGTCCCTTGCTGGTTGCCGGGTCGCCGATCTGCTCGCAGATGGCCACCGATTCGCCCAGTTTGATCAGCTTGACCAGATACTGGTCGACAGAGTGAAAAGGGATGCCCGCCATCTTGATCGGCGAGCCGTTGGACGAGCCGCGCTGTGTCAGCGTGATGCCCATCAGGCGCGAAGCTTTTTCGGCGTCGTCGAAGAACAGTTCGTAGAAGTCGCCCATGCGGTAGAACACCAGCGTGGTCGGGTACTCGGCCTTGATGCGGAGATACTGGATCATCATCGGCGTGTGCTTCTCGCCGCCGGCGCTGCCGGGATCGGATTCAACGGTGGATTTCAAATGTTTGGTCATTCAGTCACTGATTGCCGACGTCGCAGGGGAGTGGCGTCGTAGAACGATTAGGTTTTGTGCGATCCGTCATTTTACCGCGTGCCGGGTTGCTATACGAGCCTGAAGCAACGCTTGTTCAGTGAGTCGATTTCCGACTATTGTTAATCCCTCGTTCGAGTCTGCTTAATTTACTCCCTCATTTGGAGACCAAGGTCTATGAGAGCAATTGATCAACGCGGGCTCAGACGCCTTGCCATGGCATTATTAATGGAGTTGTTGCTTGTCGGAACGATCTCCGCCCAAGCACAGGATAGCGGGTTCAAAAAGGTAGCAGTCGGGTTTGCCGGACCACTGGGCGACAGCATGGTGAGCAGCGCCAGGGATGGTGCTGAGTTGGCGATTGCCGAAGCAAACCTGCGTTCTTTCAGGCCCACGGGCATGAATGTCCCCATTCAGTTCGTATTGACCGCACAGGACGACAAGTCGGATGTCAATATTGCCGGTTTTGCTGCGCAATATTTTGTCCGATCCCAGGTAGTGGGCGTCATCGGCCATTGGTCGACTGCGACAGCCATGGCCGTGGCCGATACCTATGAACAAAACTTCATTCCCCAATTGATGTTTACCGCATCGGGCGCGCCGTACACCCGGAAGGGTTACCAGACAACATTTCGCGTCCCTGCGAGCAGCGACCGAACCGCCTACTACCTGGCGGAATCCGCGGTGAACGTCCTGAAGGCCTACCGTATTGCCGTGATCGGCAACGACTCGCCCTTCAGCAGGTCTCTGTCTGAAGCCTTCGTGCAGCAACTCAAAGAACGTCCCGTAAAAATTGTTTATCAGTCAACGGTGAGCAGCAATACTTCCGATTTCAATGCGCCATTGAAAGCCGTTGTCGAGAATCAGGCTGACCTGATCTTTTTCAGCGCCAATGCGACTCAGGCAGCCGCGTTCGTTCAGACAGCAAAGCGGTTGAAGGCGACGGCCGGCTTGTTGCTGACCGGCGGTGCAGTGAACCAGGCGTTCACTGTGGGTGCCGAGCGTTTCTCCGTCTACACGCTGGAGCCCGACGCGGCGCTGGATCAATGTCGCGGTTGGAAATCCTTTCAGCAAAGATATCAGACAAGATTTTCGCGTCCGCCGACATCGTTTTCCCGCTATGCCTACAACGCGACGAATGTGCTGATCGATGCAATTCGTCTGGCAGATTCTCTGGACGGGAAAAAAATTAATGCAGCCTTGCATCGGTATCGCTTTAACGGGCTTAGCGGGGAAATCGCCTTCGACCAACAGGGTAACGCCATCAATTATTTCTACACCCTGTATCAATCCTCAGCAGCCGGCTGGCGACCGCTGAAGGAATTTTCATCGGGTCATCCTTCCTTCTGTAAATAGACGCTGGCAAGAGGGTGGGGCTGCGGGACTTTCGGCAGGCTCAATTTTTTGCCGTCGGCCAAACGCTCATTCCAGGTTATCTCTTCTCATCAATCCCTCCCATGGATAACGCATCGTTGCAATCGTGATGCGAGCAAGCCACGTTTTGACGTTCGTTGACGAGAAATTCATCGTCGTTATTCGAATTTTTGCATCGTAGGCGGTCTTTGGGACTTTTCCCATGTCATCTGCAACGTCAAATCCTTAGAGTTGCCTCTCTTTCTTCGGGTGACATGTCTTCGGATCGCCTGCAACAGTCATTTTTCAGAGGATCCCCAAGTGATCCAGGGCAATCCTTGAAGACTTCCCTCTCGCCCCCTGTCGCAGTCGAAAAACGGATTGTCATCTGTCGAAAGTCGCTTGATGTTGAAGGCATTTTTATTTTTTGTTTTAAAAGGAGTGACTATGAAGAAGAGAATAGCGGCGGTTGGAATGATGTTCGCCGCAGTATGCGGAACCACGACCGTACACGCCGCGGATGGCTGGTATGCAGGTGCAAGCGTGGGCCGTGCCGATAACCGATTCAGTACCAGCATCCCTCTGAATGTCGATGATGACGACAATCCTGTGCCGATGAGCGAGAAGACGCAGGCCACTGCCTACAAGTTATTTGGCGGCTACCAGTTCAATAAAAACTGGGCGGCTGAATTCGAATATATCGATTTCGGAAAATACCAATTCAGCAGTGCCGGCCCGTCGGGCAGTGCGTTCGACGTCAAGACATCGGCTCTCGCGGCGAGTGTGGTAGGGACATGGTCGTTCAACGACACGTTCTCGGTCCTCGGAAAATTTGGACTGGCATCCAAGCACACGCAAGCCGACGGCGTCTTGGGCGGATCGCGCACAACTGTCCTGCCGCTCATAGGCGTTGGTGCCGAATATCAATTGACGCAACAGTTGTCGTTGCGTGCCGAGTACGAATACCTGGGCAATACCGAAGTAACGAACGGCACCGATATGTTCAAGATAAAAAATAATCTCGTGTCAATCGGTGCGCGCTATCGCTTCTGATTGCATCGCCGCCTGGGTTCATGCACTGCACCGGACCAGCTTGCTGCCGAAACGGAAGTTTCCGCTGGCGTCAATCAGGGATCAATACCGGATGCGATCGTGCAAGTCACATTGTTATTTTCAATATTGTTGTAGAGAGAAATTAAATGATCAAATTAAGTAAGCTGGGCCTCGTGGTGGGCGTCTTCGCGACGAATCAGGCATTCGCTGCGGAGGTCGTGCCTTCGTATGAAATCGGTACCGAGGTCTATCACGAGACCTATGAAGAGACAGTCGCCGGAAATAAATTCATGCAGGAAACCGCCGTCATGAAAGGCGTCAATGCCTCCTTGTTGCTGCCTTTTTCTCAAGAGCATGCGTTGCGTTTTTCTGCACGTTATGCGCAAGGGCAAAGCGACTATAAAGGGCGGTCAGTGACCTGCGACGCGCAGGGTATGTGTGGATACAATTCATTTGGCTCGACGAGTTTTAGCGGACTAGACCGTAAAACCTACGATCTGCGTGCGGCTTACGAGTGGACTGCACCCATTGCGCAGCATGACGTGACGACCGCGTTTGGCTTGGGATTTCGCGATCTGGTGGATCATCTGGATCAGGCGCGGGGCGGTTACCGGCGCGAGTCCCAATATGTGTATGCCCATCTGGCAATTGCCAGCCGCTTTCAATTAGGGTCTGGCTGGAGTTTGACGCCGCAATTCGCCTATCAGCATTTGCTGCAAGGGAAACAGAATTCCGGAGGCACGATCAACAAGCAGAAAAACGGTAAGGGAGTTGAATTTTCCGCTACGCTCGCGCGTGCTTTTGCTGATCAGAGCGAGATTCGCCTGACTCCTTTTGTGCGTTACTGGAAGATTGGCGACAGTGAATCAGCTGTCAATGCCGCTGGTCAAAGCACCCTCGAGCCTGCCAATAAAACCACCGAGTTGGGTGCCAAATTGTCTTACGCCTTTTAACTCCCTGCGGTCAATGTCGTCCTGTGACGCCCTTTTGCTTTGCTGCAAAAGGGCGCTTTTTTAAGCTTATCGCGTATGCACGCAGGCACCGGCTGAATACGTCGCCGCAATCGCACGGTCGTCGGCCAGGATGGCCAGTGCAAACAATTGCTCCTCGAGGCTGTCGGTGGTGGCGCTGCGGCGTGCCAGCAGCGGTGTCGCCTTCGGATCTAGCACGATGAAGTCGGCGTCGCAACCGGCTGCAAAGTTGCCGATCGTGCCTTCCAGTTGCAGTGCGCGCGCACCGCCCAGCGTCGCCATGTAGAACATCCGTTGCGCCGCCAGATGCGTGCCGGCCATGCGGCCTACCTTGTACAGCTCATTCATTGTCTGCAGCATCGAGAAGCTGGTGCCGCCACCCACATCGGTTGCCAGCGACACCGGCATGCGCAGCTTGTCGGCATTGGCAAAATCGAACAGGCCGCTGCCAAGGAACAGGTTGGATGTCGGGCACACCGTCGCCACTGATTGCGTCGCCGCCATACGCGCGCGGTCGGCGTCGTCCAGCCAGATGCAGTGGGCATACAGCGCACGTTCGCGCATCAGGCCGTACTGGTCGTAGACGTCGAGATAGCTGCGGCTGTCGGGGAAGAGCTCCTTGACCCATTTCACTTCATCGGTATTTTCAGCGACGTGCGTCTGGATGTAGGTGTCGCGGTATTGCGTCGCCAGTTCGCCGGCCAGCTTCAATTGCTCTGGCGTCGAGGTCGGTGCAAAACGTACCGTGATGGCGTAATGCTGGCGGCCCTTGTTGTGCCAGCGATTGATCAGCTCTTCGGTTTCGCGCGCACCGCTTTCGGCGGTATCCCGCAGGAAGTCAGGCGCATTGCGATCCATCAGACATTTGCCGGCCACCATGCGCAGGTTCAGTTCGCTGCTGCGGTTGAAGAAGGCATCGACCGATTGCGGATGCACCGTGCAATACACCGCTGCGGTGGTGGTGCCGTTGCGTAGCAGCTCCGCCAGGAAGAAGTCGGCTACTTCGCTTGCATGCTCGCCGCTCTCGAAGCGGCGCTCTGCCGGGAAGGTGTATGTGTTCAGCCACGGCAGTAAGCCCGGTGCGGGCGAGCCGATGATGTCGGTCTGCGGATAGTGGACGTGGGTATCGATAAAACCGGGCGTGATGATCTTGCCGCGGTAGTCATGCAGCTCACAGTCAGCGGACAGGGAAGCGGACAGCTTGCTGTAATCGCCGGCCGCGACGATCTTGCCGTCGGCGACGATCAGGAGGCCGTCGCTATGCCATTGTGTGGCATGTTCATCGAAGGCGGGGTCGTTGCAGAAATGGAGCAGGCTGGCGCGATAGGCTTGCACGTGGGAAGTCATGATGATCCTTTTAGGCTATTCAGTTGCGTGCTGCCCTGCATAGGCGCGAGCGGCAACTGCGACAACTGAATGATAACGTTATGGGTGCTGGAACAGATACTGCTGAGGCGACGGTCCGGTTGTCCTTTTAGCTCCGGCCGTCCAGCAGGTGTGTGGCCAGCCTCGCCTTGATCTTGCGGTCCGGCTGTTGAGAGCGTAATTCCCATAACTGCATCAGTTGCGCCACCACCGCAATCGCGATGCTGGCGGGTTCCTTGCCATAGATGCCCGGAATGCCGATCGGGCAGGTCATCTTGTTCAACTGCTCTTCTGTGATGCCGCGATCGAGCAGGCGATGTTCGAATTGCTTGCGCTTGGTCTGCGAGCCGATCAGGC
>Ga0209913_1000841_pt1 | contig 21460 bp, 20 predicted proteins | sample PersoiDNA2013203_FD_185805 | JGI IMG/M metagenome (GOLD analysis project Ga0209913, IMG submission 185805) | Permafrost soil microbial communities from the Arctic, to analyse light accelerated degradation of dissolved organic matter (DOM) -... | ecosystem: Environmental > Terrestrial > Soil >... | reverse complement strand
CAGGACTGGTGTATTTCGCGCCAACTGTGGTGGGGCCATCAGATCCCGGCATGGTACGACGAAGACGGCAAGGTCTATGTTGCCCGCACTGAGGAAGAAGCCAAGGCGCAAGCCGGCGGCAAGACTGTGACGCGCGACAACGACGTGCTGGATACGTGGTTCTCGTCGGCGCTGGTGCCTTTCTCCACGCTGGGCTGGCCGGAAGTCACGCCGGATTACAAACTGTTCCTGCCGTCGTCGGTGCTGGTGACCGGCTTCGACATCATCTTCTTCTGGGTGGCGCGCATGGTCATGATGACTACGCACTTCACCGGACAGGTGCCGTTCAATACGGTCTATGTACATGGTCTGGTGCGCGACGCCAGCGGTCAGAAGATGTCGAAGTCCAAGGGCAACACACTTGATCCTATCGACCTGATCGATGGCATCGGTGTGGATGAACTGGTCGCCAAGCGTACCGTCGGCCTGATGAATCCGAAGCAGGCCGCCAGCATCGAAAAGGCGACCCGCAAGGAATTCGCAGACGGCATCCCGGCCTTCGGCACCGATGCGCTGCGCTTCACGTTCGCCTCGCTGGCGACGCTGGGCCGTAACATCAACTTCGACCTCGGCCGCTGCGAAGGCTATCGCAACTTCTGCAACAAGCTGTGGAACGCCACCCGCTTCGTGCTGATGAACACCGAAGGTCATGACTGCGGTTTCGACGGTCACGTCAAGGGCGAATGCGACAAGGAAAAGCTGCAGTTCTCGCAAGCCGATCGCTGGATCGTCTCGCTGCTGCAACGCGCTGAAGCGGAAGTGGAAAAAGGCTTCGCCGATTACCGCTTCGACAACATCGCTTCGGCCATCTACAAGTTCGTGTGGGATGAATACTGCGATTGGTATCTGGAAGTCGCCAAGGTGCAAGTGCAGACCGGCAATGAAGCACAACAGCGCGCCACTCGCCGCACACTGCTGCGCGTACTGGAAGCCGTGCTGCGCCTGGCGCATCCGGTGCTGCCGTTTGTGACTGAGGCGCTGTGGCAAAGCGTTGTGCCGCTGACCGACAAGAAGCTTGATCCGGCCGGTGACTCGATCATGCGTCAACCCTATCCGCAAGCCGATCTGGAAAAGATCGACGACGAAGCAGAAGCCTGGATGACGCAACTGAAGACGCTGACCGATGCTTGCCGCAATCTGCGCGGCGAGATGCAATTGTCGCCTGCCCTGCGCGTGCCGCTGATCATCGAAACCGCCGATGCGGAATCGGTGAATTCCTTCCTGCCGTATCTGCAATCGCTGGTGAAACTGAACGAAACGCAAGTCGTGACGCAACTGCCGGAGTCGCCCGCACCGGTGGCGATCGTCGGCAACGTCAAGCTGATGCTGAAGGTGGAAGTCGATATCGCTGCCGAACGTGAGCGCATGACCAAGGAGATCACCCGCATCAGCGGCGAGATCGTCAAGGCCAACGCCAAGCTGTCCAACGAGAGTTTCGTTGCACGCGCTCCGGAGGCGGTGGTGGCACAGGAGAAAGAACGCCTGGCCAACTTCACGACAACGCTGGCAAAACTGGAAGAGCAACTGACCAAGCTGAAATAAGCTCGTTCGTTACTGTTCCGACAAGCCGCCGCCCTGCAAAGGCCGGCGGCTTTTTTATTGCCTTGCCCGCATTGCCCGGATATCGCCGTTTTTAATCCTTGCCGGACATCGCCGGCTTGACTACACTAGCTGAACAAAATTAGAACAACCGTGCTTTTATAACTTCCATTTTGGACGGAGACATCATGAAAACTCGCATCATCCTGAGCAGCGCTCTGCTGGCCCTCAGCGCATTAACTACCGCAACCGCCTGGGCCGACGGTTCACCCGTAGGCCTATGGAAGAACATTGACGACGCCACCGGCAAACCCAAGGCCTTGATCCGCATCACCGAAAGCGACGGCGAACTCAAGGGCAAGATTGAAAAGCTGTTCCGCCCGGCGGAAGAAGACCAGAATCCCAAGTGTGCAAAATGCGAAGGCGCTCTGAAGGATCAGCCCATCATCGGCATGACCATCCTCTCCGGGCTGAAGAAAGACGGCGACGAATACAATGGCGGCCAGATCCTCGACCCGGCCAACGGCAAGTTGTACAAGAGCAAGCTGACCGTCGTCGACGATGGCAAGAAACTCAATGTCCGCGGCTATATCGGCATGCCGATGCTGGGCCGCACGCAGACCTGGGTACGCGAAGAGTAACGACGCTTGTCTTCCGTGCGCCGCATGCAACACGACGTGTGCGGCGCATTTCCCTGGCGCATCCCTTGCACCCCGGGCCTGTAATCCATCTCACTTTACCGCGCACTCCTCTTCCGTTTCTCAGTTGTACCTGCTTACTTTTCCCCTCCGGCAATATGCGCATCTACACAACGCCCGTTTGGTTTTGCGTTGCTCATTCATGACGAAATTGTTAGTCTGTAGATAACAAAAGGGGTGCCTGATACATCGCCCCAACCAAGCTTTGCAATGATGGCAAAGCCAGGTATTCGCGCTCTGCACTACGGTGATTTTTGTCAGGAAAATCATCATCAGCGAAGGGGGAATCGTTCTATGTCGTCACTATTTCGTTCCATCATAGGGTGCATCTGGGCAGCAGCCTTTTATCCATCGGCTGCCCTTGCACAAGAACCCAATAAAGAAGTCTTGATTGGCTATGTCGCACCGCTGGACGACCCAGATGCCGCCAGTGGTGCTCAGGCCGCCCAGATGGCAATTGAAGAAACCAATGCGGCGCCGGTTCGCATCGGCAACACCAACGTTTCGTTCAAACTACTGGAACAAAACGATAAAGCAGATACACGCGCTGCCGAGCGGATCGCGCAGTACCTGATCAAGACCGAGGCGGTCGCCGTGGTCGGTCACTGGACCAGCACTACCAGCATTATTGCAGCCCCAATTTATGCCGAAGCCGGTATCGCGCAACTGGCGCCGATCGCATGGAGCAGTCTATACACGCAGGTTGCTGGGAAGAGTCATTTTCAAGGTGTCGGCAGCGATGATCTGGCGATGTCTTACGCGGTGAACTATCTGGCTTCCAGCCTCTTTCTCAAACGCGTCATGGTGATTGACGATAGCGCGCTGCTCGGTGTCGCCATGGCCAATTCCTTTGAAAAATATGCCAAGAAAGCAGGCATGGAGACCTTGCGCCGCTCGGTCAGCACACAGACTTCGGACTTCAATTCGCCGCTGCTGGTTGCGAAACAGTTTCGTCCGGAGCTGATTCTCTTTACGGGACGCAGTGCGCAAAGCGCAGCGCTGGCCGGTAGCCTCAGGCGCCTCGGCATTTCGTCCAGATTGTTATTGACCGGGCCGGTGGTTTCTCCGGAATTTCTCACGAAAATAAACTACAGCGACGAGGACTTGTATGCAATCGTCCCCGGTCCGCCCAAGGATGGAAACGCCAAAATACAAAACTTCCGAAAACGTTATGTTGCGCGCTTCAATCGCGAGCCAGCACCGTTTGCCATGTTTGCCTACGATTGCATGCTGACATTGATCAGTGCAATCAAAAAAGCCGATTCACTGGATCGTCGGCGCATTATTGCGTCGCTGTATGAAGTGAACTATTCGGGCCTTTCCGGGATGATGTCTTTCAACCGCGACGGCACGCTTAAAAATCCCAGCTACACCCTGTATCAAACAGAAAAAAGCCGCTGGACGGTGCGCAGAACCATCAAGGCACCGGCATAACGCCGACAATGCAAACAATCATTATCTGGAGGGGGCATGTGTTCATTCCGACGCTTCATCTTGCTGCTCTTGACGTCCCTATTAGCTGCCCATGCCCTCGCGGTGGACGAGCTTCCCAGGATAGTCCAGATCGGCTTTGCCGGCCCGCTTGCTGAAATCAATGCCAAAAGCGGACGCAATGCCGCCGTTCTCGCTATCGAAGAGGCCAACAAGAGCAACCCACGCATCAACGGTCAGCCGGTGATTTTCGATCTGTTGGAACAGGACGACAAAGCTGACCCCCGTATCACCGAATACATTGCACGTCTATTCGTGAGCAGCAAAGCCATCGGTGTGGTCGGTCATTGGACCAGCAATGCCACGGTGACCGCAGCACCGGTATACAACGCAGCGGGACTGGCGCAAATCTCGCCTGCGTCGTGGAGTCGAGGTTTTACGCAAAAGTCCTACAAGAGTGCTTTCCAAATTTTGGGCAGTGATGATGCAGGCCTGGCATTGGCAGCGGATTATCTGGTCAGGGATCAGCAACTCAAACGCATATTCGTACTGGACGACGGCGCATATCTCGGCATAAGCATGGCCGATTATTTATCGAATCATGTAAAAGCGGCCGGCGGCGAGATCGTGTACCGCGCCTCGGTTAACGGCAAGACATCGGACTTCAACGCGCCGTTGCAAAAAGCCCAGCAAATCAAACCTGATCTGATTTTTTTCAGTGGACGCGTTATTCAGAGCGATGTGCTGGCCCGCAATCTGCAACGGTTCAATTTACCGTCGAAGCTATTGGTAACCGGCAGCGTTGTGACCGACAACTTTCTGCGCGACGCGGAAAAGACGACCAACACGATCATGGCGATCGTCCCGAGTACACCACTGGAAAAACGCCCCGGCATGGCCGCGTTGCAGAAAAAATATGCAGACCGTTTCAATATCGAGATGCTGCCCTTCGCCGCCTACTCCTATGATTGCGTGAACCTGCTGATCGCCGCGGCAAAGAAAGCCAATTCGCTGGATCGCAGCAAAATCATCGATACGCTGCACGAGATCAAATACAACGGCATTACGGGACCAATTTCCTTCGATGCCAATGGTGCGCTGGTCAAACCGAGTTTTACGCTATACGCCATGGAGCAGCATAAGTGGGTGCCGCTACGCGTGTTTACTGCCAAGTGATCGATATAAAACTGCTGAGCATCTGCTATGACGCAGGTTTGTACTTGGCGACATAGCGGTCGAGTTGACGCGCGAAGGCACGTCCGTCGCTTTGACTAAACGCTGCCGGGCCGCCGGTTTCTACCCCGCTGCTACGCAACTCTTCCATAAAATTGCGCATCGTCAGATGTTGCTGGATGTTGTCGACGGAATACATTTCGCCGCGCGGATTGAGTACCGCTCCACCTTTGGCCATGGCCTCCGCAGCCAGCGGGATATCCGCAGTAATGATGAGATCGCCGGGCTGCGTCAGCCTGACGATTTCTTTGTCGGCGACGTCAAAGCCGGCAGGTACGACGACCGCCTTGATGAAGCGAGACGGCGGGACACGGAGCAGCTTGTTGGCGACCAGCGTGACCTGGATTTGGGTGCGATCGGCAAGCCGGAACAGCATGTCCTTGATGACGCCCGGACAGGCGTCGGCATCAACCCAGATTTGCATAGTCGGCTCTCAAAATCAGCTCTCGAAAAAACATCGGACCGCAAAGGGTCCGATGAAAGTACTCTATTGTAGCGACAGGTTCAGACAAACGATACCGTCAATCCTGGCAAGGCGACACCGGAGAACGCCGTGATCCACGTCTGCCCAGCCGCGATCGGATACGCATCGGTCCAGGTGCCTGTGGTGATGATTTCTCCTGCTGCCAGCGGTGCGAATTGTGGCTGCGTTTTTAATAATTGATGCAGATGCCACAAAGCGTGCAGTGGGCTGTCTGCTTCATTATTGAAAAATCCTGCTGCGCGCAAGGTGCCGGTGCTATCCGTGCTGCTCGACAGCGACACGCTCGCGCCAGCAAGAATCAGCGCGAGGTTGTGACGTGTGGCAGACGACAACACGTGCGGCTCGCCGATGATCAGGGTGCCGTGCAGGCCGAAGGCAGCAATGGAATCCGCGACTGTGAATTCCCAATTGGCAAAAGGACAGGCGACGATCTCAAAGCCGTGGGCCATCCATTCGATGCATTCAGCCAATTCGTCGATGGTGGCGTCAGGCGACGGCGTCTGTCCCAGTTTGAAGACGATTTCCGGTTCGATGCGTGGCTGCAATGCGCCGGCCAGGCATTGCTTGCCATGATTGTCCTCGGCAAAACGCACTGTGCTGTCGTAGATATGCGCCCAGATCGGGATACGCACATCGTCCGTCACGCCATATTGGCTCCAGGTTTTGTGCACGGTAAAACCGATTTTGCGACCGATGGGCTGCTCGCCTTGTGCGACACGGATATCCAGCACACGGCGGGCGATGTCGTAGGCATCGTCGACGGACAGCGGTTCAGAGGAGGACAACAGCGGCAGTAAACGTGTGTTTGCTCGTGCATCGAGGAGTTGATGCGCATACCGACTGGCTTGGCTCGACATAAGCATGAGAGGCTCGCACAGAAAGATAGTGATTAGCTATCCATTGTCGATGACGATTAATTTTTGCACAAGTGAAAATAAAGAAATCACGAGAAGATCGCGCGAATTTCTTGGCAAATTTTTAATGAAATAACGATGTTGAGCGACTAGTTGCCATCTCGAAAGACACAAAAACGTCCTGCTGCAACTGAGGCGGTCAATTGGTCAGGCCAGTGTCAGGTTGGCATTGTCGCTGCGGAGGACGCGTTGAGCAAGGTATGCGTCGCTGCATGGCCCGCTGTACTGGCAATACATCCAATACAATTTCACCCGGCACTATTAAAAATTCAGCCCGCCCAAAGATCGCCGTTGGGACCGGTGCGCGGTGCCGTCACACCAAAATGCGTGTATGCCAGCGGTGTCGCCACGCGGCCCCGCGGCGTGCGTTGCAGATAACCCTGCTGGATCAGATAAGGTTCGAGTACGTCTTCGATCGTGTCGCGCTCTTCGCCGATGGCAGCGGCGAGATTATCGAGACCGACCGGGCCGCCGTTGAATTTGAACAGCACGGCTTCCAGCAGTTTGCGGTCCATCAGATCAAAGCCGACCGGATCAACATCCAGCATCACCAGCGCGGCGTCGGCCATGGCCTGGGTAATTCTGCCGTTACCTTTCACTTCCGCATAATCGCGTACGCGGCGCAACAGGCGATTGGCAATACGCGGCGTACCACGGCTGCGCTTGGCGATTTCCAGCGCGCCCTCTTCGACGATAGGTGCATTGAGCAAGCCGGCGCTGCGTGTGACGATGCGTGCCAGTTCCGGTGGCGAATAAAACTCCAGACGCGCAACGATGCCGAAACGATCGCGCAAGGGATTGGTCAGCATACCGGCGCGCGTGGTGGCGCCGACCAGGGTGAAGGGTTGCAGGTCGAGACGCACCGAGCGCGCAGCAGGACCTTCGCCGATCATGATGTCGATCTGATAGTCCTCAAGGGCCGGGTAAAGGATTTCTTCGACCACCGGCGACAGGCGATGAATTTCATCGATGAAGAGAACGTCGTTGGCTTCGAGGTTGGTCAGCAAGGCGGCCAGATCACCGGCACGTTCCAGCACCGGGCCGGAAGTCTGGCGCAGGTTGACGCCCATCTCGCGCGCGATGATGTGCGCCATGGTGGTCTTGCCGAGACCCGGAGGGCCAAACAGCAGCGTGTGGTCCAGCGCTTCGCCGCGCTGACGTGCGGCTGAAATGAAGATCTCCAGCTGACCCCGCACTTTTTCCTGGCCGACGTATTCGTCGAGCTGCTTGGGTCGCAGGGCGCGTTCGATCGCCTCCTCGTTGGCCGAAGCCGGGGTCGCGGCGATGATGCGCTGTTCGGAAAAGTCGTCGGTCTGGATGCTCATGGTTGGCTACTTATGCTTTGGACAGCGCCTTGAGGGCATGCTTGATGCCTTCCGACACGGTCGCATCGGCCGGCACCTGCTTCAACGCCAGCGTCGCCTCCTTGTCGGAATAACCCAGCGCCAGCAAGGCGTTGAGGATATCCGAAGTTGTATCGTGATGCACGACGCCACCGACCGCACCGAGATCGGCACCCAGCTTGCCCTTCAATTCGAGCAGCAGACGTTCAGCCGTTTTCTTGCCGATGCCGGGCACTTTGGTGAGACGGCCGGCTTCCTGCAAGGTCACGGCTTGCGCCAGATCGCTGACCGACATACCCGACAAAATCGACAAGGCAGTCCGGGCACCAACGCCCGAAATCTTGATCAATTCCTTAAACGTATTACGCTCTTCTGCACTGCCGAAACCGAACAGGACGTGGGCGTCTTCGCGAATCGCGAGATGCGTCAGCAATACGACCTTCTCGCCCAGACCCGGCAGATTGTAGAAGGTGCTCATGGGCACGCCGACTTCGTAACCGACGCCATTGCAATCGATCAGTAATTGCGGAGGATTTTTTTCGAGCAGAATTCCGGAGAGGCGACCGATCATGATGGCTGGGCAGAAAGATGAATGGTGGAATGATACAGTACTGTTCGGATAAACAGTATATCCGGCGGTATTGAATTACTTGCCGAATGGACATGATTGGACACGATTTGCCTAATCCCGTCCGCGTGGGCTATTGTCTGCCCTGCTTCTCTTGAGCACACCGCATTCCCAAGACCAAAGGACACCATGGCAGGCAGCAGCTTTTTCGCATTGATCGACGACATCGCCAGCATCCTCGACGATGTTTCCCTGATGACCAAGGTTGCCGCAAAAAAGACAGCCGGCGTGCTGGGCGACGACCTGGCGCTCAATGCGCAGCAGGTCTCCGGCGTGAACGCCGACCGCGAGCTGCCGGTGGTGTGGGCGGTGGCGGTCGGATCACTGAAGAACAAGGCGATTCTGGTGCCTGCCGCGCTGGCTATCAGCGCTTTCGCACCGTGGGCGGTGACGCCGCTGCTGATGGTGGGCGGGGCCTTCCTGTGCTTCGAGGGATTCGAAAAGCTGGCGCATAAATATCTTCCGCATGAGGAAGAACAGCATGAGGCGGCAGCAGCAGCTGACGCCGATAACGCTGCCAGCGAACAGGACAAGATCAAGGGCGCAATCCGCACCGACTTCGTGCTGTCGGCGGAAATCATCGCCATCACACTCGGCACGGTCGCCACCGCGCCTTTGCAGCAGCAGATCATCGTGCTGGTCGGCATCGCGCTGATCATGACCGTCGGCGTGTACGGTGTGGTGGCTGGCATCGTCAAGCTGGATGACGGCGGTTTGTACTTGCTGCGCACAGGCGGCAGCGGCGGCTTTGGCCAGTTCAAACAACGCGTCGGACGCGCCATTCTGATCGCCGCTCCTTACATGATGAAAAGCCTGACCGTCATCGGGACGGTGGCAATGTTCATGGTCGGCGGCGGCATTCTGACGCATGGCATCCCGCCGGTGCATCACTGGATTGCGGACGTCAGTACGCCGCTCGCCGTACTGCCCGCAGTGGGCGGTTTGTTGTCGGTGATTGCACCGTCGGTGATCGATGCGGTATTCGGCGTGATTGCCGGCGGTGTGGTGCTGCTGCTGGTGGAAGCAGTGAAACGCGTACTAAAAATTTTCAGGAAAAACTAACCGATCAGGCGACCGCCACGCATGCGCAAGCCCTTCTTCGCCAAGCCTGGCGCGAGTGCACCGAGGGCGCTCAATGCTTCGCCGCTGTGTGCATGGCAGATCGCTACACCGAGGGCATCAGCCGCATCGGTACCGGGTAAGCCCGGCAATGCCAGCAAACGCTGCACCATATCCTGCACCTGCTGCTTCTGCGCCTTGCCGTGACCGGCGACGGCCTGCTTGATTTGCAGCGCGGTGTATTCCGCCACCGGCAGATCGGCGCTCACCAGTGCGCAAATCGCAGCGCCGCGCGCTTGTCCGAGCAACAGCGTGGATTGCGGATTGACGTTGACGAAAACTTTTTCGATGGCCGCGCAATCGGGCGCATAAGTCTTGATGACTTCGCCGACGCTGGTGAGAATGACTTTGAGCCGTTGCGGCAAATCGGCATCCGGCGTCTTGATCGTGCCGGAGGCAATATAGGTGAGCTTGGTGCCTTGCTTGTGGATCACGCCAAAACCGGTGGTCCGCAAGCCGGGGTCGATGCCGAGAATTTTCATGGAGAGAGTCTAATCGATCTCGTCGATTCCCGGCACAACGGACTTAACCTGTTCAAGATCCGTAGCGAGAGGTCGTCAGTGGGGTGAAGAGTAGCGCAACTCATTGACTCTCATGGAATGTACTTCAGTACATGAGGATTCTGAGCAACGCATGAGCCCCAATGGCGGCCTCGCAGTAGGATATTGAGCAGGTTAATGGCGGAAGTGACGCGTGCCGGTTAGCAACATCACGACGTCGCGTTCGTCTGCCGCATCAATCACTTCCTGATCACGCATCGAACCGCCCGGATGGATCACGCAGGTTGCGCCCGCATCCACCACCACATCCAGACCGTCGCGGAACGGGAAAAACGCATCCGACGCCACGGCCGAACCGGCCAGTGTCAGACCGGCGTTCTGCGCCTTGATCGATGCAATGCGAGCGGAGTCGATACGGCTCATCTGGCCGGCGCCGACGCCCAGCGTCATGCCGTTGCCGCAGAAGACGATCGCGTTGGACTTGACGAACTTGGCGACGCGCCAGGCGAACATCAGGTCTTGCAATTGTTGCGGTGTCGGTTGCTTCTTGCTGACGACTTTGACGTCGGCCAGCAGCACGTTCTTGGCGTCAGGCGATTGCACCAGCAGACCGCCGCCGACACGTTTGAAGTCATACGCGTTGAGACCATTACCCAGTGGGATTTCCAGCAGACGCACGTTTTGCTTGGCGGCGAAAATCTTCTTGGCTTCGGCGCTGAAGGACGGTGCGATCAGCACTTCAACGAATTGCTTGGCGACTGCTTCAGCGGCTGCACCGTCGAGTTCGCGGTTGAAGGCGATGATGCCGCCGAACGCGGAAGTCGGATCAGTTTGCAGTGCCTTGCTGTACGACTCCAATGGATTGGCGCCGACCGCCACGCCACAGGGATTGGCGTGCTTGATGATGACGCAGGCTGCGGTGTCGGCAGCGTCGAAGGTCTTGACGCATTCCCACGCTGCATCGGCATCGGCGATGTTGTTGAACGACAGTTCCTTGCCTTGCAGCTGGGTGTAGTTGGCCAGCGCGCCGTCGATCTTCTTGATGTCGCGGTAGAACGCCGCCGATTGATGCGGGTTTTCACCGTAGCGCATGTCCTGGACTTTTTCGAAGTGCAGGTTCAGCGTGTCAGGATAAGCGCTGCGTGTCGTGTGCTGCTTGTCTTCGCCCAGCGAGGTGAAATAGTTGGTGATGGAACCGTCGTATTGCGCGGTGTGCGCGAACACTTTCTTGGCCAGCGCAAAGCGCTTTTCGTACGGCAGGTCGCCGCTGGCTTGCAGGTCGGCCAGTACGCCGGCGTAGTCGGTCGGGTCGCAGATGACGACCACGTCCTTGTGATTCTTGGCCGATGAACGCAGCATGGCCGGGCCGCCGATGTCGATGTTTTCGATCGCGTCTTCCAGCGAGCACTCTTCCTTGGCGACGGTTTGCTGGAATGGATAGAGGTTCACCACCACCATGTCGATGGTCGGGATGCCGTGCTTGTCCAGCGCAGCGACGTGCTCAGGAAAATCGCGGCGCGCCAGAATGCCGCCATGCACCTTTGGATGCAGCGTCTTGACGCGGCCATCCAGCATCTCCGGGAAACCTGTGTAGTCGGCAACTTCAGTCACCTTGACGCCATTGTCGGCCAGCAGCTTGGCCGTACCGCCGGTGGACAGGATGTTGACGCCCATGGCGGACAGCGCGCGTGCAAAGTCGAGCACGCCGGCTTTGTCGGAAACGGAGATGAGTGCTTGTTTGATCATGATGGCATGAAGGTAAATGAAGGAATTCGGTGGTGGGACCGGCAACGCCTGCAATCGAGGGACGCTGCCGCATGTATGCGATGCATGCAGGCGACTAAGGCCTGCAGTTACAACAAGCCGTGCTGCTGCAATTTCTTGCGCAAGGTATTGCGATTGATACCGAGAATTTCTGCGGCTTGAGACTGATTGCCGTCGGCGCGCGCCATCACTGCTTCGAAGATCGGTTTCTCGACCGTCAAAACAACCATGTCATACACATTGGATGGCAGTTGCTCGCCCAGATCCTTGAAATACTTGTCAAGGCTCTTCCTGACGACATCCTCGATACTTTCTTTACTCATTACGTGCTACTTCTGTTCTTTTTGGTGTGTTAATCAATAACCTTCAGTGCTGCTTGCAGCTACGCTGCCAGCGCCTGTTCGGCAATCCCGTATTGTAACCGCTCGCCATATGCCGCCTGCGATTCGAAGAAATCGCGCACGGCGTTCCATTGCAGCTGGCAATCTTCGAGACGGTTCATGCGTTGCCGGAATTCTTCTCCCTCCGGCAGGTCGCGGACATACCATCCAATGTGCTTGCGCGCCGTGCGTACGCCGAGATACTCGCCGTAGAACGCATAGTGCGCCTGCAAATGTTCCAGCATCAGTTCCTGCACTTCGGTCACCATCGGCGCCGGCAGATGCGTGCCGGTGCGCAGGAAGTGATCGATCTCGCGGAAGATCCACGGACGCCCCTGCGCTGCACGGCCGATCATGACGGCATCGGCGCCGGTCACGGCCAGCACGTGCCTGGCGCGCTCCGGCGTGGTGATGTCGCCATTGGCGACCACCGGGATCTTCACCGCTGCCTTGACGGCGGCGATGGTTTCGTACTCGGCTTCGCCGCTGTAGCCGTCGGCGCGCGTGCGGCCGTGCAGCGTCAGCATGGCAATGCCGCTTTGCTCGGCCATGGCGGCGATGGTCAATGCATTCTTGTTCTCGCGATTCCAGCCGGTGCGGAATTTCAATGTCACCGGCACGTCGACGGCTTTCACCACCGCGTCCAGAATCTGACCGACCAGTTTTTCGTTTTGCAACAAGGCCGAACCGCACCAGCTGTTGCAGACTTTTTTGACCGGGCAGCCCATGTTGATGTCGATGATCTGCGCGCCACGGTCAACGTTGTGCTTGGCGCAATCGGCCAGCATGGCGGGATCGGCGCCGGCGATCTGCACCGCTTTCGGCTCCATCTCGCCGTCATGATTGGTGCGACGGGAGGTCTTCTCGCTTTGCCAGAGACGCGGGTCCGAGGCGGCCATTTCCGAGACGGCATAACCCGCTCCCAACTGTTTGCACAGTTGGCGGAAAGGACGATCCGTCACACCCGCCATGGGGGCGACGAAAACGTTATTGCGCAGGGAATGCGGGCCGATATTCACGGATCTCTGGACGCGTGAGCGTGTGGTTGCTGGGGAAGGGCGCTATTTTAGCGCGATTGGCCCTGCGCCCCAACAAGAATCGGTCTTGCAGCGCAACGCCGACGAGAAATTATCAAACAAGCAATACATCGTTATATCCGGCACCGCAGAACGTTTCGCTACCGATTAACAATGCATCGAGGCTTCCTCAGCGATCGACTTCGTCGAGTACTTGCGGCGAGAGATGGGCGATATCCGCCCATTGCCTGATGTGGATGCGCTCACCGTCCCATTGCAGGCGATTGATGCTGGCGTTGAAGATGTCGAAATCACGCGCATGCGCAAAGCCGGTCTGCCTGGCCCAGCGGTAGATGCATTCGAGGACACCGCCGTGCGTGACGATGGCGATCTTGCGATGACCGTCGGCAGCCCCTTCGCGAACGATAGCGCTGACTGCGCCGACCGCACGCCCGGAGAACTCGCGCATGGTTTCGGCAATGCGTTCGCCGGCCGGGTAGCGCGCATCGAGTTCGCGCGACTTCCATGCTGCAAAGTCTTCCGGATAGCGCTGCTCGATATCGTGGTGCTGCAAACCCTCAAACCCGCCGTAGCAACGCTCGCGCAAAGCAGGATCGATCTGCACCGTCTTGCCTTGCAGTGTCGCCACGGCTTGCGCCGTATCGCGCGCGCGTTGCAGGTCGCTGGCATAGATGGCATCCAGCGGTTCGTTCTCAAGCACGCGCCCGAGCGCTGCTGCCTGCCGCTGCCCTTCGGCGTTCAGGGGAATGTCGATGTGGCCTTGCAGCCGCTTGTCTACGTTCCAGTCGGTTTCGCCGTGGCGGATCAGCAGGATATCGAGCATGAGTCTGTTTTTCTACTTATTTACTTGGCGAGGTGATTCGTCAGCTGACCAACGCCGGGTTCAATGTATACGTACCGGTGATACTGGCCTGCGCCAGCACGTGGCCTTGCAGCGCATTGTGCACGTCGGTGCCGGTGAATTTGCCGGTGACGGTCAGTTGCTCCTGATCCACCGCATACAGCGTAAAAACGTAACGGTGCACGATCGCGTCGTTCCATGGCGGACAAGGGCCGTCATAGCCGAAGTAATCGCCACTCATGTCGCCGTCGCCGGCAAACCAGCTGGTGTAATCGTTGAGACCATGGCGCGCGCCCGACAGTGGATCGCCTGGAATCGCAGGACCGGCCTTGCCGCGTGTGGTAACGGCACTGCTGAACTGGCCTGCAGCCAGCTCGCCGACGCTTGCCGGGATATCCACCAGGCTCCAGTGGAAAAAATCGACACGCGGCAAATCGGCCGGCACGGTCTTGCCTTCCTGGTTGACGTCGTCACCGCGCGACGGCACGTCGGGATCATGCACGACCAGCACCAGCGATTTGGTGCCAGCAGGCACATCGCTCCAGGCGAGGTGTGGATTTTTGTTGGATGACAGCGCTATGTGGCTTTTGGCATCAGGCACCGCAAAGGCGAATTCGCCCGGGATGGCCGTACCGTCTTGAAAAGAATCGCTCCAGAGTTTCATTGTGCTCTCCTTTGAAAATTGACTTGCTTGAATTTGCTTATGTTTGCTGCCGGCATCACGCCGCACTGGCCGGCTTCACCTGCAGCCAGAACGTGACCGGACCGTTGTTGGTCAGTGAAACCTGCATATCGGCGCCGAAGCGTCCTGTCTGCACCATGCCATGCCTGGCTTTCGCCTGTGTGACAAAGTGATCGAACAAGCTTCTGCCGTCTTCCGGCGCAGCTGCCGGTGTAAAGGATGGCCGCGTGCCGGAACGCGTATCTGCCGCCAGCGTGAACTGCGGCACCAGCAGCAAACCGCCCTGCACATCCGTCACACTGCGGTTCATCTTGCCGGCATCATCGGCGAACACGCGGTAACCGAGCAGTTTGCCGAGCAAGAGATCGGCTTCCTTTTCGGTATCGCCGCGTTCGGCACAGACCAGCACCATCAAACCCGCGCCGATCACGCCGATCTGCTCACCTTCCACTACGACATCAGCTTTGCTGACTCGTTGCAATAATCCGATCATGCGTTGCGATTCGTTGTGATTCGTTTTGATTACGACAAAGTAACGCGTGCAAATTTGCGCTTGCCGACTTGCACCACAAACACGCCTGCATCGACCTTCAGACCCTTGTCGCTGATCACGGTGCCGTCGATACGCACGCCGCCCTGCTCCACCATGCGCAACGCTTCCGAGGTGGAGGCGCACAGATTGGCCTGCTTGAGCAATTGACCGATACCCAGCGGCGCGCCGCTCAGGGCGACTTCCGGTACGTCGTCCGGAATACCGCCCTTGGAGCGGTTGACGAAGTCCGCCAGCGCATCTTCGGCGGCCTGCTGCGAATGGAAGCGGGCAACGATTTCCTGTGCCAGCGCCACCTTGATGTCGCGCGGGTTCTTGCCGCCTTCGACGTCTGCCTTGAAGCCGGCGATATCGGCAATCGAACGGAACGACAGCAGTTCGTAGTAACGCCACATCATCACGTCGGAAATACTCATCACCTTGGCGAACATGGTGTTGGCCGGCTCGGTGATACCGATGTAGTTGTTCTTGGACTTCGACATCTTCTCGACGCCGTCCAGACCTTCCAGCAGTGGCATGGTCAGGATACATTGCGGCTCCTGGCCGAAATCCTTTTGCAGCTCGCGGCCGACCAGCAGGTTGAACTTCTGATCGGTGCCGCCCAGCTCCAGATCAGCTTTCAGCGCGACCGAGTCGTAGCCTTGCATCAGCGGATAGAGGAATTCATGCACCGAAATCGGCGTGCCTTCCTTGAAACGCTTGGTGAAATCATCACGCTCCATCATGCGCGCTACGGTGTAGCGCGACGCCAGTTGAATCATGCCGCGGCTGCCCAGCGGGTCACACCACTCGGAGTTGTAACGGATCTCGGTCTTGGCCGCATCCAGCACCAGGCTGGCCTGGGCGAAATACGTCTTGGCATTGACTTCGATCTGTTCGCGCGTAAGCGGCGGGCGGGTCGCGTTGCGGCCGGATGGGTCGCCGATCATCGAGGTAAAGTCACCGATCAGGAAGATCACGGTATGGCCCAGATCCTGCAACTGACGCATCTTGTTCAACACCACGGTGTGGCCAAGATGCAGGTCGGGCGCGGTCGGATCCAGGCCCAGCTTGATGCGCAGCGGCTGGCCGCTTTGTTCGGCACGCGCCAGCTTCTGGGCGAATTCGCTTTCGATAAGCAATTCGTCAACGCCGCGTTTGGCAACGGCAAGCGCCTCCCGTACTTTGTCTGACAGGGGCAAGGGAGTTTTGGATGGTGAATGTTCGGCGGTCATTGATATAACTAAAAAATAGGCTTTTGTAGGACAGTACCGGATTGACGCTTGCTATAATGCGCACTTCGTCTTTCTGCCGCACGCCATCTAGAAGCGCAATCAGCAGAGAATTAGCATTCATCGCCTGTCAAGAATCTGTAAAAGCGAGCGTCATCGGGGAGTCATTGACGATGCCTGCGGTTGAACAGCAACATGAGTCGGTTGTCGAGTTGATCAGCATTTAGCACCTAGCTACGTACCAAGTTGATCACCAGCAAGACAACAAACGGAACGATCCGTCTTCTCTCATTGCTTTTCCTGCAACAGAATCAGAACAAGCGTAAACGGTAGATTTTAACGTATTGCATGTTCCCTAAAGATAAATTCGCGCGCGCCGCCTCCCTGTACCGCACCGCCCATCTCTACTGCCACGAGAAATTTCACGGCTCTTCCCGTAAAACCAAGGTTCTTTCCGCCGGGGCGTTATTCCTTGGCGCGTTCACCATTGGCGCCGCCGGTTTTGCACCGGCCGAGCCGGACACCTCCGACGCGCCGGTTCACGCCATCACCAAAGACCTGGCCCTGCCTGATCTGAAACAACAGATTGCGCAGCTGGAAGAGCGTGAGGCGTTTTACGTCAATGAAGAAAAAGTCCGTACCGGTGACACATTGGCAACATTGCTGACCCGTCTCGGCGTCGATGACGAGGAAGCAGCCAGCTTCATCAAGTCCGATACGCTGGCCCGCGCCGTCATGCAGTTGCGCGCCGGCAAGCGCGTCATGGCGCGCACCTCCGAAGACGGTGAGTTGCAACAGCTCACCGCCACGATGAGCGACGGCCGCGACGGCCCGATCAGCAATCTGGTGATCGAACGCGACGGCGAAAAATTCAAGGCCAGCACCGTGCCGGCCGTATTGGAGCGCCGCATCGAAATGCGTTCGGGCCAGATCCGCTCGTCGCTGTTTGCCGCCACCGACAACGCCCAGATCCCCGATAGCATCGCGACGCAAATCGTCGACATGTTCGCCACCAACATCAACTTCGCGTCGGACCTGCGCCGCGGCGACCGCTTCAACGTGGTCTATGAAACCTTCTACAACAACGGCGAACCTGTACGCACCGGCCGCGTGCTTGCAGGTGAGTTCACCAACGCCGGCAATACCTATCAGGCCGTCTGGTTCGATGAGCCGGGCAGTAAAATCGGCGGCGGCTATTACTCCTTCGACGGCAAGTCGCTGAAGAAAGCGTTCCTCAAGTCGCCATTGGCCTTTACCCGTATTTCGTCAGGCTTTTCGATGCGCGTGCATCCCATCCTCGGTATCTGGAAACAGCATACCGGCGTTGACTTCGCGGCACCGACCGGCACCCCGATCCATGCATCGGGCGACGGCGTGGTTGATTTCGTCGGCAAGCAAAACGGCTACGGCAACATCGTCGTGATCAAGCACTGGAGCGGTTATTCCACTGCCTACGGTCACATGAGCCGCTTTGTCTCGGGCTTGCGCAAGGGCGACAAGATCAGCCAGGGCGAAGTGATCGGCTACGTCGGCATGACAGGCTGGGCAACCGGTCCGCATCTGCACTACGAATTCCGCGTCAACAACGTACCGCGCAATCCGCTGTCGGTAGAGGTGCCTAACGCACAACCGCTAGGCGGTAATCAACTGGCACGTTTCCGTACCGTGTCGACCGACATGAACCGCCGCCTGTCGCTGCTGCGTCCTGCCGACGGCAATGGTGTCACGCTGGCTTCGCGCTAAGCCCACCGTATCGGCCGCCGTATCGGCGCTCTGAGCGCATAAAACCGGTGATGGAATCGCTGTAAAATGCAGCGATCTCATCACCGGTTTTTTTATGTCCGCCGATCTCGATCCCCCACGCTCCACCTCCTCTTCTCTCTACATCGGCCTGATGTCAGGGACCAGCCTCGACGGTGTCGATGGCGTGTTGGCTTCGCTGCCGGCTGATGCAGAAGGACAACCGATGGCGACGCTCGCGACTGCGTATGTGCCCTTCCCCGACGATTTGCGCGCGGCCCTGATGGCCTTGCAGGCCAACGGCGAAAACGAATTGCAGCGCGAGGCGATGGCAGCCAATCAGTTGGCCGTCTATTACGCCCAATGCGTCGCCGAGCTGCTGGAAAAAAGCGCCATTCCGGCAGCCTACATCCGAGCCGTCGGTGTACATGGCCAGACGATCCGTCATCGCCCTGAGCTGGGCTATACGCTCCAGACCAACAATCCCTCGCTGCTGGCGGAGTTGTGCGGCATCGATGTGATCGCCGATTTCCGTAGTCGCGACGTTGCTGCGGGAGGTCAGGGCGCACCGCTGGTGCCGGCCTTTCATCAGGCGGTCTTCGGCAGCGAAGAACAGGCACGCGTGGCCGTGAACATTGGCGGCATCAGCAATATCAGCATCCTGCCTGCCGGCAAATTGCAGGCGACTTCAGGCTTCGACACCGGCCCGGGCAATGTGTTGATGGATGCCTGGATCGCGCGTCATCACGGTCAAAGCTACGACACCGATGGTGCCTGGGGGGCGTCGGGCAAACCCGATGCAGCACTGCTGGCCGCCTTGCGCAGCGACGCCTATTTCGCGTTGCCGCCACCCAAGAGCACCGGGCGCGATCTGTTTCATGTGGAATGGCTGGATGCCCAACTGGCGGCTCACCCGCATCTGAGGTCCGCCGACGTGCAGGCAACGCTGGCCGCTTTCACTGCGACCACCATCGCCGAGGCGATTATCCGATACGCACCGCAAACCGGCGCTGTGTATGTATGCGGCGGCGGCGCCTACAACGCCTATCTATTGAAATTGCTGGAAGAAAATTTATCCGCCGGCGCAGGACGCGCCATCCCGGTGCTGTCCACCGAAGCTCTGGGCATCGCACCCAATCACGTTGAAGCACTGGCCTTCGCTTGGCTGGCGCAGCGCTTCTGCCTGCGCATGCCGGGCAACCTGCCGGCAGTCACCGGCGCGCGTGGCCTGCGCGTGCTCGGAGGACTTTATCCGGCACAGTAATGACCGTTGTTAATATCGGTACACACGGCCGCCATCGAGGCGAACCCGGTCACCGACCCGCAGGTTGTCCGTGCTGTCCTGAGCAAAGCTCTGTACCGAACCATCGTTCATGCGCACCCGAACATTGTAGACCTCCCGTCCGCCATGATTTTTCTGTACCTGATTGCCGACCACACCGCCGCCTACGGCGCCGGCGACAGTTGCCGCAGTCCGACCAGAACCGCTGCCAATCTGATTGCCCAGCAAGCCGCCCACCACACCGCCAACGATGGCGCCGCCGACACCGCTGCTTTGCTGATGGCTGACTTCAATCTCTTCAATCACACCCGTATTGGAATTGGAATAGGAGGGCGGCGCATTGGGGCCGCCGGGCGGTGACTGGTAATCCGGTCCGCCGGCGCAACCGTTGAGCAAAGCAATCATGCTCAAGCCGACGGCGAGCAGGGAAATGTAATGGTGTTTCATAGCTATGTCCTTTGTGCCTCTCACCCATCATGAGGCGATTGAGCCATTGTTTACCGCCATGGACAGCTGCAATATCGGCGCACGGCGCAAGCTAGTGTCAGACATCACCTCATACGGACAGTTGAGCCTCGAATATCGAGGTAAAAAGCCTTCTTTTCATACTCTTCGGTATGCAACCTGCGCGCCACAATACATTAACCTGCAACAAAAAGGAGGTTGTATTGCGTATTCTTTCTCATGCAACAGTCAGTCTGTTGAGCATGCTCGGCCTGCTGTTCTCACCCTGTGTGCAAGCACAAACGCGTGACAGCAGCCAGACCGTGCTGATCGGTGTGATCGGTCCGATGGCAATGCCGCGTGGTCAGAGTTCACACGATGCTGCTCAGATGGCAGTCGATCGCATCAACAGCCAAGGGCTGCGCGTCAACGGCAAAAACATCACGCTCAGACTATTCGTCGCTGACGACAAGAACGATCTCAACCTTGCCGCTATCGCCGCACGCTCAGCGGTCGCTGCCGGCGTAGTCGGTGTAATCGGGCATCTGACAACCGATACCAGCATCGCCACGGCGCGCATTTACAGCGATGCCGGCATTCCGCAAATGTCGCCGACTGCGGCGGGACGCGAATTCACCCTGCTGGGCTACTCCACCATCTTCCAGATGCTCGGCCATAGCGATTACACCGCACAATACCTGGCGGAAACAGCCGTCAAGGTCCTGCGCGCCAAACGCATCATGCTGATCGATAACGACACCATCCTCGGCAAGGCGTTGGCGAAAAGCTTCACAGCAGCGGTGGCGCGCCTGGGGAGCACCATCGTCGAAACTGATCGCATCAACGTCAAAAGTTCGGATTTCAACACCACCATGTCGAAGATCAGAAACAGCGACGCCGATCTCGTATTCTTTGCTGGCGTGGTACCGCAAAGCATCGCCTTCGCGACACGTCTTCAACAGTTGGGATTGCGCACCAAACTACTGTTGGCGGGCGGCGCCATCAATCCTGATTTCCCCCGTAAGACAGAGGAATACCCGGACGGTACGCTGGTGCTGGTGAACGGTTATCCGGTCGAGCGAGCGCCGGATTTCAAGAGGCTGGAAAAACAATATCGGGAAAAGTATACGTCGCCGCTGATACCGCAATCCTGGTTCGCCTACGATGCAGTCGCTATGCTGGCAGAAGCCATGAAACGCACCGATTCGCTCAATCCCCATCTGCTGGTGTCTGCACTGCATCAGATGAAATACAACGGCATGTCCGGACCGGTCTCCTTCAGCACCGACGGCAGTGCAGAGAATCCACGCTATACGCTTTATCGCGCCGAACAACAAACCTGGAAGACACTCAATACGCTGCCGTAACGGCAATCTCACTGGCCTAAACGTTTGATGGCTTTCGAGGCATCAGCCTGCAATTGGTGCAACGTGTAGAGAGGCGATATCAGTTGCTTGCGGTGCACTTTTTTGCATGTCAGGCCGTCTTATTTCTATTCAAAAAAGCTTGCTGCAACGGAGCAATCAGTTCAGCCAGCCGCGACGGCGGAAATACCAGAACGGCGCAATCGCCGAACCGACCATCATCAGGATCGCCAGCGG
>Ga0209913_1000838_pt1 | contig 21517 bp, 19 predicted proteins | sample PersoiDNA2013203_FD_185805 | JGI IMG/M metagenome (GOLD analysis project Ga0209913, IMG submission 185805) | Permafrost soil microbial communities from the Arctic, to analyse light accelerated degradation of dissolved organic matter (DOM) -... | ecosystem: Environmental > Terrestrial > Soil >... | reverse complement strand
CCCCGAACCAGTCGGGGTTTTTTATCGCCTGCAATCAGGCGCGACGCCGGATCAATTAGAAAACGTTGATCGGGTAGTCGGCGAACAGGCGGAATTCGTTACCGCCAACGTTGTAGTTGCTGGCGTTGTTGGAAACGCGCAACCACGAGGCACGAGCACGCAGGCTCAGGTCTTTGGCTGGGCCGCTCTGGACGATGTACTTGAACTGGTTCCAGATTTCACGCTCGGTGCCATCGCCGCGGCCGCTGCCGTCGTCGATGTTGGTACCGCGGACGTAAGCCACGTTGTAGGTCAAGCCAGGGACACCGAAGGTAGCGAAGTCGATGCCGTAGGCCGCTTGCCACGAACGCTCGTCCTTGCCGTTGAAGTCGGACCAGTAGGAGTTGGCCAGCAGGATGGTGTTGCCACCGTCGCCGATGCCGCCAGCGTTGCGGTAGCCGCCGTACAGGTAGCCGGTGTCGCCAGTGCTGCGCTGGTGAGCGACGGTGAAGCTGTGCGGGCCGACAGCCCACGTGGCGCCCAGGCTCCAGATTTTGTTGTCGCGGGCGTCCGCATCACCTTGGTTTTCCAGGGCGAAGCTGCGATCCAGCTTGGTTTTGTAGCCGTTGAAGTCAAACGTCAGCGACTGCTTTTCTGGCAGGGCCAACACGTAGTTGACGTTGACGTATTGCTTCTTCAGCACGTCCTGCATGTCGGAGGCGTACAGCGCTGCCGACAGGCTTTCGGTGAATTTGTAGCTACCGCCGATGTAATCGATGCTTTTCAGACGGCCACTGTCGGTACCTTCGGCGCTCTTACGCGCTTCTTTGGTGAAGTGACCGCCATCCAGTTGCAGACCTTCGATCTCTTTGGAAACGATCGAGGTACCGGTGTAGGTTTCCGACAACAGACGAGAGTTGTCGTAAGCCAGCACGGGCACGTTCGGGAACTGGTCACCGTACTTGAGCACAGTGTTGGAAAGGCGGAACTTCACCGCCGCGCCGCCTTTGGCCAGGTCGTTGGCGGCTGAGCCGCTGTCGCCTTGCTTGAAGAAGTCGATACCGCCCGCGCCGCTGCGGCCTTTACCGCCGTCCAGGCGAATGGCGTACTGGCCAATCACGTCCACACCCACACCGACGGTGCCTTGGGTGAAGCCGGACTCAAACTTACCGATGAAGCCCTGGCCCCATTCGGCTTTGTCTTGCTTGCCGTTCTTGTAGTCACGGCTGATGTAGGCGTTACGTGCTGCGATGTTCAGATGGCTGTCTTCAACGAAACCCTTGGATTGTTCCTGGTCGTTTGCCATTGCTGTCGATGCGCTCAAAATCCCCAGAGCGATCAGACTCATCCGTTGTTTCAACATTTTTTTTATTCCTTATTACTGATTGAGTACGCACTACGACACCAAGCTCCTTATTGCTGTTTTGGTGTCGACTTTTTCCGAAAAAAAGAAAGCCCGCGGACGACTTAACTGCCGCGGGCCTTTTTTTATTGGTTGAGTCATGGCTGTTAGCCACAGGCGTTGGACGCAATGCTAGTCTCGCGTTGAACTATGTGTCAATTTCGCTAATCGTCTGTATTTAGGCAAAAAAATTCTAAGCCACGGCCTACAACGCTTTAGCCATCGCTTGGAAATTTCATCCATACAGAAAAAATACATATTTAGTAACGTATTTTACAAGTCACACGTTTGGGAGTACATAACGCATGCAAGTTGAAATGGGCGCTTGCGCGCGATCGGTGTCGGTCAGCCACTTATTCAGTGGAGGGCACACCGCAATGGCGAGCACGCTCACTCGCACATTTTTGATAGGCGCGTTTCTAGTTGTGCATCAATTCGCACAATGCATGCACTTCATCCTCGCTGAACAAGCCAGCCGGGTAGCGCTCACTCATCACGCTGCGTAAATCTGGCTGCTGCCTGATCTGCCGTGAGCCGTGTGTCTTCAACCAGAGCGCCAGCGCATGGATTTCGTCACTGTTGACCCGCACGGGGTGGAACGTGCGCGTGTGCATCACGTTGGTATTGGCATTCATTTCAGCGCTCTCTCCTACTGCGTGAGCGGCTAACTTACTCAAGGTTTATGACAGAACTGCGCAGTCATCACCGTGGGCTACTGTGACAACACCAATACAAGAGCTATGCCAATGTGCCGTGTTTATAGGCAGCCGGACACAGAAAAGCCCGCGGCCTTACGGGGCCGCGGGCTTGCTGTGAACGCTAAAAACGGCTGACGCCCGCTTGCCGTTCCGGCGTTGTTACAACTGCACTCAATTTTTCTGCGGGGCAGGCTGTTGTTGGGTCAGGCAATGGATATTACCCCCACCCAGTAACAGTTCGCGGCCCGGCACCATCACCACTTCGTGCTGCGGGAACAGGTTCTGCAGGATTTCCCGGGCCTGGCTGTCCAGTGGGTCGTCGAAGCTCGGCGCGATGATGCCGCCGTTGACGATCAGGAAGTTGACGTAGGAACCGGCCAGACGCACGGAAGGGTTTCGCTCCTGGCTGCCGTCCACCGGGTCCACACCCGCGCACTCTTCCTCGGTGGCATAGAGCGGCCCCGGAATCGGCATTTTATGCACCGTGAACGAGCGGCCCTGGGCATCAGTGCTGCTTAGCAGCACGTCCATGGCCGCGTGGCAGCGGGAGTAGTTCGGGTCTTGCGGGTCGTCGGTCCAGGCCAGCAACACTTCGCCCGGGCGCACATAGCAGCAGAAGTTATCCACATGGCCGTCGGTTTCGTCGTTGAACAGACCGTCCGGCAACCAGATGATCTTATCCACAGCCAGGTTGGCGCTCAGCGCAGCCTCAATGGCTGCGCGGTCGAGATGCGGGTTGCGGTTGCGGTTGAGCAGGCATTCTTCTGTGGTGATCAGGGTGCCTTCGCCGTCGACGTGAATCGAACCGCCTTCCAGCACAAACCCTTCGGTGCGATAGCGCGGCGCGCGTTCGATCTCGAGAATCTTGCCGCCGACCTGCGCGTCACGGTTCCACGGTGCATACAGGCCACCGTCAAAACCGCCCCAGGCGTTGAAGTCCCAGTTCACGCCGCGCACTTCGCCACTGTTGTTGATCACGAAGGTCGGGCCGGTGTCACGCACCCAAGCGTCGTCGCTGGACATTTCCACCACCCGGATATTGGGCACATCCAAACGGGCGCGGGCGTTTTCGTACTGGCCGGCGGAAACCGCGACGGTTACCGGCTCAAAACGCGCGATGGCCTTGGCCACTGCCACGTGCGCGGCCTGCGCCGGCTTGCCACCCAGGCGCCAGTTGTCCGGGCGCTCGGGCCAGATCATCCAGGCCTGGGTCTGTGGCGCCCATTCGGCGGGCATATGAAAGCCATCGGCGCGAGGTGTGCTGTGCGGGGTGGTCATGGCAATCAGGGCTCCGAAAGGGTGAAGGCCGACTTTATAACGGATAAAAATCGGCCATAAAAGCATCAAAAGAACATAGTCGATAAATATGACAGCAAATAACCGATAACAATCGATTATTTAAAGCTGTTCATCCAGCACCTTCGACAGCATGTCGACAAAGAAATCCACACTGCGCTGGGAGGTGACCATCGGCGGCTTGATCTTGAGAATGTTCAGGTAATCACCGGTCGGCTGCATGAAAATCCCCAGCTCACGCAAGCGGTCGCACAGCAGTGTGGTCTCTTCGGTGGCGGGCTCCAGGGTATGCCGGTCGCGCACCAGTTCCAGGCCCAGATAGAAGCCGGAACCGTGAACGGCGCCGACCAACGGGTGACGGTCGATCAGGGCTTCCAGGCGCGCCTTGAAATGCGCGCCGACCACTTGGGCGTTTTCCCAGAGCTTTTCTTCCTCCATCACATCCAGCACCGCCATGCCGATCCGGCAACTGACCGGGCTGCCCCCCGATGACGAGAAGAAATACCCCTCGGCCTCCAGCGCCTCGGCAATCTCTCGACGGGTGATCACCACCCCCAACGGCTGACCGTTGCCCATGCCCTTGGCCATGGTAATGATATCGGGCACCACGCCCTGCTCTTCAAAGCCCCAGAAGAAGCGCCCCATGCGGCCATAACCCACCTGCACTTCATCGGCGATGCACACGCCGCCCTGGGCGCGCACCAACGCATACACCTGCTGCAAATAGCCCGGCGGCAGGGAGATCCCCCCGGCATTGCCATACACCGGCTCACAGATGAAGCCGGCCAATTGACGCTTGCTCGCGGCGATTTTCGCCAGGTTGTGTTCCACGCTTCGCACGTAATCCGGCGCGCTGTCCTGCCCGCGGAACTCGCCGCGATAGGTATTGGGCGCGGTCACCGGATGCACCCACTCCGGACGACTGCTCAGGGCCTTGGGGTTGTCGGCAATCGACGTGGACACCGCATCCGCCGCCACCGACCAACCGTGGTAGGCCTCCAGTACACTGAGCATGTCGCGCCCACCGCTGTAGGCCCAGGCCAGGCGGATGGCCAGGTCATTGGCTTCGGTGCCGCTGTTGACCAGGAAGACCCGATCCATGCCGTCCGGCGCCAGCGCCAGCAAGCGCTCGGAGAATTCGGCAATCGCCGCATAGTGAAAGCGCGAGTTGGTGTTGAGTAGCGACCACTGCCGCGCTGCCACCGCCGCCATGCGGGGGTGCCCATGGCCGAGCACGGCCACGTTGTTGAGCATGTCCAGATAGGAGCGACCCTGCATGTCGATCAGGTGGTTGCGCCAGCCCCGTTCGATGCGCGGCGGGTCGACGTAATAGTGCTTCTGCGAGCGCGCGAAGCTGGCGTCGCGGCGCGCCAGCAAGGCTTCAGGGTCGAGCTCGGGTTCGGCATCGCAGGCCAGCCCCAGCAGCGCCGAGGGTGACGGGCATAACGCTTGCCACGCCAATGCTCGGCTCGGCGTGCAGAACAACGGCGGTTCAAGATCGGCGCGGCACCATTGCACGGTCAGGGGGGCGTGGACCTCGCCCAGCATTTGCCCTTCCACCACCGTCGAACCCGCTTTCAACAGGGTTTTTACGCCCCACAAACGCAGGCTCAACGGGCCATTCTGCACGCACAACAGGCCATCGGCGCCGACGTGCAGCACCCCGGCGAAGGGCGCTTCCACCGCTGTGCCGTGGGGCAGGTGCAACTCGACATGCAGCGGGAGCGTCTGCGGCTCCGTGGCGCTGTCTGGGTTGGTGCGCGACAAACGGTATTGGCCGTATCGACTGGCCGCCAACCCGTGAACCGCCACGGCCTCGTCCAGTAACCGCCGGTCAATCCCAGGTTGTTCCCAATTGCCCGCCTCGAAGTGCGGGCTGAGCACCCCCAGGTCGATCAGCGCGAACTCACGCCCCACCAGCCCCGGCAAGAGCGGCGCGAACCCCTCGCTGGCGATCGGCGGCAGCGTCTGCCCGACACTGCACAGGATCGCCGCCTCCATCAATTCAAACGGCACCGACGTCGCAACGTGGAAAATTTCCCACTCATGCTCGGCGTTTTTCAACAGGTAGTCGTTATCGGGATCAAGGCGTTGCTGCTGTTCGCTGCTGAGCACCAGCACCGCCGCACGGGCGACAATCAGCGGCCACAGCGCCTGTAATTCTGCGTGCTGCAAAGGCGTCACCGCGTGACAAGCCTGGATTGCCGGCAAGATGGCAAAGGGATCGCCCTGGGCATGGTGCAACAGGGCGGCGCAGGTCACCGACAGATCGGCGATGCGCCAGGTATGCACCAGATCGCCGAAATCAATCACCCCCTGGACTTGCCAATGGCGCTGGGCATCGCGCTGCCAGACCACATTGTCATCGGTGATGTCCATGTGTACCGCTTGCCACGGCAAGTGATCCGCCAGGGGCCGAATGCGCGTACCGACTTGCTCGGCCACTTGCTCCAATGCAGCACGGTGGGGCAGGTCTGGCAGGGTCGCCAGCAGGTGGCTGATCAGTTCCTGAGCGTGGCGCGGGTCCCATTGCAGGGTCCGTTCCAGGCCTGCGTGGGCGAAATCGGCCAGCGCCTGGCTCATCCGCCCGCACAATTCGCCGAAACCTGCGATGACCTCGCGGCCCACGTGAGGCAGGTGGGTCAAGGGTTGGCCGTCGATGTAATCCAACAGCCGCAGGTGCAGGGTTTGCCCGTCGACGGTCACGGTCAGCAGGTCTTCACCGGTCAGGGCCTTGATGACCCGGGGGACGCGCAACCTGTCCTGTGTCTGCAACGTGTGGAGCGCGGCGTGCTGGGCGTGCAGCTCAACAGCGGCGTAGTCGCCCAGGCAGATTTTCAGCACAAAGCGGCCACGGTCGCTGTCGACCCTGTAGTTGAGGTCTTGCTGGCTGCCCAGGGACCGTAAGGTGCCAGTGAGGCCGTAATGCTGCTCAAGTAACCGTGCCGCCTGGTCGGGCCCCACTTGTGGGCAGGGTAGGCTGGCGCGATGGATCAACGTGGCGAGCAACATGGGTGCAACCTCGGTTTTTTATCAGGTGCTTATATCGCCATTATTGAAGGGGGTTAGGCAACCCCCCCTACGTGCCGCGCTTGCACAGATCCGCGTCACAACTCAAGCTATGCTCTATCCGCTTAATGTCCGTCTAAGGAAAAGGCCCTCCGACATGCGCATTCTTGTTACTGGTGGTGCTGGTTTTATCGGCTCTGCCCTGATCCGCCACCTGATTCAACACACCGAGCACGAAGTGCTCAACCTGGACAAACTGACCTACGCCGGCAACCTGGAGTCGCTGACCAGCATCGCCTCCAACAGCCGCTACGAGTTCGTCCAGGCCGATATCGTCGACCAGGCCACCGTCAGCGCCGTGCTCGCGCGCTTCGAGCCCCAGGCGATCATGCACCTGGCGGCCGAGTCCCATGTCGACCGTTCCATCGACGGCCCGTCGGATTTCATCCAGACCAACATCGTCGGCACCTACAGCCTGCTGGAAGCCGCCCGCGCCTATTGGCAGACGCTCGCAGAGCCGGCCAGGAGCGCGTTCCGCTTCCACCACATCTCCACCGACGAGGTGTACGGCGACCTGCACGGGGTGGACGATCTGTTCACTGAAACCACACCCTATGCACCCAGCTCGCCCTACTCGGCCAGCAAGGCCGCGTCCGACCATCTGGTTCGCGCCTGGCAGCGCACGTATGGCCTGCCGGTAATGCTGACCAACTGCTCGAACAACTACGGGCCGTTTCATTTCCCCGAGAAGCTGATCCCCCTGGTGATCCTCAACGCCCTCGCCGGCAAGCCGTTGCCAGTGTATGGCGATGGCTTGCAAGTCCGCGACTGGCTGTTCGTCGAAGACCACGCCCGTGCGCTACTCAAGGTGGTGACCGAAGGCGTGGTCGGTGAGACCTACAACATCGGCGGCCACAACGAACAGAAGAATATCGACGTGGTGCGCAGCATCTGCACCCTGCTGGAAGAGCTGGCGCCGCAACGCCCGGCCGGTGTCGCGCGCTTCGCCGACCTGATCACCTTCGTCAAGGACCGCCCCGGCCACGACCAGCGCTACGCCATCGATGCCGGTAAGATCGAACGCGAGTTGGGCTGGGTGCCGGAAGAAACCTTTGAAACCGGGATGCGCAAAACCGTGCAGTGGTACCTCGATAACCTGGAATGGTGCCGCAGGGTCCAGGACGGCAGTTATCAGGGCCAACGATTGGGCAATACCGACATGAAGGATCTGATTGCATGACGAAGGGAATCGTATTGGCCGGCGGCTCCGGCACCCGTTTGCACCCCATCACCCTGGGCGTGTCCAAGCAACTGTTGCCGGTGTATGACAAGCCGATGATCTACTACCCGATCTCGGTGCTGATGCTCGCCGGAATCAAGGACATCCTGGTGATCTCCACACCGCTGGACTTGCCGCAGTATCGCAACCTGCTGGGGGATGGCAGCCAGTTTGGCGTGCATTTCAGCTATGCCGAGCAGCCGTCTCCAGACGGCCTGGCTCAAGCCTTCATCATTGGCGAAGAATTCATCGGCGACGACCCCGTGTGCCTGATTCTGGGCGACAACATTTTCCATGGCCAACATTTCGGTGATCAATTGCGCACCGCGGCCAAACGCCCGTCCGGCGCCACCGTATTCGGCTATTGGGTCAAAGATCCAGAGCGTTTCGGGGTAATCGACTTCGACAAGGAGGGCCGTGCCCTGTCTATCGAAGAGAAGCCGGCGAAGCCGAAATCCAGCTATGCCGTGACCGGCCTGTATTTCTACGATAACGACGTGATCAAAATCGCCAAGGCGGTCAAGCCTTCGCCACGCGGAGAGCTGGAGATTACCGATATAAACAATGCCTATCTCCAACGCGGCGATCTGCATGTAGAGCGCTTCGGCCGTGGCTTCGCCTGGCTCGACACCGGCACCCACGACAGCCTGCTCGAAGCCTCGACCTATGTGCAGACCATTGAGCACCGTCAAGGACTGAAAGTGGCGTGCCTTGAAGAGATCGCTTACGAGAATGGCTGGATTGATCGTGAGCATCTGCTGGAACGCGCCAAGTACTTCGGCAAAACCGGCTATGGTCAATATTTGTACACGCTCGCCGGGGATACCGAATGCATGTGACCGCCACTGAGTTGCCCGGTGTATTGATCATCGAGCCGAAGGTTTTTGGCGATGAGCGCGGCTTTTTCTACGAGAGCTTCAACGCCAGGGACTTTGCCCAGGCCACCGGGTTACAAACGCAATTTGTGCAGGACAACCACTCACGCTCGCAAAAAGGCGTGCTGCGGGGCTTGCACTATCAGATCGAACACGCCCAGGGCAAACTGGTACGCGTGACGGCGGGTGAAGTATTGGATGTGGCGGTGGATATCCGCCGCAGCTCACCTAATTTCGGCAAATGGGCAAGCGTGCGCCTGTCTGCCGACAATAGCCGCCAACTGTGGATTCCACCGGGGTTCGCCCACGGCTTTGTGGTACTCAGCGACTACGCCGAGTTTCTCTACAAGACGACTGATTACTACACGCCTGATGCAGAGCGTTGCATTCGCTGGAACGACGCCGAACTCAACATCGATTGGCAGTTGGACGGCACACCGACATTGTCCGCCAAGGATCTGAACGGCAAAGACCTGAAAAACGCGGAGCTGTTCCCTTGAGCGCTCGCCTTAAAATCCTGATCACCGGCCAACATGGCCAACTCTCCCAAGCGCTGCAACAACGGCTCCAGGGCCTGGGCGAACTCATCGTGCTGGGGCGCGACAGGCTGGACTTGGCCCACGTCGACCAGATCCGCGGGCAAGTGCGCGCCCATCGCCCCGACCTGATCATCAACGCCGCGGCCCACACTGCGGTCGATCAGGCCGAAAGCGAGCCGGACGCGGCCTTCGCGGTCAACGCCACCGCGCCCGGCGTCCTCGCCGAAGAAGCCAAGGCCTTGGGCGTGCCGCTGATCCATTACTCCACCGACTATGTGTTCGACGGCAGCAAACCTGCGCCCTACACCGAAGCCGACGTACCCAACCCGTTGGGCGTCTACGGCCAGAGCAAGCTCGCCGGTGAGCAGGCGATCGCGGCCGTGGGGGGCGAATACCTGATCCTGCGCACCAGTTGGGTCTACTCCCTTCACGGCAAGAACTTCCTGCTGACCATGCAGCGCCTGCTGCAAGAAAAACCGCAGATGCGCATCGTCGCCGACCAGATCGGCGCGCCGACCTGGGCCGGCACCATCGCCAATAGCACCCACGCGTTGATCGAGCGCTGGCAGGCCGGGCAGGCGGGCGACTGGGGCGTCTATCACCTGACCGCCCAAGGCGAAACGTCGTGGTTCGGCTTCGCCCAGGCGATTGGCGAGCACCTACGCGCCGCAGGCCAACCCTGCGCCGAATTGGAAGCGATCCCGTCCAGCGCCTACCCGACGCCGGCCAAGCGCCCACTGAACTCGCGCCTCGATTGCAGCCGCCTGCAACAGCAGTGGCAGGTCAGCCAGCCGTCGTGGCAAGACGCATTGCGCGAGTGTCTTGCACAGCAGCACTAGGCATAATGCGCCGGTACCCTCAGGCGCATGACTCCCATGACCCCATCCCTCCCGCGAAGACCCCGCTGGCGCAGCCTCGCCCTGTTGGCGTTGTGCCTGGCGCCGCTGCTGTGGCCGCTGGAGCACCTGGCCGAGCGCTACTACCGCAGCGAACTGGCCGGGCAGAACCGTCAGACCCTCGACCTGTACGTCGCCAACCTGCTGGGCACCCTGCACCGCTACGAAGTGCTGCCGCAGATCCTCGGCGACTTGCCAGCCCTGCGCACCGCGCTGGCGGCACCGCAGGTCAGTACTAATCTGGTCAACGCCAACCAGCTGCTCAAGGACGTCGCCGCCCAGGCCGGGGTCGAAGTGATGTACCTGATGGACACCTCCGGCAAGACCCTTGCCGCGTCCAACTGGGACAAGCAAGACAGCTTCGTCGGGCGCAATTTCTCGTTCCGCCCCTATTTCAGCGAAGCCATGGCCGGGCGCCTGGGGCGGTTCTTCGGCCTGGGCACCACCTCGGCCAAACGCGGTTACTTCTTCGCCGCCGCGGTGCGCGATGGCGAGAAAATCATCGGCGTGCTGGTGGTCAAGGTCGACCTGGACCACACCGAAAGCCTGTGGGGCAAGACCCCGGAGCAACTGCTGGTCACCGACCACAACGGCGTCGTGATCCTGACCTCGCGCCCGCAATGGCGATTCCGCGCCACCCGGCCACTGACGGCCGAAGAGCACCAGGCGATTATCGCCATCCAGCCCTACCCCACCCGCGATCCGCAACCGCTGGCCTTGAGCCCGACGGCGTGGCTGCGCCAATCCACGGTCATCGCCGAAACCGGCTGGAACGTGGAGATCCTCGCGCCACAATCGTTGATCAACCGCCCGGTGCGCACCGTGGTCGCGGTGGGCGGCGCCACGCTGTTGGTGCTGATGTTGCTGCTGGGCCTGATGATGCAGCGTCGTCGGCACTACCTGGACCGCATCGCCTTCGAAGCCAAGGCCCGGCGCGAGCTGGAAATGCGCGTGGCCGAGCGCACCAGCGACCTGGAAGGCCTCAACCGGCGCCTGAAACAGGAAGTGCTGGAGCGTGAACACGCCCAGCAGGAACTGGTGCGCGCCCAGGATGACCTGGTACAGGCGGGCAAATTGTCGGCGCTGGGCACCATGTCGGCGAGTATCAGCCACGAGCTCAATCAGCCCCTGGCGGCGATTCGCAGTTATGCAGAAAACGCCGAAATCCTGCTCGACCATGAGCGAACCAACGATGCCCGCGGCAACCTCAAGCTGATCAGCGAACTGACCGGGCGCATGGCCTCGATCATCGCCCACTTGCGCGCTTTCGCCCGGCGCGACCGACATGCGCCGGAAAGCGTCGCCCTGCAACCGGCACTGGACGACGCGCTGGCGTTGCTGGCCAAGCGGCGGCGCGCGATGGAAGTCGAGTTGATCCGTGACTTGCCCGAAGCCACTCTGTGGGTCGAGGCCGGTGAAACCCGCCTGCGCCAGGTGCTGGGCAATTTGCTGGCCAATGCCCTCGACGCCCTCACCGAAAAAGGCCCGCCGCGCAAACTCTGGCTGAGTGCCGAAACCACCGAACAGGGCGTCAACCTGTACATTCGCGACAACGGCCCGGGGTTTTGCATGGAAGCCCTGGGCCGCGCCAGCGAGCCGTTCTACACCACCAAGACCCGCACCCAAGGCCTCGGGTTGGGCCTGGCGATCTGTGACACCTTGATGCGTGCCTTTGGTGGCGAACTGCTGTTTGCCAACCACAAACAAGGCGGCGCGCTGTTAACCTTGAAATTGCGTGCCGGCTCGCCGGGCGTCAGTCTGCAACCGTCCGAGGACCGCAGTGTATGAGTATCGATAACCAGATCCAGGTAGTGTTGATCGACGACGATCCACACTTGCGTCAGGCCCTGTGCCAGACCCTGGACCTGGCCGGGCTGAAAGTCCTGCCCCTGGGCGAAGCCACCGGCCTCACCGCGCGCCTGTCGCGGGATTGGCCGGGCGTGGTGGTCAGCGATATCCGCATGCCCGGCATGGACGGCATGGAGCTGCTGGCCGACCTGCACGGCCAGGACCCGGATCTGCCGGTGCTGCTGATCACCGGCCACGGCGATGTGCCGCTGGCGGTGCAGGCCATGCGCGCCGGGGCCTATGACTTCCTTGAAAAGCCGTTCGCCAGCGACGCCCTGCTCGACAGCGTGCGCCGCGCCCTGGCCCTGCGTCGGCTGGTGCTGGACAACCGCAGCCTGCGCCTGGCCCTCAGCGATCGCCAGCAATTGAGCACGCGCCTGGTCGGGCATTCCCCACAAATGCTGCGCCTGCGCGAGCAGATCGGCGCGCTGGCGGCAACCAAGGCCGATGTGCTGATCCTCGGCGAAACCGGCGCCGGCAAAGAGGTGGTCGCCCGCGCACTGCACGACTTGTCGAGCCGGCGCAGCGGACCTTTCGTGGCGATCAACGCCGGGGCGCTCGCCGAGTCGGTGGTCGAAAGCGAACTGTTCGGCCACGAGCCAGGCGCCTTTACCGGCGCGCAAAAACGCCGCATCGGCAAGTTCGAATTCGCCAACGGCGGCACGCTGTTCCTCGATGAAATCGAAAGCATGAGCCTGGATGTGCAGGTCAAGCTGCTGCGCCTGCTGCAGGAGCGCGTGGTCGAACGCCTGGGCGGTAATCAACTGATCCCGCTGGATATCCGCATCATTGCCGCCACCAAGGAAGACCTGCGCCAGTCCGCCGACCAGGGCCGCTTTCGCGCCGACTTGTATTACCGCCTCAACGTCGCACCGTTGCGCATTCCGCCTCTGCGCGAGCGCGGTGAAGATGCATTGATGCTGTTCCAGCACTTTGCCGACGAAGCCAGCAGCCGCCATGGCCTAACGCTGCACGAACTGCAGCCGGGCCAGCGTGCGTTGCTGCTGCGCCACAATTGGCCGGGCAATGTGCGGGAATTGCAGAACGCCGCCGAACGCTTTGCCCTGGGCCTGGAGTTGGCGCTGGACAACACCCCGGATAATCCCTGCGCCGGCGTGCTGACCTCCACCCCCGGCGGCCTGAGCGAACAAGTCGAACAGTTCGAAAAAAGCCTGATCGCCGCCGAACTGACCCGCCCCCACAGCTCCCTGCGCAGCCTCGCCGAAGCCCTCGGCGTACCGCGCAAAACCCTGCACGACAAACTGCGCAAGCACGGCCTCAACTTTGCCGACAGCGCCAGCCACAGCAGCGACGACGAATGACCCACCCTACCCACCAAGAGGCCGCCATGAGCCGCGACAGCCGTTACCTGGAATCCATCCTCCACCACGACATCCCCCTCACCCGGGAAATGGGCCTCAAGGTGCTCGACTGGCAACACGGCCAACTGCAACTGCACTTGCCCTTGCAAGCCAATATCAACCACAAGAGCACCATGTTCGGCGGCAGCCTCTATTGCGGCGCCGTATTAGCGGGCTGGGGCTGGCTGCATTTGCAACTGCGCGAAGAAGGGGTTGAGGACGGGCATATCGTGATCCAGGAAGGGCAGATCAGTTATCCGCTGCCGGTCACACGAGACGCGACCGTGGTCTGCCAGGCGCCGGAGGAGAAGGTGTGGAAGCGCTTTGTGGCGACGTACAAGCGATACGGCCGCGCACGGTTGACGCTGGAGACCTGGATTGTGAATGACGGCAGTGACGAGCGCGCAGTGGCGTTTGCTGGCCAGTACGTCCTCCACCGCTAGCCGCCACGCTACAAAAACAAGTGGGAGGGGCGGTGCGACGATTCGACTTGCTCCCGATGGCGGGGTATCAGTCGGTACATCTGTGACTGAACCACCGCCATCGGGAGCAAGCCCCCTCCCACATTTTGATCTGCTGAGACCTTAAGAACGGGCCAGGGTCAGCAAGCGTTCACGCCACGCGGCCTTCGCCGGCAACGCCAGGAAGAACGGGTTCAACAGCGAGGCCCGCGCCGGGTAGCTGAACCGCTCGCCGCTCAACTCCAGCACTTCACCGCCCGCGCCTTCGAGCACGCCCTGGGCTGCGGCGGTATCCCACTGGGATGTCGGCGCCAGGCGCGGGTAGCAATCGGCGCTGCCTTCGGCCAACAGGCAAAACTTCAACGAGCTGCCGATATTCGCCAGCTTCAGCTCGCCCAACCCGTCGCTCAAACCCTTGAGCAAACGCTCCTGCTCAGGGCTGCTGTGCCGACGACTGGCAACCACGGTAAACGCCTCGCCGGCGGCCGGGGCCTGGCGCACCTGGATCGGCCTGGGCGCTTCATTCACATCCGAACGCCACGCCCCCAGGCCCGCGCCGCCAAAGTAGCAGCGGCCGCTGGTGGGCATCGATACCACGCCAAACACTACGCGGCCCTGTTCGATCAGGGCGACGTTGACGGTGAATTCCTCGCTGCCGGAAATAAACTCCTTGGTGCCATCCAACGGGTCCACCAACCACCAGCGCTGCCAACCGGCGCGCACGTCCTGGTCGATATCGGCGTCTTCTTCGGAAAGCACCGGGATGCTCGGGTCAAGTGCGGTCAGGCCGGCGAGAATCAGATGATGAGCGGCGAGGTCCGCCGCCGTCACAGGTGAATCATCGGACTTGGACGTCACGGCCACGTTGGCACGCCAGTACGGCATGATGACCTCACCGGCCTGGTGGGCCAGCTCGATCACCGGGGCAATAAACGGGTGGCCTAGAAACAGTTCGCTCATGCGCTGAACGCTCCACGCTGGGTCAACAGGTCTCGTACCAGGTACAGCGCGGCCAAGGCACGGCCTTCGCTGAACTGCTCGTTTTGCGCCAGTTGCGACAGCTCGCGCAGGTTGACCCTGTCTACACGCATCGGCTCGGGTTCATCGCCTTCCAGGCGTTCTTCATACAGATCGGTGGCCAGTACCACCTGGATTTTCTGGCTCATGTAGCCAGGCGACAGCGAAAGCTCGGTGAGGTGCTCCAACTGGCGCGCGCCATAGCCGGCTTCTTCCTTGAGTTCGCGGTCTGCCGCCGCCAACACATCCTCGCCCGGCTCGATCAGGCCCTTGGGCAAGGAAATCTCATAGGCGTCGGTCCCGCCACAGTACTCTTCCACCAGCAACGCGTGGTCGGCGTCGATCATCGCCACGATCATCACCGCGCCGTAGCCGGCACTGCGCCCCACCAGGCGCTCGTAGGTCCGTTCAACGCCATTGGAAAAGCGCAATTGCACTTCCTCCACGCGGAACAAACGGCTACTGGCGACTATTTCGCGGGCGAGGACGGTGGGTTTCTGGCGCATGAGCGGCTCCTTGGCGTGATCGGGTTACTATACCGTGGCTTTTCCGATTGTCTGTGTCGGATATCTTTACTTACATGAGAACGCCCCATGCCCTCTTTGCCCTGGCACGCCATCGACACTGTCCTGCTGGACATGGACGGCACCCTGCTCGACCTGCATTACGACAACCACTTCTGGATGGAGCACCTGCCCCAACGCTACGCCGAGGTGCACGGGGTGAGCCGGGCCATGGCCGAGATGGAGCTGCAGCCGCTGTTCGAGCGTAACGCCGGCCAGTTGCAATGGTATTGCCTGGATTTCTGGAGTGCGGAGCTGAAGATCCCAGTGCGCGAACTCAAGCTGGAAACCGCCCACTTGATCGCCTTGCGCCCAGATGCGGACACCTTTCTGGCGGCGCTCAGACAGGCTGGCAAGCGCGTGATCCTGATCACCAACGCGCATCGCGATTCGCTGTCATTGAAGATGGAACGCATCGAGCTGGCGCCGTATTTCGAGCGGATGATCAGTTCCCACGACTACGGTTTCGCCAAGGAAAACCCGCAGTTCTGGGACGCCCTGCAAGCCGATATCGACTTCGACCCGGCACGCAGCCTGTTTATCGACGACACCTTGCCGATCCTGCGCAGCGCCCAGGCGTTTGGCGTGGGCCATTTGCTGGCGGTGAAAGAGCCAGACAGCAAAAAAGGGCCGAAGGACACAGGGGAATTTGCGGCAGTCGAGGATTACCGGGATCTTATTGCCGGACTCTAAACCCATGTGGGAGGGGGCTTGCTCCCTCCCACATGTTTACCGCGTGTACTACTCAGGAATACGCAGTGTCTGCCCTGGGTAGATCTTGTCTGGACTCGACAACATCGGCTTGTTGGCCTCAAAGATTTTGTTGTACAGGTTGGCCTTGCCGTACACCGCCAGGGAAATCGCGCTGAGGGTGTCACCCTTTTTCACCACGACAAAACGGGCAGCCACAATCGAGCCGGGACCGGTTACCTTGATCTGGTCATCCACGCTCGCGACACCGGCAATGTTGCCCAGCGCCAACAGGATCTTCTCTTTCTCTTCCTGGCTGGCCACTTCACCGGTCACGGTCACTTTGTCGCCGTCAACAACGGTCTGTACGTTCGGATTACCCAGACCGACCTTGGCCACATGCGCCTTCAACTGCTCACTGGCGTTCGCATTACCCGGCGTCAACAGATCGATCAACTTCTCGCCGGCTTCCTTTACAAAGCTGAAAATACTCATGCTGCTCTCTCCTTGGGGTTAAGTTCCAGATGCCAAAGACTAGACCAGTCCTACAGAACCGGGTTCCAACCCGGCCAAAGATCCAAACGCGCTAGAATCCCCTCGCCATTGGAATATGCCCTGGAGCGAAGATGGACATCAAACAGCTGAAATTCCTCATCGCCCTCGACGAGACCCGTCACTTCGGCCAGGCGGCAGCGCGTTGCCATATCACCCAGCCCACCCTGTCGATGCGCCTGCGCAGCCTCGAAGAAGAGCTTGAGCTTCCACTGGTCAACCGTGGCCAACGCTTCGAAGGCTTCACCGCACCGGGTGAGCGCGTGCTGGCCTGGGCGCGCACGGTGCTGGCGGCGTATGACGGCCTGCTGGCCGAAGCCGCCGCCTGTCGCGGTAACCTGGTGGGGACGTTACGTTTGGGCGTGGTGCCGCTGTCGAGTTTCGATCCGTTGGCGCTGATGCAACAACTGCACAAAGAACACCCGAGCCTGCGCTTTGAGCTGTCGGCCCTCAGCTCCGAACAAATCCTCGAACAGTTGGCGAGCAATCGCCTGGACCTCGGCGTGTCGTACCTCGACCGCCTGGACAACGAGCGCTTCGACTCCCTGGCCCTCGGCGAAACCCGCATGGGCCTGCTGTACGACCAGCGCTATTTCAGCTTCGGCGAAAAGCCCCTGAGCTGGGAGGCCCTGATCGAACTACCCCTGGGCATGCTCACCAGCGGCATGCACTTCCGTCAGTCCATCGATCACAACTTCCATAGCCGAGGCCTGCAGCCGCAGCCGCTGTTGCAGACCGATGCGGTCCATCAGTTGTTACAAGCTGTCCACGGCGGGCTGTGCTGTGCGGTGATGCCCTTGGACGGCGGCCTGGACGCCCTGACCGAGCATTTGCGCCTGCAACCGATTGAAGACGCCCACACCCTGGCCCGCCTGGGGTTGATCATGCGACGCAGCGCCCCGCGCTCAGCATTGGCGGAAGCGTGTTTCGCGCTGTTTCAGAAATCGCAGGCAGAGTCTTGATCGACGTCATCTATCGGTAGATCAGTACTGGCAATTAGACGCGACGCTTTGTCGCGCCTAGTCTAACCACTGACCCATCCGCCGTCGGTACTGCCCCATGAACGCCAAGCGCCCAGTCTGCGCGGCGCCCGCTGTTCAAACGCCCGCGCCCGCCGCCAGCCAGAGCTACCAGTTTTGCAATCTCGAACACACCGAAGTCGCCAGCACCGCGCTGGCGGAAGAAGTGGCGTTGGCGGTCGCCTATAACGACATCAGCCAGGCCGTGATGCTGGTGACGCCGACGGACCTGGAAGACTTCATTGTAGGTTTCAGTATCGGCAGCGGCATTATCGCCGACGTTAGTGACATTTATGACCTGAAACTCAGCGGCACGGGTTCTGCCCAGTACGCTCAGGTGCAGATTTCCAGCCGCGCGTTCTGGAACCTCAAGCAACAGCGCCGCCAATTGGCCGGTACCAGCGGCTGCGGGTTATGCGGCGTGGAAGCGCTGGAGCAAGCCCTGCCGGACCTTGAGGTACTGCCCGGCGCGCCCCTGCCACCGGCCGAATGGCTCGACGGCCTGCGCCAGCGCATCAGCGCGTTCCAGCCTCTGGGCCAGCACAGCGGCGCGGTGCATGCGGCAGTGTTCATGAACAACCAGGGCGAGTTGCTGCTGGGCCGCGAAGACATCGGCCGACACAACGCCCTCGATAAGTTGATCGGCGCGTTGATCCGCCAACGGATTCCCAGCGAAGGCGGCCTGGCAATTGTCACCAGCCGTTGCAGCCTTGAGTTGATCCAGAAAGTCCTGCGCGCGGGCATCCAGACCCTGGTCAGCCTGTCGTCACCCACCGGCCTGGCCCTGCAATGGGCACGCCGGCACAACCTCAATCTCATCCACCTGCCGCAGAAAAGTGCGCCGCGGGTCTACAGCCCTGCGATGGAGAAACACCCGTGAGCAATCATCATCAAGCCGACCAAACCCCGACCCCGCGCTACAAGCCTTACAAAGGTGCCGCAGGCGGCTGGGGCGCGCTGATCAGCGTGGCGCAGGCATGGCTGACCAGCGACAACGCGCTGAAAAACCTGCGCATGATGCTCAAGACCAACCAGAACGGCGGTTTCGACTGCCCGGGCTGCGCCTGGGGCGACTCGCCGGAAAGCGGCATGGTCAAGTTCTGCGAAAACGGCGCCAAGGCGGTCAACTGGGAAGCCACCAAACGCCGCGTCGATGGCGCATTTTTCGCCAAACACAGCGTCACCGCCTTGATCGAGCAGAGCGACTATTGGCTGGAATACCAGGGCCGCCTGACCGAGCCGATGCGCTATGACGCACAGACCGACCGCTATCAGCCCATCAGTTGGGCGGCGGCGTTCGAGCTGATCGGCAAGCACCTCAATGCCCTGCCCAGCCCGGACATGGCCGAGTTCTACACTTCGGGTCGCGCCAGCAACGAAGCGGCGTACCTCTACCAGTTGTTCGTGCGCGCCTACGGCACCAACAACTTCCCGGATTGCTCGAACATGTGCCACGAAGCCAGCGGCGTGGCCCTGGCGCAAAGTGTCGGCGTCGGCAAAGGCACCGTGACCTTTGATGACTTCGAACACGCCGACGCGATTTTCGTCTGGGGCCAGAACCCCGGCACCAATCACCCACGCATGCTCGAACCGCTGCGCGAAGCGGTGAAACGCGGCGCTCAGGTGGTGTGCATCAACCCGCTCAAAGAGCGCGGCCTGGAACGCTTCCAGCACCCGCAACACCCGCTGGAAATGCTCACCAACGGCGACAAACCGACCAACACCGCGTACTTCCGCCCGGCGCTGGGTGGCGACATGGCCATCCTGCGCGGCATGGCCAAGTTCCTGTTGCTGTGGGAACGCCAGGCCCAGGCCGAAGGCAAGGAAGCGGTGTTCGACCACAACTTCCTCAACGAACACACCATCAATGTGCTCGATTACCTCGGCCAGATCGACGACACCTCCTGGGATGAAATCGTCGCGCAGTCCGGCCTGCCCCTGGTGGAAATCGAGCAAGCGGCGCGCATGTACGCCAAAGGCAAGAACGTGATCATGTGTTGGGCGATGGGCATCACCCAGCATCGTCACTCGGTGCCGACCATCCAGGAAATCGCCAACCTGATGCTGCTGCGCGGCAATATCGGGCGCCCGGGCGCCGGCCTGTGCCCGGTGCGCGGCCACAGTAACGTGCAGGGCGACCGCACCATGGGCATCAACGAACGTCCGCCGGTGGCGTTCCTCGACGCCCTGGAGCGGCGCTTCCAGTTCCAGGTGCCGCGGACCAACGGCCACAACGTGGTCGAAGCGATCCACGCCATGCTGGAAGGACGCTCCAAAGTGTTTATCGGCCTGGGCGGCAACTTCGCCCAAGCCACGCCAGACAGCCCGCGCACCTTCGAAGCACTGCGCAATTGCGACCTGACCGTGCAGATCAGCACCAAGCTCAACCGCAGCCACCTGATGCACGGTAAAGACGCGCTGATCTTGCCGTGCCTGGGCCGCACCGACATCGACATCCAGGCCGAAGGCCCGCAGGCGGTGACGGTAGAAGACTCGTTCAGCATGGTCCACGGCTCCAACGGCCAGTTGCAACCGCTGTCGACCCTGATGAAATCCGAGCCGGCCATTCTCGCCGGCATCGCCGCCGCGACCCTGGGCAGCAAACCGGTGGACTGGAACTGGCTGGTGGCCGACTACGGGCGTATTCGCGAGCTGATCGCCGACACCATTCCGGGCTTCAAGAACTTCAACGAACGCATCAAGAACCCAGGCGGGTTCTACCTGGGCAACTCCGCCGGGGCACGTCGCTGGAGCACGCCTTCGGGCCGCGCCAACTTCCGCCCGAACGTCCTGCCCAAGGACCTGATCCACGAACGCACCCACGCCACCGGGCGCGTGCCGGACCTGATCATGCAGTCGATGCGCTCCCACGATCAGTACAACACCACCATTTATGGCCTGGACGACCGCTATCGCGGGGTGAAAGGTCAGCGTGACGTGTTGTTCGTCAACGAAGCCGACATCATCCGCCTGGGCTTCAAGCCGGGGCAGAAGGCGGACATCGTGTCGCTGTGGGAAGACGGCCGTGAGCGCCGCGTAAAAGGCTTCACCTTACTGGCGTTCGATATTCCGGCAGGGCAGGCGGCGGCTTACTACCCAGAAGTGAACCCGCTGGTGCCATTGGAAAGCACCGGGGATGGCAGCCATACGCCGACGTCGAAGTTTGTGGCGATTCGCCTGGAGGCGGCGAGCGACAATGGCCTGATCATGGCGCGCTCGGCGTAAATTCCGGGCACAAAAAAGGCCGCTTTTGCATAAAAGCGGCCGTTCCGAAGTAACTAAAGACCCGCAAAAATCACTTAAGTTCCTTAGTAAAAACAGTAACTTGGCGAATTGTGTACAAGTCGTGTTACTGGTCGGATTTCTATTGTCACAATGTCGACACAGCCTCAGGATCGCGCCGTCATCCTCTTGAGGTCTCTCTATGAAGTTCTCCTCGATTCTCTTGTTGTCCCTTGGACTGGTCAGTGGCGCAGCCATGGCCGGTGGCACCACCGAAGCCGGTGTGGGCGGCGCATTGGGCGGGGTACTCGGTTCTGTTGTCGGCCAGCAGGTCGGCGGTAACACCGGTTCGACCATCGGTGCGGCCCTGGGCGGCGCGGGCGGCAGTGCGGTTGGCGCCGACAAGCGCAGCCGCGGCGAAGCAGCCATTGGCGGCGCTTTGGGCGCAGCAGGCGGCAACGTGGTAGGCCGCAGCATGGGCGGCACCACCGGCAGCCTGATCGGCGCAGCCGCAGGCGGCGGCGCGGGTGGCGCGCTGGGCAACTACATGGGCAACAAGAGCAATGAAGACGACCGTGGTTACCGCGGCCGTGACAACCGTCGTTATGACCGGGATGATCACCGTGGTCGTGGCCATGCCTATGGGCATCGCAAGAACAAGCATTACGACCGCGATTGATCAGATCTAGAGAACACTGAAGAAACAATGTGGGAGGGGCGGTGCGACGATTCGACTTGCTCCCGATAGCGGTGTATCAGCCAGCACATGGGTGACTGACAGTCCGCTATCGGGGGCAAGCCCCCTCCCACA
>Ga0209913_1000837_pt1 | contig 21588 bp, 20 predicted proteins | sample PersoiDNA2013203_FD_185805 | JGI IMG/M metagenome (GOLD analysis project Ga0209913, IMG submission 185805) | Permafrost soil microbial communities from the Arctic, to analyse light accelerated degradation of dissolved organic matter (DOM) -... | ecosystem: Environmental > Terrestrial > Soil >... | reverse complement strand
TGAGAAATAAAATCTCGCAAATCTGAATATTTCATGTGTTTTTAATTTTTTTTGACGTCGGACGCCGTTGCTGAAGGATCTATGCCAAGTAATTGATTTTATTGGCTTTTGGCACAATGCAAGACAAAAAGTAAGACATAAAAGTAATAAAGAATCGATTCGTTAGTATTGACTTGATATAAAACGGCTTCTACAATTCGCCCAACTTGAAAGAGCACGCCGGCCCAGAGCTTGATTTTAGCGTTTCTCTTTCATTCACGGAGTCGGGGCTCCACATGACATTTTAAGGAGTGTTTTCAAAAGGCGTCTGCCTTACCCCCGGTAAAAGTTGTATTGCGACTGATCCAATACCAGCATGGGACCGATCAGCTCAAGCAAGCAATGACGGCGTTTCTCGCACGCATCCATACGCGGCGGAAACGATGATATTTCTGATGCACGGCATTGGCAGTACCCACAACACCGCGAGACCGCGGAGGGACTGCCTGTTGACGCGACATTTCGGGGAACTCTATGACTCATCGTAGCACTGAAGCAGCATTGCCTGCTTCAACCGTGGCTGGCCAGCCAGCGTTGGCGCGTTTGCGCGCCCGCGCACAAGCCATTTCGGCACGTGGCGTATTGACCACGGCGCAACACACACTGACAGTCTTCGGCATTTCCGCCCTGGCACTGATCGCCCTGCTGATGTTCCGCCCCGACCTGGGCAAGCAACTGACGCACAGCCTGTTCCCGCTGCCCATGGCAGAGGCGCAAGCCGTTGAAGCGCCGGCCCTGTCGGCACTGATGGAAGCGCCTGCTTCCGTGCAAATGGCCGCCGCCAACGAAGCACCGTTGAGCAAGGAAGAAAAAGCCTTGCTGGGCACGCAGAAGCAGCAGCAATGGGTCACCAACTGGCTCTCCAAGCGCTACCGCGTGGCCAACGATGCGACCAATATGCTCGTCTCGACGGCGTACCTGACGGCCCGCGAAATCAAGCTGGACCCACTGCTGATCCTGGCCGTGATGGCCATCGAATCGGGCTTGAACCCGTTCGCGGAAAGCCCGGTCGGCGCACAAGGCTTGATGCAAGTCATGTCGAAAGTGCACCATGAGCGCTTCCAGGAAATGGGCGGCGTGCAAGCGGCCCTGAACCCGGTCGCCAACATCCGCGTCGGCTCGCTGATCCTGAAAGACTACGTCACGCGCGGCGGTTCCGTCGAAGCGGGCTTGAAAACCTACGTAGGCGCCGCCAACTTCGCCACCGACTCGGGCTACGGCTCGCGCGTGCTGGCCGAATACCGCCGCCTGAAGCAAGTATCGGCTGGTCAGCGCGTACCGACCACGACGCCGGTGATGGCATCGAACACGCCAGCACCAGCCAAGGCGCCTGCACCGGAAAGCGGCATCACCATCAAAGTGCTGCCGCACAACGAGATCGCCGGCCTGTAGTAGCGCGCTCTTCCAACCTACTGCGCCGCCCGCTCTCGGGTCGGCGTTACTCGCTGTACTCCAGTACAGCTGCGTTACTCAACCCGACATCGGGCTTGCTCGCTACGGTTTGAAGAGGCGCCGATGCGTTAATGCGCAACACTCCGACAGCAAAAAGGGCAGACTTTTCAGTCTGCCCTTTTTGCATCCATTGCGGCCTTCGCCACTGGATCCATACCTATATTACTTGCGCTTGTTGGCGCCCACTTCTTCCTCGCGGAATTTCACTGCCAGCTTGTCGAGCACGCCGTTCACATACTTGTGGCCATCGATACCGCCAAACGACTTGGCCAGCTCGACCGCTTCGTTGATGACGACGCGGTACGGGATTTCCATGTTGTTCTTCAGTTCGAACGCACCGATCAGCAGGATGCCGTGTTCGATGGGCGACAGTTCCGCGATGTTGCGGTCGATCAAGGGCGCCATGCTGTCGCGCAGCGCCAGCGAATCCTTGATGGCGCCGTACAGCAGCACCGTGAAATGATCGCCATCGGCCTTGTCGAAACCATGCGCGGCGCGAATATTGTTCACGACGGTGGTCGCGTCTTCATTGTTCAGCAGCCACTGGTACAAGCCCTGCAGCGCAAACTCGCGCGCGCGGTGACGCGGCGTGCGGTTTTTGCTGGGATTGGCGAGCAAATTTTTCTCAGTCATGATTGTTACCTGTTCTTAAATACGTATTTACTGCAGATAGTGACGAATACCGCGGTGCACTGCCAGGCAGCACACTGCGGCGCAAGCACGATTAATCCTCGTCTGTGTCTTGCAACTCTTCCAGCGCTTGCGCCAGATTGGCCATTTCCACTGCCACGCGTGCCGCTTCGGCTCCCTTGACCAGCATGCGCACTTCCGCCTGCTCGTCGTTTTCGGTCGTCAACACTGCGTTGGCGATGGGGATGCCGTAATCGAGACCGATGCGCGTGATGCCTGCGCCCGATTCGTTCGATACCAGCTCGAAGTGGTAGGTTTCACCGCGAATCACGGCGCCCAGTGCGATCAGGGCGTCGAATTGCTCGGTTTCTGCCATTTTTTGCAGAATCAGTGGGATTTCCAGGGCGCCCGGCACGGTCACGTGCAGGATATCTTCATCGGCCACGCCCAGCTTGCTCAACTCTTCCAGGCATGCCGACAGCAAGCCACCACCGACGATTTCATTGAATCGTGCCTGGACGATACCGACGCGCAAACCTTCGCCGGCAAAATTGGTTTCATAAGTTCCTACGCTCATCATATGCCTCTTTAATCTGGTGGTTCAGGGCGACACGCACATGCCGCCATCGTTTACTCTCACATCGACGTCTGGCCAGGATGGCACTGAAAACCCGTAACTTCCAGGTCGAAACCGGCCATCGACGGCATCTTGCGGGGACTGGCCAGCAATTGCATCTTGCTCACGCCCAGGTCGCGCAGGATTTGCGCGCCGATGCCATAGCTGCGCAAGTCCATGCTGGCGGCACGGCCTTTCGGCTTGGCTTGCGGCGTGTCCAGCGCGGCGAACTGGGCAAACAGCTCGCCAGAGGTTTCGCCGCAGTTCAGCAAGACCATCACGCCCCGTTCGGACTGCTTGATGGCCGCCATCGAGGCGGCCACCGTCCACGAGTGGGTGGTCGCTTCGCTTTCCAGCACGTCCAGCAGGGAAACGGGCTGGTGCACGCGCACCAGTGCTTCCAAGCCGGGCGCCAGGTCGCCATGCACGAGGGCCAGGTGGGCCGACGCGCTGGGCTTGTCGCGGAATGCGATCAAACGGAATTCGCCGTGCGCCGTGTGCAGCGTGCGCTCGGCAACGCGCTCGACCAGGGACTCTGTCTGGCTGCGGTAATGGATCAGGTCGGCAATCGTGCCGATCTTCAGGCCATGCTGCTCGGCAAACACCAGCAAATCCGGCAGGCGCGCCATGGTGCCGTCGTCCTTCATGATTTCGCAAATCACGGAAGCGGGCGTCAGGCCGGCCATGGCCGTCAAGTCGCAACCGGCTTCCGTATGGCCCGCGCGCATCAGCACGCCGCCCTTTTGCGCCTTCAGGGGGAAGATATGGCCAGGCTGGACGATATCGCTGGGCTGCGTGCCCTTGGCCACGGCCACCTGGATGGTCTTGGCGCGGTCGGCGGCGGAAATGCCCGTCGTCACGCCTTCGGCCGCTTCGATGGAAACAGTAAAATTGGTGCCGTAGGCGGTGCCGTTGCGCGACGTCATCATCGACAGGTTCAGCTCGTCGCAACGCTCTTCCGTCAGGGTCAGGCAGACCAGGCCACGCGCATGCGTGATCATGAAATTGATGGCTTCAGGCGTCACGAAATCGGCGGCAAGCACCAGATCGCCTTCATTTTCCCGGTCTTCTTCATCGACCAGTATCACCATGCGGCCGGCGCGCAATTCAGCGACGATCTCTTCGGTGCTGGATATAGACATCATTGATCCTCTTAGTGAGACTAAAAACTGAAACATCGCGTGCGAATATTCCGCGAATTTCCGGGAATTTTCTTATAACCTGCTATTTTAAAGGATTTAGCGCTTACGGACCTGAAATAAGACAGCTTTACGGCATGGGCGCCGCAGCCTGCCCCGCAAAGCGCCGATTCCCCGATCCAGCTCAAAGAGGGCGGCAAGACGCGCGCCACCGGCCTTGCGAAGAGCATAAGATCAACCGGTCACCGCCACGGCGCTGACACCCCACTCGCAGCGACATCCCACACAGGAGCGGCAACATGAAAACCAACGGATCGGCCATCTGGTCAGGCGGCATCAAGGACGGCAAGGGCGCCATCAGCACGCGCAGCGGCGCCTTACAGGAATATCCCTACGGCTTTGCCAGCCGCTTCGAAGGCAAGCCCGGCACCAATCCCGAAGAATTGATCGGGGCCGCCCACGCGGGCTGCTTCACCATGGCCCTGTCGCTGATCCTCGGCGAAGCGGGCCTGACGGCGGAAAAGATGGAAACGACGGCCGAAGTGACTCTCGACAAGGTCGACGACGGCTTTGCCATCACGGCCGTCCACCTGATCCTGAAAGCAAAGATACCGGGCGCCGACCAGGCCAAATTCGAGGAATTGACGGGCAAGGCCAAGGCCGGCTGCCCCGTGTCGAAATTACTTAAAGCCAACATTACCCTGGACGCTACCCTGCTGCCCTAGATTTTCGTCACCGGCTTGACGGGCTCCACGGCAGCGACGGGCGCCACCAGCGGCAGGCGCGAGTCGCTGGCCGGCAATGGCCGGTTCATCAAGCCCGGATTCAGCGCTGCATTGTTCAAGTTATACGCGGCGATGGCCGCCGCCACGGACGGATCTTGCGACGAGGGCGGCGGCACGGCCATGCCCGCGTTTTGCGCGGCCAGCGCTTGCGCCTGCACATTTTGCTGGGCCAGTTGGGCTTGCGCCGTCGCCAGGCCCGCTTCGGCTTGCACTTGTGCTTCGCCTGCCAGCGACTGAGCCCGGCCGGACGCCGCCTGTATCGCCCCCGCGGCCTCCTGCTGCTGCACCTGCTGATCGGTATTCATGCGTTCGCTGTCGATGCGCCGGGCATCCACGCGCAGGCTGTCTGCCCGCTGCGCCTGCAGCAAGTCCTGCTCATCAATGGTAACGGCTGCCGGCGACGCCGGCCGCAATTCCTGCAAGTCCAGGTTCAGCTCTTCCGTTTCCAGCTGCTGCTGCAGTTCCAGTTGCCGTTGTGCAATGGCAGCCGTTTGCGGCGGTGCCGCATCAACGGCCTGCGGCTGCGCGGCCTGCACGGCGCCGGACGGCAGTGCTGCGCCCGTCAAATCCGCTTCGACCACGGCCGCCAGCGGCGCGCCCTGCTGCCGGACCAGCACGGCGCCCACCTGCGCCAGCACGTCCGTTCCCTGTTGCAAGGCGTCCAGGGTGGCGTTACTGTCGGCCGCATACGCGGCCTGCAAAGTGACTGCATTGACATCTTCATTGCGCAAATCGATGCCGATGCGGGCCAGTTGCGCTTGCGTGAGCAGGCTGCCGTCCTGCGCCAGCGCGGCCGCCGCATCCGTCGTGCCGTCGCCCGACAGCAAATCGTAGCGCTGCGCCAGGCTGCCCGGCGTGTCGCCCGCCATCGCCAGCTGGCTGGCGTCGATGCCGCTCGTTTGCAGCTGAGCGAACGATTCCGTCAGCTGTCGCGCCAGCGCCAGCAAGTCGTCATTGACATTCACGGGGGTATTTGCCGCGCCGGCCTGCTCTGCGGCGCCCTGCAAGGCCAGCAGTTGCCGGCGCGACAAGGCCACGCCGGACAGGAACTGCCCCAGCGGAGAGAGGTCGACCTGGGTCGATGACAGCGCGGCAAGGGCCGCCGCCGCGCTGGACGACGGCACGGGCAGCGCCGGCGCCAGCGGCGCCAGAGGTGACGTTGCGCCTACGCGGGGCGTGGCCGGTATGACATTGGGCACGGTTGCGCGCGAAATCGGGTCCATGGCTAGCCTCCACTGCGGAAAGCTTCATAGTATGCGCGTCTGCAAGAAAAGCAACACACGCTTGGCAAGGCGAAGGTGTGTTGCGGTGTTCTTATATCAGGCGGCAGCCTTGTCCAGCGACAGCATGCGCTCGACATAGCGGGCGATCAGGTCGATTTCCAGGTTGACCTTGCCATCGACCGTCAAGTGTTTCAGGGTCGTCATGGCGATGGTGTGCGGAATCAGGTTGATCGAGAAGCGGCAGCCATTGACGGCACCCGCGCCCAGGTCTTCCACGCGGTTGACGGTCAGGGACACGCCATTGACGACGACGGAACCCTTGAAGGCCAGGTATTTCGCCAGCTCGTGCGGCGCTTCGATGACCAGCTCCCACGATTCGCCCACGGCTTCGAACTTGCGCACGATGCCCAGGCCGTCGACGTGGCCGGACACCAGGTGGCCGCCCAGGCGCTCGGCCAGGGTCAGGGCTTTTTCCAGGTTCACTTCCGTGGTCGTATCGAGGCCCACGGTGCAATTGAGGCTTTCGCGCGAAACATCGACGGCAAAGCCCGTGTCCGACTTTTCCACCACCGTCATGCAAGCGCCATTGATGGCGATCGAATCGCCCAGGGCCACATCGGCCAGCGGCAAGCCGCCCGCATGGATGGTCAGGCGCACGCCGGCATCGAGGCCGCCGTCGAGTACTTGCACGGTTTCAATCTTGCCGATGGCGGCAACAATTCCTGTAAACATGGAGCTAACCTTATAAAAAGAGTGAGTGTATTAATTTCGCTGGGCGAATCTTGCAAGGATACGCAAATCCTCGCCCACTTGCTGAACCTGGTGAAACCGCAAACTGCGCTGCTGTTTGAGATCCGTCAAGGCGGGCAAGGCAAACATGCCTTGCGCATCGCCCAGCAAGGTGGGCGCCAGGTAAACCAGCAGCTCGTCGACGCAGCCTTCGCGGATCAGCGAACCATTCAGTTTGGCGCCGGCCTCGACGTGGACTTCATTAATTTGCCGGCGTCCCATTTCCAGCATCAGCGCGGCCAGATCGACCTTGCCGTCCCCATTCGGCAACAGGATGACTTCCGCGCCCAGGGCGCGCAACTGCGCCTCTTTCTCGGGGTTGGCCACGGCCGCCACGATCCACGTGCCGCCGCCTTGCAAGATGCGCGCATCGAGGCTGATGTCGAGCCGGCTGTCGACGACGATGCGGCGCGGCTGGCGTGGCGTCTCGACGGCGCGCACGTTCAATTGCGGATCGTCCGCCTTGACCGTGCCGATGCCCGTCAGGATGGCACAGGCGCGCGCGCGCCACGCATGGCCGTCGGCACGCGCCTCCGGCCCCGTGATCCACTGGCTTTGTCCATTGTGCAAGGCCGTCATGCCGTCCAGGCTGGCCGCCGTTTTCATGCGCACCCACGGCTTGCCGCGCTGCATGCGCGAAAAGAAGCCGATATTCATTTCATATGCCTCGTCGGCCAGCACGCCCGTGGTGACGGCGATGCCGGCCGCTTCCAGCTTGGCCAGCCCCTGCCCCGCCACCAGCGGATTCGGGTCCGTCATGGCGGCCACGACGCGCCCCAGCCCCGCACGCACGAGCGCATCGGAACAGGGCGGAGTGCGGCCATGGTGGTTGCATGGTTCCAGCGTGACATAGGCGGTGGCGCCGCGCACGTCATTGCCGCGCGCCGCCGCATTCGCCAAGGCTTGCACCTCGGCATGATCCTGCCCCGCCGCCTGCGTCACGCCGGCGCCGATCACCTGGCCATCCCTGACGATCACGCAGCCGATGCGGGGATTGGGCGAGGTCGTGTACAAGCCGCGCGCCGCCCATTCCAGCGCCAGGCGCATGCCATCGATATCGTTGAGTATTTCCACGGGCTTCTTTGATAGTGAGTGATAAATGAGTGATAGGCGAGTCGCTTACGCACTGTCGGCCACGCCGCTGCAATTGGCCGCCTGCTGCTGCGGGTCGCACACGCGCACCCGGCCCAGCATATTGATTTTAATATGCCGCACCTGCTTTCCCAAAGTCAGGGACAAGGTACCCCAGCGCGCCGCCAGACTATTGGTCGCGCTGCAACTGCGTCCTGCGCCATTGTAGGCGATATAAAACGGCGCCGTGGCCGAGGAAAACGCGAACTGGGCCGTAATGCCCGCCGGCAGCGGTCCCTGGCGGAACAGCAATTCGTCGCCTTCATCGAACGCCAGGTTGGCATTGCGGTCGATGAATGCCAGCCAGCCCGTGCGCCAGTCCGTGCCACCTGGCCCGGCCGGCATCAGCAGCACCCGCTGTCCCCGCGCCATCGCCTGCGCCCGCGTCAATTCGATGGCCGAAAACAGGTCCGTGGCCGCCGCGCGCACCTGCTGGCGCGCCAGCACCTGCTGCAGGTTGGGCATGGCCGAGGCCGCCAGCAGCGCCGCAATCGCCAGCACGGCCAGCAATTCGAGCAAGGTGTGCCCGACGATGTGCCCGAAAGGTTGCCCGCTCCGCGGCAGCCGCTTGCGCATGGCCATGGGCTAGGGCCAACAACGGCTGGCGGGGCCGCTGCTGCCGCGCTGGCCCGTGCTGCTCAAGGACAGCACGCCACAATCGGCATCCTGGAATTGTGCGTCGACCTTGGACGTGCCCGGCGTGGCCCGCAACAGCACGCATTGCCCGATCGTCATGCCGGGACAGGCCAGTGCCTCGATTTCATACGCGCTGGCAGCCGCGCTGGCAGCCGGCCCGTCGCCGGACCACCACGGAAACACTTGCACCTGCGGCGCGGGCGAGACCGAGGAATAGGCCAGGTAATGATTGTTTTGCGAATAATAACGTTCCTGCTGCTGCATCAGCCGCAGCAAGGTCGCCTGCCCCTGCACCCGCCTGGCGCGCACGACATGGCCGTGATAAGCGGGTACGGCCAGCGCCAGCAGCAGGCTCATGATCGCCAGCGCGGACAACAGTTCGATCAGGCTGAAGCCCAAGGCGGCAGGGATGCCACCGTCTGCAGCGGGCCAGTTCCCCCTTGCCAACGTCCCCATGCGAACCCTCCCTTCAAAAAAAACCCAGCCGATAGATGCGCCACCCTTGCTGGCCCTACTTTTTCTTGGCCGCCTCGTGCAATTCGCGCCAGTTCGCCACTTCGCGCCAGCTGAGGCGCCGGGCCGGCAGCGGTGCGCTGACGACCTTGAGCACCGTCCCGCTGGCCGCGCCAGGCAAACCCGGTTGCAGCACGGCCAGTTCCTTGCGCCCCTCGGCCCGTCCTGCCACCGTCGCGGCGCCCACCGTGCTGTTCAGTTCCAGCGCCAGCGGCGGCGCGCGCGCCAGGCCATCGAACAAGCGCCCCGTCTGCGCGCCCGCCTGCACGACGCCGGCGCCATCGGCGGCAAAGCCGCTCAGCACATCGAGCACGTACAGGCGCGTGGCCGGTTTGGCGCAAGGGTCGCGCCCGGGCAGGACGGTATTGAACAGCACCTTGCCGGCGGCCAGTACGGGACTATTGCTGCTGCGTTCGCCCGTCTGCGACGTATGGAGAAAATCGAGGTACCAGCCGCGCATGGCCTCGCTGCCCGTATAGCGCAGCTCCACGCCATCGACGCGCACGCCGCCCACCGCCTCGCCCAGGCTGCGCGGCTCCAGGTCGGCCCGGCTGCGCGTGGGGGATGTTTCCCGCAAATCATCGTGCACGGCATAAAACGACTGGGATAGAAAGGCGGCAGGCCAGGTATCGGCCGCTTCGACCAGCTTGCCCGTGCCGAACAGCAGCACATAGCCGCCACCGGGCGCGTACGCCACACTCGGTTGCTGCGTCACGGGCTGGCGCCGTCCCTGCGCGTCGCGCGCGACAAAGACCAGCTTGCGCCCCTGGCCCTCCTTCCACGGCGGTCCGCCGGCCATGTCGAGACGCCAGATATTGCCCTGCAAATCGCCTGCATAAAGATACGCCAGTGCGCCATCGCCGCCCGGCACCACGGCGGGCGGCCCCAGCGCATGGGACTTGGCGTCCACGCCCGCATCCCCATCGCTTTCATGGCCGCCGCCGCCGGCCACGGGCACCTTGAGGCGAAAGTAATTACTGCCCAACAGCCACGGCGTGCCGGGCGCCTTGTCCAGCGCCAGCAGGAACATGGCGGCCGCCGCTGCGGGCGCCGTCGTATCTTTGCCGTCGTCCGCATGGTTGTTGTAGCCGCTGGCGACGATGACGAAATCACGGTATTCCACTGCCCCCTGCTTGCCGCCCATGTTGATGCGGGCGAAGGATGGCGGGGCGCGCACGTTGCCCATCAGCTTGTCGTCGCGATCCGTAAATTCCCACAGCGCCCCGTCCTGCGCGAAGCGGGCCGGGTCCGTGATGTCGAGCGCAAACACACCTTGCGCCCCGCCGCCCATGCCCGCCGCCAGCACCGTCTTCCAGCGCCCCAGCGCCAGCACTTCCGCCGTGGCCGCGCCGCCATCGAGCAGCGGACCCGGGGCGTAGTGAGTGCTCGCAACGTCTGCCGCCGCGTGCAGCAGCGCCTGCGGCAGATAGGCAAACACTTCGCTGCCCGTGCGCGCATCGAACGCATGCAGCAAGCCATCGTTGGCGCCCACATACAACATTTTGCACCGCTGCAGCAGCGCCTGGCGGTGCATGCCATAACCGGCGCCCGGCATGCCCAGCCCCGGCGTGCCCACGTACAGCAGATTGCCGTATGGTGCCGCGCCCACGCTGCTTGACCTGCGCCGCAGGAAGCCGCCCGGCTGGCCCACCTCGTGCGTGCGCTGGCCTAGCAGGTACGCCAGGCGCGCCTCGCCTTGTCCATCGCCGCCATCGAATGCACTGCGCTGCTGCGCATCAAGCCGCGTCCACGCCAGCGGCATCAGGGCGCCCTTGGCGTCGAGCGTGTAGACGGGACGCAAGGACGCGGGCGTTCCATCCGGCACGGGCTGTACCTGCCAGCCAGCGCGCCACCATGGCTTGCCGGGAAGCAGTGCGCCATCGGCGCCCACGGCAAACGCGGTGCGCGACAAGCTCATGGAACCATCGGCCAGGCGCAGCTGCGTCTGGAACCAATATGCCTCGTCCGTACCATTGGCCAAGGCCATCAGGGCCGGGCCCGCCAGCGTCGCCGGCAAGGTAGCGTTGTCGGCGGCCACAAAGGCTGCGCGCAGTGCCGCGATCAGGGCGACCGGATCGCTGCCCGGCAGGTAGTGGGCGGGCCAGCGGCCATCCACGCTCCATTCATCGAACGCGCTGCCCATTGCGCTCTTGTAGGGGTTGGCGTCGCCGTTTGCATCGACAAAACCGCCATATTTGGCCGCCAACAACAAGGGCGTAGTAGTGGGCGCAGAGCCGGGCACGCCGGCCGGATCGCCCAGGCGCAAGTCGCCCGCATAGTGCTCGACCTTGGCGACGCCATCGTTCTTGGCGCCGGGACGCAGCGCCTGCACATGCGACCAGTAGGCGAGCCCTGCCGCATGGTAGCTGGCGCCGCCCGCCCCGTCGGCCAGCAGTTCCAGCGCCGCCAGTTCGGGCCGTGGCGCGGGATTACCCTGTGCGCCGCCGCTTTCCAGGCTGCCCACCGCATGCGTCCAGGCCATCGCGTCAAATGGCGGCGTCGCAAAGCCATCGGCGGCGCGGGCACGGTCGCCGTTTGAGGCGGGAGTTAGCGGGACATTGCCGGGCACGTAGCGGTCACCCGCCATGCCCCCATCGCCGAGGCTGACGACGATGTGGCGCTGGCAGCTGGCCGTTTGCGGGTCGCTCCAGGCAATCACGACCGGCAAGCCCTCGTCGATGGCGGGCGGGGCCGTGGCAGGCGGCACCGGGGCGCTCGCTTGCCTTCCCTGCAGGTAGCGCAGCGATTCGTACAGCAATTCGGCCAATGGCGCCGCCCCCGCGTATGCTCCGGGGTGTCCGGCGTTGCTGCGGCCCAGGCCATTGATGTAAGCGGTCACCCCGCCGCCAGGGCTCGCAGCTTGAGACATATAGACGCCAGTGGCTCGATGCCATTCGGCGCCAGCATTGTCTTGCGGCTGATAGTCGGGCGCCGCCCAGCGCTGCTGTCCCACGTGGGCCAGCGGCGCGCGCAGCACGCCGCCATACACGGGGCCGGCGCTGGCGGGTACGCCGTTCAAATGGCCAAACACGCCCACGCGCACCCTGCCGCCATGGCGCTGCACGGCGCCCACCGGCTTGTAGTGCTGGCCATATGCCAGGCACAAGTCGCCGCGCAGCGGCCCTTCTTGCGTGTCGCAGACGCGCACGCGGGCGAGGAACACACCGTGCGTGGCGGCAGTGCCGGGCGCGTTGCAATTGCCGCCCGGCGGCAAGCTGGCGTCGCCGAACAGCAGGCGGTTACGGCAGGAAACGATGGCCAGTTGCGCCAGCGCAAACGGCGTCGCCGCCGCCACGCCGGCCTGCAAGACCTTGCGCGGAAAAAAGACAGGGTGGGCAAAGAAGTCGATGGGATTATCGGCATCGGGCAGCCAGGCGCGCTGCAGCACCGTCTTGCGCACTTCGTCGATGACGCGGTCGCCGCCCGTCAGCGCATAGCGGACGATATCGAGCATGCTGGTGCTGGCCCAGTTCAGAAAATTGCCGCTGAAACTATCGCCGCCGCAGCCGTGCAGCGCATCGGCCCGTTTCAACACAGAGAAGTAAGCGGTCGCCACGCGCAAATCGGGCTGCATGACGCCATCCTTGCTGCGATACGGATAGCTGTAGCACATGCGCGCATGAAAGTAACCGGCATACTCGCGCTGCGGCGCATACTCGCCGCCATGCGCGGCAGCGGCGGCCGCATGCGTGAGGGACAGGTTGAGCAGCAAATTCGGCGGCACCCTGGCGCCGTGCAAGCCCGCGTCGGCCCGCGCCAGCGTCACCGGCGGGGCGGCGTCCGCCAGGGCGCCACCGCAAGCCAGGCCAGCCAGCAGCATCAAGCAGACAGACCGCAAAGCGGACAGCAAAGCAAACGACAAGGCCCTCATGGCCCCGCTCCCGCCGCCTCTTTGCGATAGTAGCTTTGCAGCACGACTTGCGTGCTTTCCTGCGCGCCAAAACCGATGGCGGTGATGCGGTACACATAGCTTTCCGCCGCCAGGCCGCCAGCCGCTGCCGCCGCCTGCGCGCCAGGCAGGTGGAACGGCAACAGTTCGATCAGGTAGCGGGGCCGGCGCGACGGCAGGAAACCCTGCCCCGTCTGCATGACGGCGCCCGTGAACTGGCCATAGGGCACCGTGCGGCTGCCCCCTTCGGCGCCATCGAGGTCCGTACTGAGCCAGAGCGCCGGCACGTCCGGGCCTGCGGGCAGGCACAGGCCCAGTGCGCCTGCCTCGCCACAGCCGTCCGCGAACCCGGCCGCACTGCCCGGTGCGAAGAGGCTGCTGCGTCCCGGCGCGCCGGGCAAGCCTTCGATATCGTTCTGCGCATCCACCAATGCCTCCTCCGCCGCCTGAAGCGCGATCTGCCGGTCGCGCTCGCCGCGTGCCGCCTTTTCGCCCTGCAAGGCCATCTGCGCCGCCGATATGCCCAGCAACAAGATGATCACCAGCAGGCACAGCACATACACGAGGGTGGCGCCACCGTGCCGTACACGAGGTGCGCACCAAAGTTCGCAACAACGGACGTCCGCGCCAGCCATCGCGCCGCCCGCCTAGCCCGGCCCGTTGCGCAGCATGATGCTCGTCTGCACCATTTGCCGTAGCCGGGAGCGCGTGGCGGCGGGCAGGGCCGTGCGCGCGATGCGCACGCCCGTGTCGCCAGCGCCGTGCGCTTCGGCATACGCCTTGCCGAACAGGTCGAACTGCGCCGGCCCCAGTTCCGCCATCTTGTCCGCCTGGCCCGCTTCGCCATGCAACAGCAGCGCCACGCGCACGCCGGCCACGCGCTTCCAGTGCGTGCGGCTGTGCAAATCGCGCTGGCGCGCGGCCGCATCCGCACCCACCAGCACCAGCGCCGCATCGTAGGCGTCGAGCGCGCTGGCGTTGACATAGCGGTTCGCCACGCCGTCGGGCGGCGTATCCGTGTCGAGCCCATACAGCACCTGGAAGCCGTCGACGCCGCGGATGATGGCGTCCGCACCCCAGCCATTCGCGCCACGGTACTTGCAGCGCAGTTCGCCTTCGCCATCGGCGCCCTGCGCCACATAGAAAATGCTCCAGCCCCGCTGCGCCTGCGTTTGCGCGGCGCCCACGCCGAAGCCCGCGCAATTGAGCACGGAACCGTCGCCGCCCTCCTCCTTGCCGGCGCCGTAATAGCGCAAGGCCAGCACGTCGCTGCCATGCAGGGCGCCGGGCAGCGCGCCGCTGATGCCCTCGCTGTTCTTGCCCAGGCTATGCGCGTCGAGGCCGGCGATATTCGCGCTGTCGTGCGCGGCATGGGCGACGGGCGCAGCGCTGCTGTCCCAGTTCACATAGGCTGTCTGGCGCACGGCGCGGGCGATGGTGTCGAGCGCATAGCGGCCATTGTCGTCCAGGCGCGCGCTGGCGGACTGGTCGCCATAACTGCCGCTGGCCGCCAACAGCACGGTGCTTGCCGCCAGCATCAGCAGCGCCCCCAGCGACAGGGCCACCAGCAATTCGAGCAGGCTCATGCCGCGATGCCGGCGCAAGACCGTGTTCATGCGCCGCCTCCCAGCTGGAACGCCAGCCTGGGCAGCGACTCGCCTGCCGCATTCACGGCGGGCGAGCCATCGGGCTGTCGGGCGCGCCAGCCCAGCTTGATGACAATGGGCGCGCCCTTGCCGCCGCTGCACGCCCACGGCAAGCCCTGGGCGGCGGCGTCCCAGGCGGGCGCATCGCGGCAGATATGCAGGCGCGCGCCGGGCAAGGCCGCATGCAGTTGCTGTTTCCACTCGGCGATGTCGAATTGCGCCAGTTCGGCCGCGCTGCAGGCGGCAGCACCAAAACAGTCGGGCGCGCCACCGCCTGCTTCCGTGTCGTCCGCCGCCGTGTAGGCCACGGTCAGATAGGGATTGCCCGCATCGGGGCCATGCATGAGCACGCTGTTTGCGCGCATGCGCTCGGCCATGCCGGCGGCCAGTTGCACGCCTGCGGACAATAGCGCCGATTCATGGCGCGCGCGCAGGGAATGCAGTTGCAGGATGCTGGCGCCCAGCAAGCCCAGCGCCAACAGCAGCAGCGACACCAGCACCTCGACAAGGCTGCTGCCACCGGCAGGAAACATCGTGCGACCGCCATTGCCCATGCGCTACTCCCTTCCGCAGACAGAGTCGCAAGAACAGGCGGCCCAGCTACACGATAGGCGCGCGCAAAAACGCGAGTCTGCGCTAGCGCAAACAGCACGGCGATAAGGTGAGAAGAACAGCGTAGCGATTGATCAGACCGCTTGCCAGGCGAACGCTGGCGTGGTGCACACGGGGCGCGAAAATGGAGCACATGAGCGGCCCCGTTGTCGGCAAAGTGAACCTCAGGGCTTGCTGCGCGCCTGACCCACTTCGGCGATCGCATCCTGGAACTCGGCCAGGTCTTCGAAATTCTTGTAGACGGAGGCGAAGCGGATGTAGGCAATCTTGTCGAGGCGCTTGAGTTCTTGCATGACGAGTTCGCCGATATAGCCGGAATCGACTTCGCGCAAGCCGCTGGTCAGCAGTTTTTCCTGGATGGAGGCGATGGCCGTATCCACGGAGGCGGCCGCGACGGGACGCTTGCGCAAGGCCAGCATCAAACTGCCGCGCAACTTATCCGCAGCGAATTCCGTCCGGCTGCCATTCTTTTTGACGACGGCCGGCATGATAAGTTCAATGCGCTCGTAGGTGGTGAAACGCTTGTCGCATTTGCCGCAGCGGCGGCGGCGCCGAATGGCATCCCCTTCCTCCGATACGCGCGTATCGAGAACCTGGGTGTCGCCGTGCTGGCAAAATGGACATTTCATGGGCTGGCTACAACTTTATAGTAATAATTACGGGAAATCGCCGCCCTTGTACAAAGGGCGCCCGAATCACTCCGGGCGCCCTTGGGCACGAAGGAATGTGTCATACGGAATCTTACTCTGTATGACACATTCTGGACAAATAATTATGCGTACACCGGGTGCGCGTCGGCCAGCACTTTCACGGCCGCTTTCACGCGCTCGATGGTGGCGGCGTCATGCGGATTGTCCAGCACGTCGGCGATCAGGTTGCCCACTTCTTCCGCTTGCGCTTCCTTGAAACCGCGCGTCGTCATCGCCGGGCTGCCCAGGCGGATGCCCGAGGTGACGAAAGGCTTTTGCGGGTCGTTCGGGATGCCGTTCTTGTTGCAGGTGATGTGCGCGGAACCGAGGATGGCTTCGGCTTCCTTGCCCGTCAGGTTCTTGGCGCGCAGGTCGACCAGCATGACGTGCGATTCAGTGCCGCCGGAAACAATGCGCAGGCCGCGCTTGATCAGGGTTTTCGCCAGCACGTCGGCGTTCTTGATCACTTGCTTCTGGTATTCGACGAATTCAGGGCTCAGCGCTTCCTTGAAGGCAACGGCCTTGCCGGCGATCACGTGCATCAGAGGGCCGCCCTGGATGCCGGGGAAGATGGCCGAGTTGATGGCTTTTTCGTGTTCGGCCTTCATCAGGATGATGCCGCCACGGGGGCCGCGCAAGGACTTATGCGTGGTCGAGGTGACGAAGTCGGCGAACGGCACCGGATTCGGGTACAGGCCGGCGGCAATCAGGCCGGCGTAGTGGGCCATGTCGACCATGAAGTAGGCGCCCACTTCCTTGGCGATCTTGCCGAAACGCTCGAAGTCGATCTTTTTCGAGAACGCTGACGCGCCAGCGATGATCAGCTTTGGCTTGCGTTCGCGGGCCAGGCGTTCCATCGCCTCGTAATCGATGTCTTCTTCCGCCGTCAAGCCATACGACACGACGTCGAACCACTTGCCGGACATGTTCAGCGGCATGCCGTGGGTCAGGTGGCCGCCTTCGGCCAGCGACATACCCATGATCAGGTCGCCCGGTTTCAGCATGGCAAAGAACACGCCCTGGTTCGCCTGCGAGCCGGAGTTCGGCTGCACGTTCGCGCATTCGGCACCGAACAGCTGTTTCACACGGTCAATGGCCAGTTGCTCGGCCACATCGACGTATTCGCAGCCACCGTAGTAGCGCTTGCCTGGATAGCCTTCGGCGTACTTGTTCGTCAGCTGCGAGCCTTGCGCTTCCATTACGGCTGGCGACGTGTAGTTTTCCGACGCGATCAGTTCGATATGGTCGTGCTGGCGCGTGTTCTCTTTTTGAATGACGGCGAACAATTCAGGATCGACGTTGGCGAGGGTGTGATCTTTTGCAAACATGTAAAAACTCCAAGTATGAGGGTGCTTGTACTGGCAGGTTGGATCGAATGAGGGGAGCCGGCGTTAAGTGAATAACAACATTGGACAGGCAGCCTCTTCGTGCTTTTCCATAGTGGCTACCCAGGCGAACGGCTGATGAAAAATCTCACGTTTCCCGGTGGGTGCCCACCTTTCGCCGGCTTGCCGATCGCCACTCTTGGAGATCGCCCGACTTTTCGCCAGTCACGTGAGACGTAATGGAAATCAAATTGTAAGTTAAGTGCCCAAATTGAGCAAGGAATGCAACCGTGCAGCTATAATCGCCGCGCGCCATTGCCGCCCGGGCATGGCCCCAGGCCGCCCCGCAGCGTGACTGCGGCTCTTAAGCTGAACGTAAACCTGGCTGCGGCATGTAAGCGTATGTTACGAGGCTTGCCATTGCGCCCTCCGGATTTACAATGCTGCGGTGCAACTTATATGCAGCTTTTGCATGGCTTTCCAGCAAGCGCCCACAGTCACAAGAAGAAAAATCGCGTAAAATGTTGCTCAATCTCACTACTGGCGCAATAAACATGCCTTCAGTCTTTACCTGGAACGTACGTGTCTACTATGAAGACACCGACGCCGGCGGCATCGTCTATTACGCAAATTACCTGAAATTCTTCGAACGCGCGCGCACCGAATGGCTGCGCGCCATCGACGTGGGCCAGCAGGAATTGCTGGAACAGCACGACGCGATGTTCGTTGTCAAAAGCGTCAACGCCGACTATCATGCGCCAGCCAGGCTTGATGACACGGTAAGATTAACCTTAAGCATAGAAAAAATGGGGCGCGCCTCCATCGTTTTCCTGCAACAAGCCTGGTGCGGCGACCGCCTGCTGAACACGGCCCGCGTCAAGATCGGCTGCGTCGACTCGGCATTGCGCCCGCGCGCCGTGCCTGATGCAGTGGCGGCCCGCATGCGCGCCGCCTGAGCCCTACCGCCACCCCCGGACAATTCACCCAACAGACTGCCAGCCAATGAACGTTACACAAGATCTTTCTTTCCTCGCGCTCATCTCCAATGCCCATTTGATCGTGCAACTGATCATGGCCCTGCTGCTGCTGATTTCCCTGACCAGCTGGACCTACATTTTCCGCAAGATGTTTGCCGTGCGCCAGGCGCGCAAGCAGACCATCGAATTCGAACGCAGCTTCTGGGCCGGCGGCAACCTGCATGCGCTGCATCAAAGCGCCAGCGGCAACCGCGACCAGAGTGGCGCGCTGGCCCGCATCTTCGATGCCGGCATGGGCGAATTCATCAAGGGCAAGGCTTCCTACGGTTCGCGCGAAGCGCTGGACGTGGGCGCCGTGCTCGACGGCGCACGCCGCGCCATGCGCGCCGCCTTCCAGCGTGAAATGGACGTGCTCGAATCGCACCTGGCCTTCCTCGCCTCCGTCGGCTCCGTCTCGCCGTACATCGGCCTGCTCGGCACCGTGTGGGGCATCATGAACGCCTTCCGCGGCCTGGCCAACGTGCAGCAAGCCACCCTGGCCGCCGTCGCGCCCGGCATTGCCGAAGCGCTCATCGCCACCGCCATCGGCCTGTTCGCGGCGATTCCCGCCGTCGTCGCCTACAACCGTTTTTCGCATGACATCGACCGCCTGGCGATCCGCTTCGAGAGCTTCGTCGAGGAATTCTCCAACATCTTGCAGCGCCAGTCGCGCTAAGAGGGAGCAAGGTCCATGGGTTCCTCATTCAATAGCGGCGGCATGCGCGGCGGCCGTGGCCGCAAGTTCAAGTCCGAGATCAACGTCGTGCCGTATATCGACGTGATGCTGGTGCTGCTGATCATTTTCATGGTGATGCCATCGTCGAACAATCCCAGCGTGGTGAACTTGCCCAACGCGGAAAGGTCGGCCAAACCGCCTGATGACTATATTCAGATCGTGCTCAAACCGAATGGTTCGCTGTCGATCGGCGTCATCGGCAAGGAACAGTTGTCGCCGGAAACGGAACCGAACCGCGACGCCCTGCTGCGCAAGCTGCGTGGCTTGCACGAGAGCAATCCCGACTATCCCGTGATGATCGCGGGCGACAAGGAAAGCAAGTACGACGATGTGATCCAGCTCATTTCGGAAGCGAAAAAGATGGGCATTACCAGAGTCGGCCTGGCTACCAAGTAAGCGCAGCACCCTGTTTCCAGACTTGACCGTTTTTAGATAGACTAGACTTTGCAGACCAAACAAATCGACCATGTACTCGGCAAGCCCTACAGCGTGCCGCGCGAACGCAGCCGCTGGCCCTCGCTGGGCCTGGCGCTGGCGATGCACCTTGGCCTGCTGTTTTTCCTGTGGGTGGGCGTACACTGGCAAAATACGGAGCCTGTCGCCGTCGAAGCGGAAGTGTGGGACCTGAAAGTGCAAACGGCCGCGCCGCCGCCCGAGGTGGCGACGGAACCGGAGCCGACACCGACTCCTCCACCGCAACCGCAAGTGGAACAGCCGGCCCCGCCGCCGCCACCGCCGGTGGCGGCGCCCGAGCCGAAGGTTGACCTGCGCGAGGCGGAGATCGCCCTGGAGCGCAAGAAGGCCAAGCTGAAGGAAGAAAAAGACAAAGCGGCAGCGGAAGAACGCCGCAAGCAGGAATTGAAGGAACGCGAGGAAGAAAAGCGCGAACTGGAAAAACAGAAGCAGAAAGAAAAAGACAAGGCTGCCAAACTGGAAAAAGAAAAAGCCGACAAGCTGGAGAAAGCCAAGGAAGCCAAAGAGAAAGCGGCGGAAGAAAAAGCCGAGAAAGAACTGGCCGATAAAAAAGCCGCGGCCGAAAAAGCGGCCAAGGCGAAAAAAGCGGCGGAAGAGAATAAAGCCGCCGACAAGGCGCGTGCTGCGGAAATGAGCCGCATCACGGGTGCGGCAGGCGCCGGCACGACGGGCACGGCCGCGAAAGCGACCGCGCCACGCAAGGACAGCGGCTATGTCGCTGCCCTGACGAGCAAGATCAAGAGCAATATCGCGTACAGCGGTAGCACGGACGTGCCGGGCAACCCGCGCGCCGTGTTCAAGATCGAGCAACTGCCAACTGGGGAAATTATTTCGGTCCGAAAGATTAAAAGCAGCGGTCTGCCGGCGTATGACAGCTCGGTGGAAAACGCCATTAATAAATCGTCGCCACTGCCGAAGAAAAAAGACGGCACCGTGGAACGCGAGATTGAACTCATATTCGAGATGAAGGATTTGCCTAAATGATGACCATGAAAAAAATGAGCTATGTCGTGCTCTGTGCCGGCCTGATGCTGGGAGCCTCCGGCGCCCAGGCGCAGCTGCGCGTGGAGATTACAGGGATCGGCAGCAACCAGATCCCGGTGGCTGTCGCCAGCTTCGTCAATGAATCGGCGGCGCCGCAATCGTTATCTGGCATCATCAAGGCCGACCTGGCGCGCAGCGGCGTGTTCAAGCTGATCGACGCCGATGCGCCCGTGTCGGAAACGGCGCCCGTCAGCTACGAGCAATGGAAGTCGCGCGGCGCCGATGCGCTGGCGGCCGGCACGGTGCAAAGCATGGCCGATGGCCGCCTGGACGTGCGCTACAAGCTGTTCGACACCATCAAGGGCGCGCAGATCTCCAGCATGAACAATGCGGCAGCGCCGCAGTTCAACCGCCTGCTGGCGCACAAGATCGCCGATGACATCTATGAGAAGCTGACCGGCACAAAAGGCGCGTTCGCCACGCGCATCGCCTACGTCACGCAATCGGGCCGCGAATACCGCCTGGAAATCGCCGACGCCGATGGCGAAGGCATCCAGGTCGCCCTGCGCTCGAACGAGCCGATCATTTCGCCGTCGTGGTCGCCGGATGGCACCAAGGTAGCGTATGTGTCGTTCGAAAAGAAAAAACCCATCGTCTACGTGCAAAACCTGGTGACGCGCCAGCGCACCATCGTGTCGAATGAAAAAGGCAGCAATTCGGCGCCCAGCTGGAGCCCGGATGGCGCGCGCCTGGCCGTGGCCCTGTCGCGCGATGGCCATACCCAGGTCTACACCGTCAATGCCGACGGCAGCGGCTTGCGCCGCGTCAGCAACAGCAGCGGCATCGATACGGAACCGCAATTCTCGGCCGATGGCCAAAGCATTTACTTCACCAGCGATCGCAGCGGCGGACCACAAATCTACCGCATGTCGGTTGGCGGCGGTGACGCCAAGCGCGTGACGTTTGGCGGCTCCTACAATATCAGCCCGCGGATTTCGTCCGACGGGAAGACTCTTGCTTATATTTCCCGTCGCGACGGCAATTTCCAGCTCTACGCGCTCGACCTGGCAAGTGGCCAGGAACTGCGCCTGTCGGACACCGCCAACGACGAATCACCGAGCTTTTCGCCCAACGGGAAATATATCATGTACGCGACCGAATCCGGACGACGCAAGTCGCTGGCAGTGGTATCGGTGGATGGCCGCGTCAAACAGCGTTTGACTACGCAAGCTGGCAATATCAAGGAGCCCACCTGGGGTCCTTT
>Ga0209913_1000836_pt1 | contig 21612 bp, 23 predicted proteins | sample PersoiDNA2013203_FD_185805 | JGI IMG/M metagenome (GOLD analysis project Ga0209913, IMG submission 185805) | Permafrost soil microbial communities from the Arctic, to analyse light accelerated degradation of dissolved organic matter (DOM) -... | ecosystem: Environmental > Terrestrial > Soil >... | reverse complement strand
TCGCCATCACGGTCATTGCAGGCGCCGCCTTCCTGATCTACAAATACTGGGAGCCGATCAAGGCTTTCTTTGGCGGCCTGTGGTCAGACGTCAAGGCGGCATTTTCCGGTGGCTTTACCGGCATCAATAGCCTGATCGCCGACTGGTCGCCGCTGGGCCTGTTCTATCGCGCCTTCGCTGGCGTGCTGGGCTGGTTCGGCGTTGCGCTGCCGGCAAGGTTCACCGACTTTGCCGCCGACATCCGGGGCCGCTTCGCCAAGGGGCTGGCGCCGCTGGCCGGCTTCTTTACCGGCATCTGGTCGCAGATCAAGACCGCCTTTGCCGGAGGTATTGGCGGCGTCAGCGCCCTGATCGCCAACTGGTCACCACTGGCCCTGTTCTATCGCGCCTTCGCGGGCGTGCTGGGCTGGTTCGGTATCGCGCTGCCCGCCAAATTCACCGACTTCGGCGCCAGCATCCTGCAGCGCATCACCGCATCCTGGCAACCTATCGCCGCATTCTTCGCCGATATCTGGTCGCGCCTGCGCACAATCTGCGCTGGCGGCATGAGCAACATCACCGCGCTGGTTATCAATTGGTCGCCGATTGGTGTGTTCTACCAGGCGTTCGCGGGCGTCATGAGCTGGTTCGGCATCGAGCTGCCAGCCAAATTTACCGAGTTCGGCGCCAATATCCTGCGCGGCCTGGTCAACGGCATCACGGGTTCCATGGGCGCCGTCAAGGACGCCATCAGCAATGCCGGGTCCAGCACCATTGCCTGGTTCAAGGAAAAGCTGGGCATCCAAAGTCCGAGCCGCGTGTTTGCCCAGCTCGGCGACTACACCATGCAAGGCCTGGCCGTGGGCCTGGACCGCAGCGAGGGCGCGCCGATTGCCAAGGTATCGGGCCTGGCGCAGCGCCTGACGCAATTGGGGGCAGGCATAGCCATCGGCACGGCCACCGCCCTGCCGGCCAGCGCCTTCGACACGCGTGTCCCGCTGTCCCAGGGCACGTTCGGCGCCGGCATGACGATTCAAGGCGACAAGATCGAAATCACTTTCCACGTGCAGGCCGGCACCGATCCGCAGGCCATCGCGCGCGCCGTGAGCGTGGCGCTCGATCAGCGCGACCGCGAAAAGGCCGCACGCATCCGCTCGTCCCTGCGCGACCACGATTAAGAAAGAACAGCACCATGATGATGATTTTAGGAATGTTCGTGTTCAGCCTGCCGACCTTGGCCTATCACGAGTTGCAGCGACAAACGGAATGGAAGCACGCCAGCACGGCGCGCGTGGGCCTGCGCGACGCGCACCAGTACGTGGGGCCAGGTGACGACACCATCACCCTGTCGGGCTGGGTGGCGCCGGAACTGACCGGCTCCCTGTACTCGCTCGATGCGCTGCGCATGATGGCCGACACGGGCAAATCGTGGATTCTGATCCAGGGCACGGGCCGCATTCTCGGCTCGTACCGCATCACCAGCATGACGGAAGGCCGCACCATCCTGGACGGCAGCGGCGGCGCGCGCCGCGTCGAGTTCTCGATTGCGCTCAAGCGCGACGACGACGGCGTGCTGGCCATGGTCGGCCTGGGCGACATCGGCGACCTGAAAAACATGCTCAGCATCGACGGCATGACCAGCAGCATTGCCGGCGCGGCCAAGAATGCCGTGGGCAGCGTGGTGGGCAATGTGGTCGGCGGCATCACCTCGAAATATGGCGGCGTGGTCAGCGAAATGAAAGACAAGATCGGTGGCAGCATCAGCGGCGCCATCGGCAGCGCGGCGGACAAGTTCAAATGAGCGAGCATATCCCCGCCTTCAAGGTCAGCATCGAGGACAAGGATTTGACGGCCATCGTTTCACCGCGGCTAATCAATCTCACCTTGACCCTGTGCCGTGGCGACGAGAGCGACCAGCTCGATATCTCGCTCGACGACAGCGACGGCAAACTGGCCTTGCCACCGCGCGGCGCGCAGATCGCCCTGGCGCTGGGCTGGCAAGCGTCCGGCCTGGTGGACATGGGCAAGTTCACCGTGGACGAGGTGGAGCACAGCGGCGCGCCCGACACCATCACCCTGCGCGCCAGGTCGGCCAACCTGATCGACACCTTCAAGCAGCAGCAGGAGCACAGCTTTCACAAGACCACCCTGGGCGCCATCATCGAGGCCATCGCCTTCAGGAACGAGCTGGCGTCGGGCGTCTCCGCGCGCCTGCGCGACACGGCCATCGAGCACATCGACCAGACCCACGAAAGCGATGCCGCCTTCCTGCGCCGGCTGGGCAGGAAATACGATGCCGTGGCCACCGTCAAGAATGACACCCTGCTGTTCATCCCCATCAATCAGAGCCGCACCGCCAGCGGCAGGGCGCTGCCGGTCATTCCCATCACGCGCGCCCTGGGCGACGGCCACCGCTACCACAGCGCCGAGAGCGACGCCTACACGGGCGTGCGCGCCTTCTGGCATGACGAGCGCTACGCGCGCCGCCGCAGCGTGGTGGCCGGCGTGCCCGGCAACAGCAAGCGCCTGCGCACCACCTTCGCCAACGAAACGGACGCGCGCGCGGCGGCCGTGGCCGAATGGCAGCGCATCCTGCGCGGCCTGGCCACCTTTGAAATGAGCCTGGCCCTTGGCAACCCGGCCGTATTCCCCCAATCGCCCGTGACCGTGCAAGGTTTCAAGCCCGAGATCGACGCCACCGAATGGCTATCGGTCAAGGTCACGCACAGCCTGGGCAGCAACGGTTTTACCACGCGCGTGGAGTTTGAAACGAAAACCGAAGCGGTCGAGGCCGAGCGCGAGGACGAGAAAGACCCGGACGAAGGCATCACGGGCGTGGTGGCCAAGTGGAAGGATGTAGCGGCGAAGAAGAAAAAGGCGGGGCAGGAGCAGGCAGGCGCCACCGGTACGCTCAAGACGCTGGAGCATCTTTACAAGAGCAAGCAGGCCGCGAAGCGGGCGGTCCTGCATGCGTGGAAGCATATCGAAGAAGTGCGCGAGATCATCCGCGAGAACAGCGAGGAACCCCGGAAACCTTCGCAAGCGGTAGCCGTCGAAGAAGCGGCGTGAACCTGTGCCCTCTACTTCCGCTCAACGACTGCTTTCGCCCCAAAGCGGACGTCTACCTAGCTCTTAGATAGTTAGTCGCTTGTTGCACCGTTGACTGCGGCGGAAGTGGCGGCTCGACGCGTCTTTAGTGTTCCCGTTGGGTATAAGCGTGCCCGAAGTTGCATGAACGGAGTCTCTACCAGCCGGTACAGCAGCCAACCGCCCAAAATGCCGATGGCCATGACCATTGTAATGGTCAGTGGTGCGCTAGTGTCGATGCCCAGTCCCAGGAGTTTCGGGCGTAGAGCCATAAATATCGGCTTGTGTACTAAGTACACGGCATATGACCACAACGCCAAGCTCGCCGCGCCAGGAATGTACACCCGGTTCAGCAGCGACGATGGGCTAAGCGCCGAGCAGGTCAGCAGCGCAAAACTGGCGGCGACCAGCGAAAAGCCGAAGGTCGATGCGAGGAAGGCGGTCGGTGCTTCATTCATCACACAGTAGAGCACGCCTGCGGCACTGGCGAGGCCTGCAACCAACAGCGCGTTGCCATGGCGAAGCAGGCGTGCAAACGCTATGGGATGGAAATTCTTCAGCAAGGCAATGGCTACACCCGGCAGAAATTCGTCGAAGCGGCCGAAGCTCGAGTAGTACACTGGCGCCGCGAACACATCCTTTCCATCCATGAAGGCGATGCCGCGTGCCGTCATGCCTGCCGCGATAGCGGCAACTAGGGCGCACCAAAGCAGCCGCGGAGAGCGCCGGCTTCCGACTAGGACAATTACCGCTAACGGCAGCACCAGGTAGAACTGCTCCTCAATGCAAAGCGACCATGAGTGTGTAAACGTTTCCCCATAATTCATGCCGAAGTTCTGTGTGAACGTGAGGTAGCGCCAGACAGGCGCCATGCTCTTGCCTGCAATTGGGCTGTCGGGCAGCAGGAGGTAAACGGCCAGCACTACGTAGTAGTTTGGAAGGGTGCGCAGCAGTCGGCGAGCAAAAAAGGTCCATAAGTCTAGACTCTCGCCAAGGGCAACGGGTGCCAGGAGCTGGTTACCGATTAGGTAGCCGCTCAGTACGAAAAACAAATCGACGCCGGCCCAGCCAATGCTCCCGATAGCGCCAAAGCCTGGCGCCTGCCTGACAAAGCCGTTGTAGTGAGACATCAGCACCAGTGCAATGGCTAGCGCGCGCAAGGTGTCCAGCCCGACAAGACGAGCGGGAGGAGAATCGGAATGCATCATTAGAGTTTGATTTAGAGGTTTTTTTAACGCACCGCCCGAGCGGCATTTGTTCCCGAGTCGTCTACTTCAAGTGGCTGGGACACATGCCCGGGCGCGCTTCCGACCGGGATCGACTGTTGGCGGAAGGATAACATATTACCCTTGAGGAAATATCACGAATTATCACGAATTGCCAAAGCTGCTAAGCATCCTAAGGAATTTAGTAAATTTCGGCATCCGCTATAGGCCACAGCAGCTCATTGCAGGAAGTCCGCTTCTGGCCGGTAGCGGCACCAGAGCATAGCGGATTGCTAAGCAGAAAAACTCACAAATTGTCACGCTGCCGCGAATGACCGCTTGTGGCCGGCTGCTGTCGTTGGCAGGTTCCGCCCCATTGCGGACCTTCGCGCATCAAACTGAAACGCCGGTTTCGTAGTTTAGGCGGTAGTTCTTGTGATTGAAATCGGTCACTACGATATATTCTTCTTCAAGCTTAAAACCTTCCGAAAATATGTCCGCGCCAGAACTGCTCCATAATATTTTTCCATTTTCGTCCAGGCGAGCGACGTCTAATTCTCCGTGCGAAATTAAAGCCCTTCGTTTCGGTTCGTAGTGAATACCAAAGCAGGTGGCTTGGTCTACTACAGTTGCCCACATCAACTTAAGGTCAATTAAGTCAAAGCATACGACATTGTCCCCGACCGTCAAAAAGAGCTTTGACCCGAGGACCAGGAGGGAATGTTTGTGGACGGTACTACATCCTCCTGAGGCGCCGAAAACGACGATGGAAATGCCATTCAAGAAGACGCCATGAACGGACGTGGGCGTATATTCCGATTGCAGGTTCTTTTCCTGCGCATACCGCCGAGCATTGTCCACAGAACCAAAGGTGTAAGCAGGCTCATCGACAATTTTGACCTCGCCCAGCTGAGAGGGAACAGATATAGAACGCATTTAAACCTTAAAGTTTTTGTTCGCTTGGGGTGGCACAGGCCGGTAAGTGATTGCCGTTATCGTAGTCCTTCAAAATCGCATTAATCTGAGGTCGAGTGAACCGCTCTTCTGGTGACGGTGAGCGTATCTCATCGGGATAGAACTCGCCAGCATCAAACGCCTGAAAAACAGAGAACAGCACGGCAGGGATTGCCACATTTTGCGCAGCGTATGCGAATAATGCATTTGCCAGAGTATCACCGGCCTCATAAATCACGCTGCCAGCAGCATATCCTCTAGCCAACTCAAGAGCGCAGTTTTCCAGTCGCTGAGCCGTCGGCACAGCAGAGAACTCACAATAGAGCGCAATGTCTGCCAACGACAGTTGTCTTTTTGCAGCCTCTTGAATTAAGTCCACAAATTCCATATTTCTCCATGGTAGGCGGCATACACGTGAGCGTCGGCTTTTGGCCGAAAACCGCCGTTTTCACTCGACTTAAACTGAAACAGCATCGATTGGCTTCGCTTGGTTTAACTTACGAACCGCAAAGAGCATCGATACTGGCACAGCAGCATGAAACACAATTAGCCACCACAGGCTTCCAGTGAATGCATATCCAACAGTGAAAAGAAGCGACGCTATAATCGAGCCAGCAAACTGTTTTGAACTTTCAAAGCCATGTCCCGCACCGTAAGCAACGGCTGCCAGAACGATAGCAAATGGCATACCCATCAAGGGCGTAAGCACCAGTAGTAAGTAGCCTCGGAAGAGAACTTCCCAAGTCATAGTCATGCCGACCGTGGTTATGAGGTAGGCCGCACTTTCCAACCACGTCTGAGGCATTGGAAACGGCAAATTCCGCAGTTTTTTTGCAAGCTCGTTGCGCTCGTCGGTGGACATCCTGGATTCCTGCCGTATTCCCAAAAAATGCATGATAGTTAGTACGACCAGAGCTATCCCAAGCCCCCAAGTCCCAGCAGTGGAAGTTGGAATAGCTAGCCCAAGCTGATTGGCAGAATGATTCCCTAGCCAACTCACCAATAACAACGCTGCGAGATGAGCCAGGACATAACGCCCTTGCCGCCAGTAGCTCTGCAATACGGATAACTCTGGCTTCGGCAACTTGACGGATAAACTACGTCGAATTCCATCGAATGGGAAATACACCAGCAAATACAAAGTAAATGCTAGGTCGGTAAATGGTTGGTGAAAAATCTGTAGTGTCACTTCAATCCTCTTCGTGAACCTTGTAGCGGTTGTGGAGCTATAACAACGTCGGCTTTTGGCCGCTAGCGGTCCGTGAGCATAACGAATTACCAAGCGAGAAAAATCACACATTGTCACGTCAATGTGAACGTCTGCTTCTGGCCGATGGCGGCCACTGCCATCGGTCGCAAAGCCATGAGCCGGTCTAATATTGCTAACTCCAGTTACCGCTCACCCAGGTTGGAAAACCATCCGAGGAAGTGGGGGCGCACTCACATTTGACTCCGTGTGCCGTCTCGATGACGATACCAAGTGAATACGGCTTCCCGTCGTAATAACATGAATTTTTGACAAACCTTGTGGCCGTGGAAGCCTTCATTTCACATTTATATTGCGGCCAGCAGCAAGCAAAGAGTAGTGGGGCTAGAGCGGCAACTTTCCATGTTCCTGCGCTCCTTAGCAACGAGAACCTGCCCTTTCGACACGATTTACGTCGGCGATTTTTTTTTGCGACCAACGTTGATCGTTTGGGGAGCCGTAATATCTCCATGAATCTGTTGCCCAACTTTGCCATGAACAACCATGTGGCTTGTACGCTCTCCCGATTTAGTTAGCGGTGTAGTCGTGGGTTCGGAAATTCCTTCAACCACACCTAATACTCGTGCCTTGCCACGCAAGTCCAACTTGCGATAGCCGATCAAAAGTTCATTTTCATCGGTGGTCAAATCATCGCTTGTCGGAACACCAAGCATGACGTATCCGATGTCAACGCCAATACCCGACAGAGCCACCAGATACCCGGCATCAGGCAAGGTCTTGCCTTGTTCGTAAGAAATTTGAGCTAGTTTCTTGACGCCACCAACAGCAGCGAATGCCTCTTGCGTCAAGCCGAGACGTGTTCGCTCCTGCTTGAGCCTATCACCAAAAATATTTTTATTCATACATTCCAATTGACAAGTATGTTTAGACATACTATATTTACGTCATTACCATGTGACGTATACAAATCATACCTTATGACAACTATCGCTCCAGTGACGCGGCAGCCAAAGAATCCACTTTCGCAGCCCATCCCTATTCGTTTGCTCCCTCCTGAGATTGAGCGCGTCGAAAAGTTTGCGCAACAGGATTCCCGTTCACGGGCGTCTTTCATGCGCTTGATGCTGCTGCGTGGCCTGAACTCTTACGAGGCCGAACTCGTCCAATTGTCCGTTGTTCATCACGCTTAACTGCACAGGAGCAGGCCCATGTACCCCGATGCAAAACGTATCCGCAAACATAAAGTCATGCTGCGCCTGGACGACTATGAGCACCAACTCGTTTCCTCGATCGCCAATTATCAGGGCGAAGAATTAGCCGTTCTGGTACGCCAGATAGTCATGCGTGAAGCTCTTGCCGCTATTGCTGTAGACGACATCGACAGCGTACAGCGTCGCAGCGCTTAAACCGAGTCCCTGAATAGTAACTTTTGAGTAACTGAAAAGCTGCCGAACATGCCCGATCACGAAATTCATATCAATGACGAAGAACTTGCAGCGCTTGAACTCGTGCGTCAACGGCAGGGGCTGGCAAGCATTGAGCAAGCGGCTGAGTGGCTCGTCAAGTCGCGCTTACGTAAGCAGTCAAAAAGCATGACGGGTCGCGGTCGCGCCCTGTACCAAGTGGAAAGAAAGCTGAAATGAGAGTCATCGGCCTGCCCTGCCCGCATTGCAGCTATACCGTCCGCGCTGTCAAAAGCCGCATGATGTCTGCCATGTTCAAGGAAATCACCTACATGTGCCAGAACCCCGACTGCGGGCACGTCTTCGTGGCAGGCCTGGAAGTATTGCGCACCCTCTCGCTGTCCGCCATGCCCAAGCCGGATATCCGCATCCCGATGTCCCAGCATGCGCGCAAGGCAGCCACCAGCCAGCTGGCCCTGGACCTGACTGCGGGCTGCTGATGACTATCCCGATCCTCGCGCCGCCATAGTCCGGCCGCCGTAACTCCCCCTCTTTTGCTATGCCCTGCTGCGCTCCCTTTTGAGCGTGCGGGATTCGTTCAACCTGAAATAAGGAAAACCGATGGAAAACACGCTGCACGCCACCAGTCATGCCGACAAATCCATGACATCAAACACGATTCGCCCGACCTTGCAAAATTGTATTGTCCCCGTGGCACCGACGTGTTTTCTGCTGCAAGCTGGCGCGGGCATCAGCATCGCGGCGCTGACCTCCCGCATCCATGAGATTGCCAAGACCTATCACGCCTACGGCGCGGCCAATCTCACCTTCATCGTCAGCGATGCGCAGGCATTGGAGCGTGACGGCTTTTTCGCGCCAGCCAAGCAACGCGCCCTGGTCGGCAAGCTGCCCATCGAGGTGAACTACATTTTCGCCACTGAAGCGGGTTCACGCCACTGCTGCGGCACATCGCACACGCTCCCGTACTGGGCAGAACATTTTCTCAAGGAAGGGGCACGCTAATGCTGCGCCTGGCCAAAACCTGCGGCATTTGGCTGCTGACGCTCCTGATTGTCATTGCCCCCGGCGTGCTGCGGGCCATCGGCGCCATCAAGGACTGAACCATGCCGGCGTCCCTTATCGACAATCACCTGTCCTTCCAGCCTGCCGCCGAGATTTTGGCCGCGCGCGACAAGGACATGCCGACGCCACCGGGCGCCGGGCATGCGCTGGCCGCCATCGCCGAAGCCAAGGCCCAGCTACGCAGCATCAAGCCGCGCAACCTGGCGCCCTTCATGGCCCAGGCGTGGGGATTGTCGCCGCGTGGCGCGCGCCGTTCCGTGTTGATCGCCGCAGGCATGGACGCCGACCGCTGGGAGTCGCCCATCCACTCCTTTACCGAAGAAGAACGCATCGAACTGCGCGCCGCCACAAGCGCCGCCATCCGTGTGTACGAAAGACTGTTAAATGCAATCTAGCCAAATCCTGCTGCCTGCCCCGCAGCGTCACGAAGCCTTCTTGCGATCCGCCCAGTTCGCGCCCGAGCTGGCCCGCATCCCCTACAAATGGCGCAACCGCGTCATCACGGCCGCCATGGCCAAGATGGCCTGGTCGTCCTGGTACAAAGTCTATGAATCCGTCGCCACCAGCTTTGTGCGCGAGTTCGCCGAGCAGTACGTGCCGGCCGGCGTCGACCTGTCGCAGAGCGACGCCGACATCGTGGCCACCGCCGAGCGCGCGGCGGCCGGCGTGACCAAAATGCTGTGGATGGCCGTGTCCGACACGCACGCCCTGCAGATCATGGAAGACGAATGCGCCTCGTATGGCATCGAGCTGCCCGAGTTCGACGCGCTGACCGATACCATCGCCCGCCTGGTGGATGCACGCTGGTGGCGCCGCCAGTTGCGCAAGCGCGTCAAGCGCGCCTTCGAGGCGGGCAATATCCGCCTGGGGTACGTGAACTATCGCGGCGAACCCTACGCCAGCAACGACGCCGTGCTGTCGCGCCTGGCGCAGAACCGCCGCAACGCGGCAGCGCTGGCCGCCACGCTGGTGCAGAACGAGAACGGCCAACAATTCAGCATCGCCGAGCTGGCCGAGAAGACCACCGCCAACAAGGCCATCCGGCGCGGCGAGCTGATGTTGCGCATCAACGGCTTTGAGCAGATCGCCCGCGAGTGCGGCGACCAGGGCATTTTTATTACCTGGACGTGCCCATCGCGTTTCCACGCCATGCAGCACAGCGGCAAGGCAAACGACAAGTTCGACGGCTCCACGCCGCGCGAGGCCAACGCCTACTTGGGCAAGATGACGTCGCTGTGCCGCTCCGCGCTGGCGCGCCGTGGCATCGGCCTGTACGGCTTTCGCATCGCCGAGCCGCACCACGACGGCTGCCCGCACTGGCATCTGCTGCTGTTCGTGCGCCCCACCGCGAAATACAAGACGGCCCACCTGCAGGACGTGGCGGGCCGCGCCATCCGCATCATGAAGCGCTACGCCTGGCGCGTGGACCGTGGCGAACCGGGCGCCTTCGCGCGCCGCCTGGACGTGAAACGCATCGACTGGGCCAAGGGCAGCGCCGCCGGCTACATCGCCAAGTACGTGGCCAAGAACATCGACGGCGTGGCCGAGCACAAGACGAAAGAAGGCTATGTCGTTACGGCCGATACCGAAGGCGATGTCGAGCTGACGCCATCGGCGCGCGTCGAGTCCTGGGCCACCTGCTGGGGCATCCGTCAATTCCAGCAATGGGGCGGCGCGCCCGTCACCGTCTGGCGCGAACTGCGCCGCATCGAGGAAAGCATGCTCAACGAAGCGCCGGCCGCCATGCGCCGCGCCTGGGACGCCGTGCAAAAGATCGACGGCGAAAAGCGCGCCTGCTGGGCCGAATACCTGCGCGCCCAGGGCGGCGCCCTGGTGCCGCGCAAGGAACTGGTCGTCACGCTGGCCAAGGACGAAAAAACCGTCATCGGCCGCTACGGCGAAACGCTGCGCACCACGCCCTACGGCGTGCGCTGCAGCGACCTGATTGGTGTGGTCTTCAAGTCCGTGCGCCATACCTGGACGCCGGTACAGGCCACAGGCGGGCGCGCGGTGGCCGTAGGGGTTGCCGTTCCTCGGACTCGTGTAAATAACTGTACGCACCCCGACCGCCCTGCCCCGGCCACGCCGCCGGCGGCGCCTGTCCCTGACCTGCCCGACGAGGCAAAAACAGCACTGATTGCAGCCTGGGCGGCCGTCAGCGCCTGCCCGTATCCCCGGCTGATTGTCCCCGACAACCCACCCCATGAAGGAAATGGCACATGAGCACCTTTTCCGTGACCGTTCGCACGCAAACCGAACGCTTTGAATACGCAGCGATTGCCGCATCCAGCGGCGACGTGATCGACGCCGCCATCGACCGCTTCGGCGTGTGCGGCGTTACCGCCAAACTGAAAGGAAAACCGCAATGCTGACCACCACGACCAATTCACCGCGGCAAATCGCCCTGGGCGACCGCGTGACATTCGATACCGATGAAGGCTACCAGGCCGGCACCGTCAACGACCTGCGCCGCGACGTGGGCAATGGCGAGCTGCACGCCTGGGTGGAACTGGACCACCAGTGGCCGGGCATGTTCCGGGCGGTGCCCCTGGGCGCCATCGAGGCGGTCAAGAAAGCAGCCGCGTCTATCGGGTGCCCAGCATGATGGCGGAACGCTCAATAACCGCCCTGACCGAGGAAGCGAATTACAAGCAATTCTGTCGGCTGCGCGACTATCGCAAGCCTGGCGCCGAAGTTCCGCTATACACGGAGGCAGAAGCGTTCGCCCTGGCCACGGACAAATGCAAGGCATGCAACCCCGCCATAACGAAAGCGCCATCCAATGAATAATCTTTTTGATAATTCGATCCAGTCCGAAACCCTGACTGCGGAAGAGCTGGAAACCATTTCAGGCTGCTGCCGGAAAGTGGATCAGATCAAGTGGCTGCAGCAAAACGGATGGACCTTCATCAAAAACCGGGCCGGCGCGCCCATCATCGGCCGGCTGTACGCAAGGCTGCGCTTGAGCGGCATCAATCCCGCCAGCCTGGTGAGCACGCCGACCTGGGCACCGGACCTGTCCAAAGTACGTTAATAGAAAGAAAACAATGCGACCTAAGAGCACTGGCTACAAACTGCCGCCGCGCATGCTGCGGCGCGTGCGCAAGCTGAAATCGGGCGAAACGTGGACCGGCTATTACTACAATGGCCGGGACGACGCCGGGAACCGGAAGGAATACCCACTGGGTACGGATCTGGTTGAGGCCAAGCGCCTGTGGGCGGAATATGAGTGCAAGCCAGTCCCGACCGACGCCACGCTCATGGAATACGTGTTTGCGCAGTACGTCCGAGACATACTGCCCGGCAAGGCGCCAAGCACGCAACGCGAGAACTCCAGCTCGTTGAGCCAGCTGCGCCCGGTCTTCGACAGCGCGCCCATCGACGCCATCACGCCGCAGGACATAGCCCGCTACCGCGACGCGCGCAGCGCCAAGGTGCGCGCCAACCGCGAAATCGCGTTGCTGTCGCATGTGTTCAATATGGCAAGGGAATGGGGCTACACCAAGCGCGAGAACCCATGCAGGGGCGTGCGCAAGAATAAAGAAGTGCCACGCGACTTCTATGCCGACAAGGCCGTGTGGGATGCGGTACGGAACGCCGGCTGTGAAGAGCTGCAGGACGCCATGGACCTGAACTACCTGACCGGCCAGCGGCCTGCGGACGTGCTCAAGATGCGCGACGGCGATTTGAAGGATGGGGCGTTGCAGGTGCGCCAGGGCAAGAGCAACAAGCTGCTGCGCATCGTGCTGGAGCACGACGGCATCAAGTCCGAACTGGCGAAGGTCATCGAGCGCATCCACGCGCGCCCGCACCGGCCGCGCACCACCTTCATCGTCGCGCTACCGAATGGTTGCCAGGTCAAGAAGTGGCATTTGCGCCTGCGCTTCGATGGCGCCCGGAAAGCTGCAGCGGAACTGGCGCTAAAAGCTGGCGACGAGGAGCTGGCCAACCGCATCAAGGCCTTCCAATTCCGCGATATCCGGGCGCGCTCGGCCAGCGACATTGCCGACCTGGGCGCCGCAAGTTCCCTGCTGGGGCATAGTGAAAAAGTCATCACGGAAAAGGTCTATCGGCGCATTGGCCAGGCTGTCCGCCCTACCCGCTAGCGGCAAGTTGCGGAAACCATTTCCGCAACTTAGCGCTAAGTTGAAACTGAAGTTTTACATTAGCGATTTTTCAGGCGACAGCACAAAAAAAATAAGCCCTTGAAAATCAAGGGCTTATTTCATTTTTCTGGCGGAAGCGGTGAGATTCGAACTCACGAACAGTGTAACCCGTCGCTAGTTTTCAAGACTAGTGCCTTCAACCACTCGGCCACGCTTCCTGATGGCAGCATTATACATAAAGGTCAGTGGCTTACCAATGGCTAGCGCCATCACCACCATATTTCCCCCAATAGCAAAGACTGAAGTACGACCCTGGCTCTTCGCCTGCGGGTTCAATACCTGCGCCGGCACACCAAACGAGAAGCCTTACACGCCCCAGTTTTCCCGCAGCACCCTTTCAAACTCCACCGCTGGCAACGGGCGCGAGAACAGATAGCCCTGCACTTCGTCGCAGCCTGAACTCTTCAGGAAGGCCAGTTGCTCGGCCGTTTCCACGCCTTCCGCGATCACTTTATGGTGCAGCTGCTGGGCGATGCTGATGATGGTGCTGGCGATGGCGCAGTCGCTGGCGTCGGTCGGGATGCCGGTGGTAAACGAGCGGTCGATTTTCAGCGTGTCGATGGGGAATCGCTTGAGGTAGGACAAGCTTGAATAACCGGTGCCGAAGTCGTCCAGCGACAGGGCCACGCCCAGCGCCGTGATGCGATCCATGATGCCGATCACGCGCTCGATGTTGTGCATCAGCGTGCTTTCCGTGATTTCCAGTTCCAGCCAGGCCGCTTCCAGGCCGTAACGGGCCAGGGTGGCCGCCACCCTGGCGGGCAGGGCCGAGGTGAATTCGCGCGCGGAGACGTTGACGGCCAGGCGGATCGGCGGCAGGCCCGCCAGTTTCCACGCTTGCGCCTGGGCGCAGGCCGCTTCCAGCACCCATTCGCCCACTTGCACCACCAGGCCCGTCGATTCGGCCAGCGGAATGAACTCGGCGGGCGGGATCATGCCGTGTTGCGGGTGGTGCCAGCGCACCAGCGCTTCGGCGCCGATGATGCGGCCGCTGCCCAGCGCATATTTCGGCTGGTAGTGCAGCAACAGTTGCTGTTCCGATAATGCCTGGCGCAAGCCTGTTTCCAGGCGCATGCGCGCCTGCATGCCCAGGTTCATGTCCTGACTATAGAAGGCTACGCTTTCCGCTTCGCCGCCGCTGTCCTGCTTGGCGCGGTACATGGCGATGTCGGCCAGGCGCAGCAGGGTTTCCGCGTCCTGCCCGTCTTGCGGATACACGCTGATGCCGATACTGGCGCCCACGCGCAAGTCGTGGCCTTCGATCAGGAACGGTTGCACCAGGGAAGCGAGCAACTTTTGCGCCACCATGCTGGCCTCGAAGTGCTGGCCGATGTCGAACAGGCCCACGGCGAACTCGTCGCCACCCAGGCGCGCCACCAGGTCCTGGTCGCGCAATACCTTGCGGAAACGCAAGGAAACCTGACGCAGCAGTTCATCGCCGATGCGCCGGCCCAGGGTGTCGTTGATCAGCTTGAAACGGTTCAGGTCGATGAACAGCACACAGCCGAGCATCTTGCTGCGCTGCGCCACGGAGAGGGCCTGGTCGACCAGCTTGGCCAGCAAGGTGCGGTTGGGCAGGCTGGTCAGCGGATCGTAATAGGCCAGGTGGTGCAATCGCTCTTCGGCCAGCTTGCGTTCCGTGATGTCCGTCAGGTAGGCGATGAGCCCGATGGGTTTGTCGTCCATGTCTTGCAGCGGCGACAAGGACAGGCTGGCCCAGAAGATTTCGCCCGACTTCTTTCGGCGGCGCACCTCCATCAGGCGCCCTCCCTGCTCCAGGAAGGCGTCGTGGAAGCCCGTATCTTCGTCGTCGTACAGGAACAGGATGTTGCGCCCCACGGCTTCCACCGAAGTGTAGCCGAACAGGCGCTCGGCGCCCTTGTTCCAGCTGGTGATGTAGCCCGTCAAGTCCATCGTCAGCACGGATTCGTGCAACTGGTCGAGGATTTGCGTCTGCTGCGCCAGCAAGGCTTCGACTTGCGCAAAAGCATGGGTCGAGCGTTGCGCCAGCGAATGCACCTGCAGCACGCCGGCCGTCAGCGAGGCCAGGCTGGCCAGGTGGCGGCGGTCGGCGTCGTTGTACACGCTGCGCCCCGCCACGCTGTAATGGCCGAAACAGTGGCCGTCAAAACTGATTTCCTGCAGCAAGGCAGGCGTATCGCTGGAAAAAATCGCGGACGATGCAGCGGCGTCCATACTGCCCGCAGGCAGAAACTGGCCATGCGGACTGAGCATCACGGCGCCGGCAATACGGCCCAGTTCAGCCACCAGCGCGGGACCGCGCAAACGCACGACGGCATCGCACAGGGCGGCGCTGTCACCGAGGTAATCCGACACCGGCAGCAAGGTCATGCTAGAGGTTCCGGCTGACCTGGATGGCCCATTGGTAGGCCTGTAGCAGGCTGCGCCAATAGGTTTCTCCATCGATGCCGGCACGGCGCAAGCCTTCGGGCGGCGGCGTGGCGCTTTCGACCAGCGCCAGCAAGGTGCCCAGCTCGCCATTGCGTTCCAGCAAGGCGTCGTTGACTTCGGGTGCCAGGTTCAGGGTGGCGATGATCTCTTCCATCGGCATGCCCAGCAGGACGTCGAGCAGGGAAAACACGCCCGCCATGAAGGCCAGGTCTTGCGCATCGCGGTCGCCGCCGCGCAGCTGGCACAGCGCTTCCATCTGCGCCGCGCGCACGGCCGCCAGCGGCAGCAGCGCGTGGATCTTGCCATCGTCTTGCTGGCGCGCATACAGCAGCAGTTGCAGCCAGCGCTGCAGCTGGCGCCGGCCCAGCAGGCTGATGGCCTGGCTGAAGCTGGTAATCGGCGCCGTGAAACCGAAGGCGGCCGAATTGACCAGTTTCAATAAATGATAGCTGAGCGATGGATCTTGCTTGAGCGGCACTTCCAGTTCGTGCGCGTCGGCATCACGGGCCAGCAGGCCCAGCAGCGCCAACAGGCGCCGGCGCGAGGTAGCGTCTTCCGGCTCGCTTTGCTGGCGCGCATGCTGCAAGGCATAGTCGCCGGCAAACCAGCTCACGCCGATTTCTTGCAATGCGGCAAGCTGGCCCGCGTCGCCGATGTTGTAGGCCAGGTGCGGCCCCGGCAAGGGCAGCAGCTGATGCAGGGCCGGGCGTGCGCCCGCCGCGTCAAAACTCAGCGCGCGCGCGTCGACCAGCGCCGCCACCACGGGACCGGCATCGGCGCCATCGAGCAGGATGCGATAGCCGGCATCGCGCCATTGCTGGCATTTTTTCTGGATCTGCTTGTCGCCGGCAAGCAGCGCTGGCAAACGGAAAATGGTGCGTTGCGGCGCCAGTTGCGCCAGCACGGCCTCGTCCACGCCATGCGGGTCGGCCAGGGGAATGATGCAGTCGAGCGGCGCCAGGAAGGCATACGCATCGGCAGCGGCCAGCGCCGCCAGCAGCGGCGCCGTCGAGGCCTGCGGTACATGCAAGGTGACAGCGACCCACTCGTTATGAGCATTGGCCACTGCTTGTAATCCCACCAACGGAAACAGGTTTGATTCAGACGCTGACATCGGTATCTCAGTGTGGGTAGGGCGCCATAGTAAATAAACTGACCAGCATTGGCAACCCTGGCCCGACAGGGATGCTATTTCGACAGCGAGAATCATTCTATCCGAATCTCACCCGTGAAACAGTTTAATTTTGGCAATAAATATTCAAAAAAAACATTCCCCCCGGGAGACCCGCCTGTCATGCGGGTTTGAAAAAAACACCGTAATACCAAGGTCGTTCAGGCGCCGCCGCCATGCGCATGTTCGACCGCATATTTGATCAATTCGGCCTGCCCTTCGATGCCCAGCTTGCGCTTGATGTTCAGGCGGTGCGTCTCGACCGTGCGCACGCTCAGGTCCAGGTCGCGGGCGATCTGCTTGTTCGACTGGCCCGCCGCGATGTGCTGCAGCACTTGCTGCTCGCGCGTGGTGAGGAAGGAATCGTGCACTTGCGGGCGCGATAACTGCCGCGCCAGGGCCGCGCTGTAATAAATGCCGCCGGACATCACCGTCTCGATGGCAAAGACGATATCTTTCCCTGGAGCATCTTTAAGCACATAGCCGCGCGCGCCGGCGGCAATGGCTTGCGACACATATTCGAGCTTGTCGTGCATGGACAGGATCAGCACGGCAATCTGCGGAAACGCCTGCTTGAACAGGGCCGTCGCTTCGATGCCGTTGATGCCGCGCATATTGATATCCATCAATACGAGGTCCACCTGGTGCGCACGCGCCTGGGCCAGCGCTTCGTCGGCGCCGCCCGCCTCGGCCACCACGTCGAAATGCGCCACCGCCTCCAGGCGCGCGCGCAAGCCGTCGCGCACGAGGGGATGGTCGTCCACCAGCAGGATGTTGATCGTCTTGGTCATGATTGCGTATCTATCAGTGTGTGGATGGAAGGGCGAGCCGCGCCAGCACCAGGGTGCCGGCCGGGGACGAGGTGATGTGCAGGCTGCCGCCGATGGCTTCCATGCGTTCCGTCATGTTGCGCAGGCCGATGCCACGCTGCGGATGCAGGGCGATGCCGTCGAAGTCGAAGCCGCCGCCATTATCCTCGATGCGCAATTCCACCGCCCTGCCCGCCTCGCGCAGGCTCACTTCCACGCCGCGGGCGTGGGCATGGCGCTCGCAGTTGGTCAGCGCTTCCTGGGCGATGCGAAACAACACGGTATTGACCATGTCGGGCAAGCCCTCGCCCGCCGCCGCAGGGCTAGCCGTGAAACTGGCTTGCGCGCTGCTGCTGTCGTTAAATTCATGCACCAGGTGGTCGAGCGCGGCGGCCAGGCCCAGGTCGTCGAGAATGGCCGGGCGCAGGTTGTGCGAAATGCGCCGCACCTCGCCCAGCACCTTGTTCAGCTGCTCGGCGGCCCGCTCGAACGTGGCGGGCGCCTTTTCTTTCTGCTCGGCATTGCCGGCCAGGCGCGCGATGCCCGCCTCGATTTGCAGCTTGATCGACACCAGCCATTGGCTGATGCCGTCATGCAAGTCGCGCGACAGCCGCGCCCGCTCCTCTTCCTGCGATTCGACCACGCGCTGCGCCAGCACTTTCAGCTTGGCGTCGGCCACGCGCAATTCGCGCAAGTTCAGCACCAGGCCGCAGGCGGCCACCAGCAGGGAGCCGAGGATGGCGATGGCGGCGATCAGCTCCATGGTCGAGCGAATATTGCGCGACTGCTGGGCGTCGACCTTGGCCAGCGCCTGGTCCACGTCATCCATATAAATACCGGTACCCATCATCCAGCCCCATTCCGGCATCAATATCACATAGCCGAGCTTGGGCGCGGACTTGTTGGTCGAGGGCTTGATCCAGTTATAGCGCTCGAAGCCGCCGCCGCTCCTGGCGCGCTGCATCAGGCGCTGGATGGTCAGGTTGCCGTCCGCGTCGCGTAACTCCCACAGATTCTGCCCCACCAGCTCGGGCTGGCGCGGATGCATCAGCGACTTGCCCTGCAAATCATAGATAAAGAAATAGCCATCGTCGCCATAGCTGAGGGCGGACAGGATGCGCTTGGCTTCCTCTTGCGTGGCGGCATCCTTGCGGCCCGAACCATATAGCGAGGCGATGGAATGGCTGGCCAGCGTCACGTAATGCTTGAGCTCGGCTTCCTTGCTGGCCAGGTAGGCTTGCTGGATGGTGGCGCGCTGCTGCTCGGCCAGGGTGATGGCCTGGTGCCGCACGGCAAACGCAATGGCGCACAGCGCGAGGATGAGCGGCGTGATGGCCAGGAAGATGACTTTCTGTCTGAGTTTCATGGCCTGGCGCGCTCCGGCGGCGTCGATGCTGGTGGGAATGCGTGATTTTACGTCGCGGCGCCGCGATCGGTCTGCGTAGTAATACTGAGCGTTACTGCGTAGTCGTGCGCTTGCGGCAATTATACGATTCCTGAATACTCGCCATAAGCTGCGCATACACCACAACCTGGCGACGATCAGGGAAAACAGCACACCATAAACGCACGGCGCAGCACCCGTCAATCTCTGGAGAAAGCATGAACCGCATTTTCAAACAGCTCGGCTGGGCAGCGCTTGCGCTGGCCGGCGCCGGCTCCCTGGGCGTCGTCGCCCTGCAACGTGGCGAACCGATCAGCGCGATCTGGATCGTCATCGCCGCCGTCTGCGTCTACCTGATCGCCTACCGTTTCTACAGCCTGTTCATCGCCGACAAGGTGCTGGGCCTGGACGCGCGCCGCATGACGCCCGCCTTCAAGCACAACGATGGCCTGGACCACGTGCCGACGAATAAATATGTGCTGTTCGGCCACCATTTCGCGGCGATTGCCGGCGCCGGCCCCCTGGTCGGCCCCGTGCTGGCCGCGCAGATGGGCTATTTGCCTGGCATGCTGTGGATTCTGGCGGGCGTGGTGTTTGCCGGCGCCGTGCAGGATTTCATCGTGCTGTTCATTTCCATGCGCCGCGACGGCCGCTCGCTGGGCGACCTGATCAAGGCTGAACTGGGCGAAATTCCCGGCATGATCGCCCTGCTCGGCTGCTTCATGATCATGGTCATCATCCTGGCCGTGCTGGCCTTGATCGTCGTCAAGGCGCTGACCGGTTCCCCATGGGGCAGCTTCACCGTGATGGCGACGATTCCCATCGCCCTGTTCATGGGCGTGTACTCGCGCTTCATCCGCGTCGGCCGCATCGGCGAAATTTCCATCATCGGCTTCGTGCTGCTGATGCTGGCCATCATCGGCGGCCAGTATGTGCAGGAATCGGCCGTGCTGGGCCCGATGTTCACGTTCACGGGCACGGAACTGACGTGGATGCTGATCGGCTACGGCTTCATCGCTTCCGTGCTGCCCGTGTGGCTGCTGCTGGCGCCGCGCGACTACCTGTCGACTTTCCTGAAAATCGGCACGATCCTGGGCCTGGCCATCGGCATCATCGTCGTCGCGCCTTACCTGAAAATGCCGGCCATGACCAAGTTCATCGACGGCTCCGGCCCTGTCTGGTCGGGCAATCTGTTCCCCTTCCTCTTCATCACCATTGCCTGCGGCGCCGTCTCCGGCTTCCACGCGCTGATTTCCTCGGGCACCACGCCGAAGATGATTGAAAACGAAAGCCACGCCCGCTTCATCGGCTATGGCGCCATGCTGATGGAATCGTTTGTTGCCATCATGGCCCTGGTGGCCGCCTCGACCATCGAGCCGGGCATCTACTTCGCCATGAACAGCCCGGCCGCCCTGATCGGCACGACAGCCGAGTCCGCCGCACAGGCGATCTCGCAATGGGGCTTTTATGTCACGCCGGAAATGCTGACGCAGACGGCCAAGGACGTTGGCGAGCACAGCATCATCTCGCGCGCGGGCGGTGCACCGACCCTGGCCGTCGGCATGGCGCAGATTCTCTCGGGCGCCATGGGCGGCAAGGCCATGATGGCCTTCTGGTACCACTTCGCCATCCTGTTCGAGGCGCTGTTCATCCTGACGGCCGTCGATGCCGGCACGCGTGCGGGCCGCTTCATGCTGCAAGACTTGCTGGGCAGCTTCGTGCCAGCGCTGAAACAGACGGAAAACGTCATCGCCAACCTGCTGGCCACGGGCCTGTGCGTGGCGGCCTGGGGCTACTTCCTGTACCAGGGCGTGGTCGATCCATTGGGCGGCATCAACACCCTGTGGCCGCTGTTCGGCATCGCCAACCAGATGCTGGCAGCCATCGCGCTGATCCTCGGCACCTGCGTGCTGTTCAAGATGAAAAAAGGCCGCTATGCGTGGGTCACCATCACGCCGACCATCTGGCTGCTGCTGTGCACCCTGACGGCGGGCTGGCAAAAGATTTTCGATGCCAATCCACGCGTCGGTTTCCTCGCGCACGCCAAGAAGTATTCGGCGGCGCTCGATGAAGGCACCCTGCTGGCGCCGGCCAAGTCGGTGGCGCAGATGCAGCAGATCATCTTCAACGATTACCTCGACGCCGGCCTGGCCGCCTTCTTCGTCATCGTCGTGATCAGCGTGCTGTTCTTCGGCATCCGCACCATCATGAAGGCGCGCGCCGACAGCCAGCCGAGCACCAAGGAAACGCCGTTCCAGGCCATGCCCACGGTGCAATGATGATCGATGAAATCATCAAGGCTGGACGGTATCTGGGGCAAAGCATGCGGCTCATGTGCGGCTTGCCCGAGTACGACACCTATGTGGCGCACCGGGAAGTCACCCATCCCGGCGAGCCGATGATGACGTATGAAGAGTTTTTCCGCGAACGGCAGGAAGCCCGCTACGGCGGTGCGGGCAAACGCGGCGGCTGTTGTTAGTTGTGGTGACACCTGACCCAGCCTACTGCGCGTCGGTTTTGTCCAGCGTCGTAACCCAGTTGCGTAGGTCGGATTAGCGCGCAAGCGCGTAATCCGACAATATCGTTGGCCGGTGATGCTGTCGGATTACGCGCGGCTTTGCCGCGCTAATCCGACCTTGTATTATTCCCTTCATGCCGTTCGCGATATTGCGGACGGTATCGACCGCTGTCAAAATCTTGGTAGGCATATCAAGACCGGGTAACTGGATGCCGTATCCGCCCTTAGGCTTCG